>Ga0207433_10005954_pt1 | contig 21462 bp, 21 predicted proteins | sample YelNatPaOPGAMG01_FD_187559 | JGI IMG/M metagenome (GOLD analysis project Ga0207433, IMG submission 187559) | Hot spring thermophilic microbial communities from Obsidian Pool, Yellowstone National Park, USA - OP-RAMG-01 (SPAdes) (version 3) | ecosystem: Environmental > Aquatic > Thermal springs... | reverse complement strand
GTTTTAAGTTTCTTTTTAAATCGCGAATGGTTTTTGCTAATTTTAGCCCTTGCCGGATTTTTCGTTTTTAGAAAATGGGTGATATTAGCGCCCTTTATTTTTATTTTGGTATTTTTCTTGGTTTATGCCGATTTGTATTATTTGTACCTGGATAATTTTATGCCCTATTTGATAATTTTGGGCCTTGCCTTTTTGGGTTGGCTGTGGACTCGCGGTGGGGGATTGAGATGGCTTTTGGTTTTTGTATTAGTCCTGTGGAGCTCTTTAACTTTCACTTCTTTAAACCTTTATTTAAAAGATTTTGCGACAAGAGGACGGTTTTTAAATTCTGCCGAAATTGCCGACTACATTAAAACATTACCCGAAAATTTTAAGCTCTACGGCTCACACGAGGTTGCGCCACTCGTGGCTTTAAGGGCGGAGAAAAAACTTTTTGACAATCAGATTGATACGAATGCCCAAGTTTTTTCTTCTGGCGGTTTAAACCTTGAGGAGGTTAGCAAATCGGCGGCTAAAGAGGGGATTTATCTTTTGGCGAGAATTATTGATAGACCCGAAGAGGGGATAAACAATGTTGGCTACGAAGGGTTTTTCAGTCAAGAGGAATTTAAAAAATCGTGCCAGCGATTAAAGTTATTTCCAAGCACGTCTAATGAGTCCGACAATTTTATAGGGGTTTTTAGATGTAAGAGTAATTAGCCGCCCCGTTTTTGAGCGATATTTATTGAGCAGCTTGAGAGACTTCTACGAGTTTTTTGAAAATTTTAGGTTCGTTTTGAGCAAGGTCGGAGAGAATTTTCCGGTCTAATTCAATATGCGCCTTTTTTAAGCCGTGGATGAATTTGCTATAAGAAATTCCGTGCTGCTTTGCCGCCGCTCCGATTTGAATTTGCCATAATCGACGAAATTGTCCTTTCTTCTTCCGTCTATCAGCAAATTGAAATGACCAAGCATGAAGAAGAGCCTCCTTTGCTTGGCGGTATTTGCTTTTTCTTCCCCACATAAAACCCTTTGCATGCTTGAGCAATCTCTTGCGGCGCTTATGGGCTTTTTCCCCTCTTTTTACTCTAGCCATAATAGAAAAATAAGATTAAAAATTTTTTGTTAGTCTACATAAGGCAGCAACTTTTTGATTTCCGTTACCTCTTTGCCTACAAAAGGTTTTTGCTGTCTTTTTTGTCGTCTTTCATTGCCGCTTTCCTTGGCGTTGAAGTGGTCTATTCTTACAGGTCTGTGTTGCAATTTGCCTTTTGCTGAAATCTTAAAACGTTTTAAAATAGATTTTTTGTTTTTAATCTTGCCTTTCATCCTATTAGAGATAGATGTGCCCCTTTGGGACCCATCAAAAATGTTATTTCTGAAAAAACGACCTTTGCCCGGGCTTTTATTCCGTCAAATATTATACCAACTACCTCTAAGAGGACTTGTCCTTTTAGAAGTCCCGTTGTGTTCGGCTTGTGTTCATCTTTTTTGAACCAGGCCGCTTTTAACGAGATTGGATTAGTGTTTGACTCCCGGCTTTATTAGCATACCAAGGCCGCCGGGGAACGATTTTATTGGCTCGTCAACGGAATAAGGGACAGTTATCAGGGCTGTAAATTCTTCCATTTTCTGTTTGCCCAGACTGGCCATAGCTTTTTCTCTGCCCTTTAAAATCAGTTCAATTTTGACGCGCAGACCCTTGGTTAAAAATTTATCAATTTGCCCTGCTTTAATTTTTAAATCGTGAATTTCGGTTCTAAGCCCGATTCTAATTGTTTTTGTTTCCTGGCTGCCTGATTTGCGGGATTTTGATTCATTTTTCTTCTTTTCCTTCTCGTAGACGTACTTGCCATAATCCATTATTTTAACAACCGGTGGTTTTGCTTGTGGCCCAACCTCTACCAAGTCAAGACCCCGCTCGTTAGCAATTTTGAGGGCTTCCTGAACTGTCATTACTCCCAGCTGTTTACCGTCAAAATCAATAACCTGAATTTGCGGTTCTCGTATTTGATTATTTAGTCTAGGTCTTCTATCTTGATATTTTTGCATACCCTGAAAGGGGATTGGGAAATTATATCCTAATTGCTCCCGGCGCCTCGGGCTTTCACCGGGGCAATTTGGCCACAAGACCATCATATCATATCCTGAAAATTTTTCAAATTAGCGGGCTCGGGAAAGTTATTTAACCTTTTAATTATCAATTTTCATTTCCCTATTTCAATCTGAGAAGGGGTTTTTAGAATAACCTCCGGTTTGCCTTGATATTCCTTAATTTCGCCCCTTATTCTTACGGTTTTGTTAGCATAATATTTTTCCGGCGCGCTCACAAATTTATACTGGTCCGAGCTGAAAATCACGCTGGTGAAACACTGGTTAGGATATGGTTTTTCAAGGTTTAGAAAAACAGTATTGGTTTTTGAACGATAAGCGCTTGCAACCTTTCCCTCTACAATTACTTCTTTCCCATAATAATTTCCTGCCTGACAAGCGCCAATTACTTTTAATCCTGTCGATTCGGCGGTTAAATTTTCCCAATGAAACCCTGCTCCCTCATTTCTTTCTTCCGCCAAAACCTGACCCGACCACTTACAGCCAATTTTATTTTCTTTTGCTTGTCTCTCGGCCGCTGCAATTTCTTCCCGGTATTTAATATCTTCCGGCGAAAAACGCGCCACCGCCAATCCTTCTTTCACTAGTTCCAAACTTATATTTTCATTATCTAAAAACGCATATCTCAAATACCGGCACCATTGATCTTTATCTTCCACTCCCTTTTCCAGCTTCACTTCTTTATTTAAAATCAACTCTTCCAGGCGATTTTTGGCCGCTTCATAGCAAGGATGGTCTCTTTCATCGGCATCAATTCCTAAAATTCTCACCGAATACCCGCCTTCAATCAAAAAAGTATCACCGTCAATAATTTTAGTTACTAATTTCAAAGCGCCATTTGGAAGTTCGGGGATATTTTGACAATTAGCTTCACCTGTCTGCGACGATTCTTCTTGATTACTTCTCCCTCTAATTTCTTGAGCTCCTTGATTGTTCCCTTTATTAATTATCTGATTTCCTTTTTGTCCCGAAAGATAAATAGCGCCGCCTATAATAGCCGCTCCAACTAAAATAGCAACAACTATTTTATTTCTCGCTAAAAATTCTCTCATGAATTTTCTTGATTGATTCTAGCTACCAGTATTTTGATTACCTATTTCGATAGGTAACCGGATTGATTAAGAAAGAAGTCCTTTTAGTGCCCATAAAGGCTTTGCCCATAAAAGTCTTTTTGCCCCAAACCCCGTATTTTTTAACCACCTCTTTTCTTTATTAAATTTTTGATTTCTTTTTGTATAATTTTTTTAAAAAGACCTTTAAATTTGGAGGGTTTGCGCTTGTTTAAATTGTTTAAATTGTTTAGTATAATATTAGTATAACATTAGTAAATATATGTCCAAAACAAGCCCTTTAATTTATTTGGGGGTTATAATTTCAATAGTTGTGGTTTTATTGGTTTTTAATAAGTTTTTCTATCCTTTCAATAAACCGAAAAGTCCAGAAATAAATTACGGTCAAACCCCTGTTAGCCAAGAGACAAGCTCTCCTTTTTCTACTTCCGCCCCCTCAACTACCACCCTACCCAAGTCTAGCGAAACTCCTAAAGGCGGGAAACCGGCTCCAACTTCTTTTGAGGTTAAAATGACAAGCGACTTTCAACCTTGCATTGGTATTGATCAAACCCAGAAAAATCCGATTGCCTATCACCGAATTTTATTGGCTAGCTCAAAAGACGGCCTTCATTTCACTCGTCTGAATAAATTAATCTCTGACAGGGCAAGCGTTCCCGACATAATGATTGATAAAGAGGGAAATGCCAGAATATACTTTGTTTTAATTACTTGCCGAGAACAGGGCCAAGATTTAAGCAATATTCCGGTAGTGGCAATATCTTTTGATAATGGCAAAAGTTGGGTTTACAAAAAATTAATTATTGAAGCGCCGAGCGACGCTCCCCACTGCAAAACACCCGGTGGTTCGCCGGCGCCGGTTGACCCCGAGGTTTTATTAATGCCTGACGGAACTTATCGGCTTTATGCTACCTGCCCGCAATATACCGCCCAAGGAACACCAATGACCTATGTCTTTTTCTCTAACGACGGAATTCATTTTAGTGGACCAAAGCACACCTATATTCCTCAAAGCGGAATTGCTCTCGATCCCGTAGTAGTAAAATTCGGCAGTATTTGGAATTTATTTAATGGCAATTCCAACCCTGCTACCTCTTCAGATGGAATCACCTTTAGTCCTCCAAAAACAGGAACATTTTGTCCTTTTAAATTCAAAGATGGAAGCGTTGATAAGTGCTATATGATTGGCGATGTTTTAACTCTTGAAAATCCCTTAAGATATAGAATCTATCTTTTTGGCGATACCCCAAATGAGGGTTTTAAATCTATTTTATCTTCTGACGGGGAAAATTGGACAATGGAACAAAAAAGCGCTGAATATATCTTAACGATTACCCAGGAAGCAAAAGAAGAATATCATAAATTAATGTTTCCGACTGTGGCTAAACTGAAAGACGGAACATTTTTAATGGCTTATGAAACATTTATTCCCGGCACGCCTTCTTTAGTGATAGAAAGCGCCGCCAGTGGTAATCAAAGTGAGAAAACTTCTTCTCAAGAACAAGCGCCGAGTTTTCAACCACAACCGAGTTTTCAACCACAACAGCCAATTGGCAGATGCGGAGATGGGATTTGCGACTCCATCGAACAAATGACTCACACTTGTCCTTTGGATTGTCTTAGATAAAAATATTTTATCTCGTCGCTACTTTAAATCAGCATATTGGCTGATTTTAATTTAATTTTTCCCAACAGTAAATTTAAATTTCCCCCTTAATTTTGGGTTTTAATTCAATTTCTTCCTTTGTTAAATCAAATTTCACAATGAAAATATCAAAGAACCCCTTTTGGCCTAAAATTCCAAATCCGTGTTTAGCAATGTCATAAGAAAATCCTACAGTAGTTTTATAATTCCAGCCGCCAATATTAATAACCACTTCATGTAAAAAAGCTTCCGAGCCACCTTTTTCTTGAATTCCTTCGAATATCTCCTTTGGCCCGGAGTAAATATCTAACCCTAGATATTCTCCAATTTCGGCGTCGAAAGTACAAAAATCCGCACCGGAATCTATTAGTGCGGCATACTGAAGGGTTTGATTTCCTTTTGAAATCTTAAGGGAATTATAGGTTTTAAAATGGAGTTGCCAAAAAATTTGATCTGCGGGATAAGGGCAATTTAAGATAATTAAATTTCATAACTAAAAACCGCCGACATGGGGAATAATTTTTGTTGGCACCCGAAAGAGAATCGGTTGCGAATATCCTTTTTCTCGCGCCCTCTTCATTACTTGTTTGACAGTTTTGCCACTGGCAATAACGGTCTTTTCATCATCTCTCAACGCTACCCAAAGCCCTTTATATTTCTTATAAATTTTAGTCCAATCAATAGCCATATATTTTCATACTAACGAATTACATATTGGAAGTCAAAGCAAATTTAGCGGCGCCCAAGAAGGCTTCATAAGTTGCGAGTACCATTCGTAGGCAGGTATGGGATTTTTGTTAATTCTGATTAAATGCTTGCGCAAGCACGGATTGGCGCAGGGCGGAAAAGTCGGCGGCGGTTAAGAAGTTCGGCCAATCGATTCCTCGACGATTTTAATTTCCTTAGGGGTGAGACCGCAGAGTTTATAGGCGAGCTGGTCATCTTGCTTTTTGCTTTTCGTAATCGCGAACTTTGGCTTTATTGTGGCAAATAAAAAGTGAATAGCTTTGTACAACTTTAATATTGGCGCGGCGCTCTTCCGATTTTTCGCAAAACTCTTGGATACTTTTGATAAGATTTTTTCTCGCTAAATCCAACTAATTCCACAGCAAATTGCCAGCTATCTCCATAATCAAAAAGGAAAAGCATTTTGTCGCCGATATTCTGCCAAACATCTTTTACTTTTGTTTTCTTAACACTGCCGGCGCCGGTTGGCTCCAAATTCTCACCCTCTTCTATCAAATCGGTAAAAAGCTCATATTTTCTTTCGGATTTTAAATGTCCCCCTTCGACAATCTCGCTAAAAAAGCCAAAGCAATGGTCGAAATTAAAATTGTAAGAGTTAACAATTGCCTCCGCTAATTTATACAAACTGGCGTTTTCCAGAACTTCAATCTGCCGGGAAATTTCCGGACCACTCGGCGCAATTTTTGGGCTGCTATAAAGCAAACTTGTTTTGAAAAGATATGTTTTCATCATTTTATTTTTTAATCTTACCTCTCAATTAATAATTCTTCAACCCTTTTTTGCTTCTTCCAAAAGTTGTTTTGTACTTATATATATAGACCCATCGCCCGCGATAATTTCGTCTTAGTTAATAGAAAATGCTAGAGTAGGGATATAATCTCTGTATAGCGCAAAAGCTTGTTGATAAATTAAATTTGTTATTTCTTCTGTTTCTTCTGGTTTAAAATCATTTCGTAAAAGTAAAAATCTAACATTATCTCTTATTCTTGCTTTAACAATTTCGCTATTGGTCCAGTCAATAGTTAAATCTCGTCTTATCATTTTAACTAATTCCTTAACTAATTCTTTTATTTTTTCATCTTGCTTAATCATTTTTTTGCTCGCGATTGCATCATAAAAAGCCAATTCTTCCTCGCTCAAACCAGTTTCGCGTGCTTCTTTGTCCGCATTTTTAATTTCTTGCGCAAGCTCAATCAATCTTTCTATGACTTTAGAAGCACTAATCACTCTATTTTCATATTCCTCAATAATTTTTTCTAATAGTTCCGATAAAGAATAATAACGAATCTTATTTTTCTTCATTCTTAATCTTATTTCATCCTCTAATAATTTTCTTAAAACTTCTATTGTTAAGTTTTTATATTTAAGTTTCTTTGCTTCTTCTAAAAATTTTTCATCTAAAATTGAGATGTTTATTTTTTCTTTTCCTTTTATTGCAAAAATATCTATTATACCTTCGGCAGCAATGCTTTTTGATAATAATTCTTTTACTGTTGATTCAAAATCAAAACCAATTTCAGAAATTTCTTTTTTAGTTACTGTTTGCTTAATCAAAGCCGATCTCAACGCTTTAAAGAACTCTACATCATTTTTTATCTTATAAGCTTCCTCGTGAGGCATCACAAAAGCATGTAACTTAATTAAAGCTAATGATTCTTTCAAAAATCGCTCTTTTTTATTATCATCTAAAGTTTCATCTTCTGGATTGGTTATAATTGTATTTATTGCTTGTTGAAATAATTGAGATAATTTTTCACCTTCTAAATATTTCCATTTAGAATACTCAACACCGCTCAACATTGATTTAACCACATCATATTTTTCAAGCATTTTATTAACAATCTCATTAATAGAAATCATTGTTTCATTTCTTGTCGGCTCATCATAAATGCTCAAAGCCTTTTTTAAATCATCGGCAATACCAATATAATCAACAATTAATCCTCCTTGCTTGTCTTTAAAAACTCTGTTGACTCTCGCAATTGCCTGCATCAAACCATGATTTTTTAATGGCTTATCAAAATACATTGTTGTCAGACAGGGCACATCAAAACCAGTAAGCCACATATCACAAACAACAACCATTTTTAGAGGATCGTTAGGATTTTTAAATCTTTTATCTAATTCACTTACTCTTGTCTCTGGCTGAATTTCATTTTTAAATTCATTTGGATTAGAAATAACAACTGCCACTTCCGGCGCGTTTTGTAATTCTTTAATTAACTTATACATTTCAACCGCCACTCTACGACTTATAGTCACTACCATTGCTTTTCCTTCTAATCCGCGACTGTTAAAATGATTAACAATATCTTCAGCAATTTGTTTCAATCTATCCGGCACACTTACCGCCTGCTCCAATCGCGCAAATTTTCTTTTTAACGATTCTTTAACTTCAATATCGCGCACCTCTTGCGTTAACTCCTCAAATTCATCGTCTATAAAATAATTTGTTAAATGAAGTGGAACTAAACGACTTTCATAATAAATCGGTACAGTAGCGCCATCTTCAACTGATCGGCTCATTGGATATTTATCAATATAATCTCCAAAAATTAAACGCGTACTGCGATTTTCTGCATCAATCGGCGTTGCAGTAATTCCCATAAAAGAAGCATTTGGCATAGCTTTTCTTGCTCTGGCTGCTAATTCCGCATATTCTGAACGATGCGCTTCATCAGCAATAACAATGATATTTTCTTTTTCTGACAAAACTCCAAAATTTTCACCAAACTTTTGAATAGTAGTAAATATCAATTCTGCGCCCGCTGTTTTTAATTTTGCTTCTAAACCTTTAATAGTTTCTGCTTGTTTTGCCAAAGCAGAATAACCAGTTCTTAAAAATGTTTTATAAAATTGATTATCTAAATCATTTCTATCTGTTAAAAATACAAAAGTTGGACTTTGAAGTTCCGGTAATTCTTTAGCTTTATTAACATAAAAAACCATTGATAAAGTTTTACCGCTTCCTTGCGTATGCCAAAGAACACCAATTTTACCATCACCCTTTGGCTTTAAGGCCTGCGAAGTCCGTTGGATTGCTTTATTGACCCCAAAATATTGATGATACAAACAAATTTTCTTTGTAAATTTTGAGACATCTTTTTCGCTATCTGTCTCAAAAACAATAAAGTTTTTAATAATATCTAAAAGCCGCGATTTTTGAAAAATGCCTTTAACTAAAACTTCTAACTCTGAAACTCCTTTTAATTTTTCACCCGAGTCTTCAATTCCTCGCCATTTTTTAAACCATTCCCACGAAGCAGAAATTGTCCCGTATTTTGCCTCAACTAAATCCGAAATTGCTAAAATTTGATTATATTTAAAAATTTCTGGAATATCTTTTTTATAATCCTGCAATTGTTGATAAGCAGTTTGAATCGTTGCTTCTTCAATTGTTGGATTTTTTAATTCAAAAATTGCAATCGGCACACCATTTATAAAAACAACAACATCTGGTCTTCTTACCTTTTCTACTCCTTGAACAGTAAATTGATTAACAACTAAAAATTCATTATTTAATGGATTTTCAAAATCAATTACTTTTACAAACTTTCCTCGCAAACTTTTATTTTCATCTTCAACATCAACTTTTATTCCGTTTCTTAACATCTCGTAAACTTCTTTATTGGCAATTTCTAAATTTGGATATTCAACTTTCTTTAACTTATAAATCGCCTCATCAATCGCTTTTTCAGGCAAATCAGGATTTAATCTTTTCAAGGCGCTTTTTAATCTTTTTTCTAAAATCACATCCTTAAAATCTCTTTCAACTAAAATTCCACCCGGCGAAATCTCCGGCCCAAATTTATATTCATACCCAAGCTGTTTAAGCCAATCAATAATTGGCTGTTCTGTTAAAGTTGTTTCAGTTAATTTTTGAGGCATAAATTTAACCTGTGGATAACTATTGACTTGACATTATATTTAGTGCTATACTTTTGTAAGAGGACTGGAGGTATCTTCCAGTCGGCAAGGTCCCGCCAAAAGCGGGATTCTTGCTTTATTATGGCCATTCTTTAAGGCCGTATTCCAAATAATCTCCTTTATAAATAAATTTTCTTAAAAATATAAACAACTTATTATTTATGTCAGAAGAATTTTTAGCATGTCTCGCAAATGGATAGGTACAATAATCTGCTATTTGTAAACCGTTTATATTATCTTGTTTATTAAAAAATAAAATCTCATCATCAATTCCTTTAAATCTTTCCTTTGGACAATAGAAAGTCCCGTCTTTTTTTGCATCGTTAAGAACCGCTTGAATTTTACGACTTTCTTTCTTCCCTCGTATTTCAAATATAATTTTGCCAGAATCATCTTCCAAAAAATGACCTATTCGCTCCAATACATATCCGACATTTCTTAAGTATATATCGCCTATATTATATTTTTGCCCAGACGTTTCTTCAAATTTTTTTGCTTTCTGCACAAGTTTTATTTTGCGAATTGAGGAAGAAATAATTGTTATAGAACTTTTCTCTAAAAGTTCATCAATTTTCGTTTTGAATTCTGAATACAAGTCTTCGTTAAGAAATATTTTGAAAATTCCATCTTTGCGTCTTATTTCTCGAGAATGAAAATAAACATTTTTATCCTTAAAAAAATATTCTTTAATTTCGTCTAACCCCGGCATCAATATATCTGCATAAACTTTTTTAGACACCACTACTGCGGTAACTGTCATTACAGGAAAAATTGATGGATCGTTATATTTCTCTAAGTCAAAATGCAAAAAAGAGTCTCCCACTTCATCTAAAAAAATTAAATAACGATTGGGTAATTTTAAAATTTCTAATTCTTTTTTATTGTAGCTTTCTATTTCTTCCATAAGTATTTTATAATCTTGTTTCTCCGCTCATTAGCTTTGGTAAAAGCAAATCGCGAAGCGCAGTTAATTTTTGGTTTTCTTTTTTTAATTTATACGCCATTATTAAAAGTGGCTCGACTTTTTTATTAAATTCATTAAGCAAGGTTTCTGATGGAACTAAAAATTGAATCTGCTTAACATTTGTATTAGTTATCGCTTCTTGAACTGCGCCTTGGACTAAAGTATCTTTTATTTGATGAAATTCTATTGAATTAATAAATAGGTATAAATAATACTGCATATCTTTTAATGCTTTAATTCCCATAAAACCAGTTGAAAGAATATACTTTTCGATATCTTCTTTATTTCCTTCAAAAAAGAACAAAACTTTATAAGTATTTATCATTTTTGCAAACCAAATACTATTCAAAACTGGTTCCATATTTGCTCTTATCGGACGGTTGTTATAACTAATTTTGGTTTTTTCATTCACTATTTCATTCTTTTCTACATCAGCAGTGGCTAAATATATTTTTTCTCCTTCAAATTTTTTCACCTTTGGTTTTATTATTTCACTATATATTCCATCACCTAAATATCCAACTTTCCACTCTTCCGGAATTTTTTCTAATTCTGAATCAACAAATTTTACTTTTTGCCAGCCTGAGAATCTAAATCTTACAAACCACTCCTTAAAAACCTCCTGCGCCATCTCCTCCAAAGTTTTAATAATTTTATTATTCACCTCAATCTTATCATCAAAAGCAGAAAGAATATCAGCAATGGGTTTTTGTTCGTTGATGTCTTCAGGAATTAAAAGTTCTAAATTTCTCGCAGCAGTTAAATTAAAATTTGGAACGCCAACATTAACGCTATAATTTTGCATTTGCTGTGCCATATATTTTGATGAAAGTTGATAATAAACAAACAAAGGGTCTGCTTTCTGTTTATCTATTCTAAATCTCAATTGATTAGCTGAAATTATATAGCGAGGATATTTAGAATTTCTAGGAATTATGCCTGTTTGCCCAATAGTTCCTCGCGCTGTAATAATTATATCTTCAGGCAAAGCTTCAGCTTTTTTAAGCTCTTCGAATTTTTTTGGATCTAAAAAAATATAATCATCATCTTTATATCTTCCTTTGTCTATATTCATCGTTAAATTATTGCCTCTAATTATTGGCACACCCTTTGGACGAAAATATATGCTTTTAATATCAGAACCAAATGGTCCGGATACACTACCACCCGGAATAACTAATTCCCCCAACTTCACCTTCCGCCAAGTTGTTTTAATATTATTTTTCATTGCTTTAAAAAGAAAATTTTATAAATTTCGAGTCCAAGATTTGCCAAAGCTACAATAATACCAAGTCCAGCAATAATTACACCAGCAAGAGTAATTTTGTTTAATGCTTTAGTAAGTTTTTCTGATGATTCACTCGATCGTGCTAATTGTTTATTTAACTCATCAATCCTTTCCTCTATTTTTCCAATTTTTGAATATAGGCCTGTTGGCGTTTCCTTGTATGAAAAATACCAAGCTAAAGTATCTAAAAATTTATCAATTTTTTCTTCTCTATTTTTGTCTTTTTCAAAATTATTCATAGTTCTAAATTATAATTTTCGCCCTTTCATTTTTAATTTTTCTTTTTTCACTCTTCACTTTTAACTTATGGTAATTGGTTAGCATTTCGGACTAAATTTGATTAATTTCATTGATGTCGGTGTTCTTTAAAATCCTTAGAATAAGCGGGAAAATGTCATATTCGCGATTATTGAAACGGAAAGAAAGTTCTGCAAGATAAATTGGGAAAAACTTTTTATGCACTCCGCGATATTGATAAAGCCAGTGTTTGGCATAACTCCAGAACCCTTCAATGCCGTTAATATGATCTCTGCCTTTTGGCCTCCCATCTCCTTTTTTAATGATAACATGATTGCCGCGAAGGCGCAGCGATCCATAGGCGTGCCAGTCATCGGTATAATAAAGGCTGCCCGGTTCGGTATATTCTTGAATAAGCGGAATAAGTGTTTCTGTTTCGCGGGAGGGTACCGGAACGACTCTCACATTTCCATTGCGTTTCATCATTCCAAAGACCAGAATTTTCCCGCGAGCGCCCCAGCCGCGTTTACCCTTTCTACGGCCGCCAAATACGGCCTCATCGCATTCAATTATACCTTTCAGAATCGGTTTACACTGTTCAGCAAGACACAATGCGGCTCTAATCGATCTGAAGAACTGCTCTATAGTTTTGCGGTTGCCCAGTTTTTTGAAACGCAGGCGGTAGGCGGGCACTCCCAGAACAAAGTAATCTAACAGTTTGCTCTTGTTTTTCTCCGACAACCGGCATGCATCCCAAATGCTTTGAGATGTATACCGGTGGCCGCAAGAACGGCACTTCTTCCTGCCATCAGTCAATTTCCATGACCAGTGATAATTGCATTTCGGACATCGTGTACGCATACTAATATTTTACACGATTTGGTCCGTTTTGCTGGTCAATTACCTAACTTATTTTGCCTGTAGATAACTTCTTGCTTGACATAATTTTTTGTGCTATACTTAAGGTGGTTGAGAAATCAACCAATATTTCTAAAGCTTAGAGGCTCCGCAAGGAGTCTCTTTTGCGTTTAATCTGGCAAAATTTCTCTTTTCCAACAAATAAAATTTCTAATCTTCTGAATATCAAAAATAAATAATCCTTTTTCTTGCAGTTCATTTAATTCGCTGGCAACCTTTCTTGCTGTGGCAAAAAGCACAACCTTTTTACCATCTTCTAATAATTGATTTATAGGATCGGCAAAATCACTATCGCCGCTCCAAAGAATAAAATTTTCAACTTGATTTTTTTCATAATCAAGTAACATATCTCTGCCAATTTCCACATCAAAATTACATTTCAAATCCTGAACAAATAAAATCCCCTGCTGGTTAAGTTCCTTGAGTTGGTTGTTCAAAAATTCTATGGCTTCTACTTTCAATTTTTTAAGTAATGGCGCTCTTATAAAATTTTTTAAAATCTCGGGCGAATTTGGTGATATGCTTGATACATCAATTGATAACTTCATTATTTTTACCGATTTTGTCTTAACATCATAACCACACTTTTCGGCTTCTTCTAAAATTGCTAAAGATTTTTCATCGCCTTCTAATTTTCCATTATAAAATTTAATCTTTTTTACATTTCCAAAAGAATCTAAAAATTGTTTTAATCTTTTTAAATCAATATGCCATTTAAGTTTATCCTGCCATCTTATAACATTAGCGAAATCAATATAAATATTTGTTTCCTTATCAAAAATTCTCTCTAATTCTAAAATTCTTTCGGGATATTTTTGAGCTAATTCTTTAATTCTTTCTGTTTTAGGTTGGAACATATTAAAATTCAATTTTTTTTAAATTCTCTCTTATTTTTTCTTCTAATTCACGGCCTTGTTTGAAATATTCTTCTAATTCTAATGTCAGTTTTTTCATTTTTTCCTCAAATGGAATTCCATCATCTTCTTCTGGTTTTATGCCAACATATCTTCCCGGAGTTAAAACGTAACCATTTTTCTTAATTTCTTCTAAAGTCGCTGATTTACAAAATCCGGGGATGTCTTCATATTTGCCAAATCCTTCTTCTCCTCGCCAGGCACGCACAGTATTGGCAATTTTTTGAATTTGTTCATCTGTAAATATAACTTGCTTTCTTGAAACCGGCTCATAAATTTCTCTGGCGTCAATAAATAAAGTTTGGCCTGTTCTATTTCTAAACCTTCCATTCTTTTTATTTTTTGTTAAAAACCACAAAGAAACCGGGAGCGTAACATTGTAAAAAAGCTTTGGTGGGCAAGCAACAATAACATCAACTAAATCATCTTCAATAATTTTTTTTCTAATTTCTCCTTCTTTTCCTCCAGCCGCTAAAGCGCCATTTGCCATAACAAAACCCGCTATTCCATTTGGGGCTAAATGATAAATAAAGTGTTGAATCCACATAAAATTAGCATTGGTCGCTGGAGGTGTTCCATACTTTAATCGTGGATCTTTATCTGATAATCTTTGTGGTTCCCAATCGGCATTAAAAGGAGGATTGGATAAAACAAAATCAAATCTAAAATCAGAAAATTTATTATCATAATAAGAATTACCTTGCTCTATTTGCCCCTCCATTCCTCGTAAAGCCAAATTCATTTTACAAAGTCGCCAAGTGTTAATATTAAATTCTTGGCCATAAAAAGAAATTTTTGTTGAATCATTTTTATGAATTTTTAAAAATTCGCCTGACTGCACAAACATTCCGCCAGAACCACAAGCCGGATCAAAAACTCTTGCTCCTTCATATGGTTCCAAAATTTCAACCAATAATTTAACAATTGAACGCGGAGTATAAAATTCTCCTGCTTTTTTACCTTCTTGTGAGGCAAATTGTCCCAAAAAATATTCATAAACCATTCCTAAAATATCTTTTTCTTGATCTATATTATGGTCAAATTTTATTTTTGAAAATAAATTAATAAGCTCTCCAAGGCTATGGCTTTCAACCGGTGTTCGCGAATAAACTTTAGGTAATATATCTTTAAGAGATGGATTTTCTTCTTCTATTACCTCAAGCGCTTCATCTAAATACTTTCCAATGTAATGATGCATTATGTATTTTTGTAAATAATCCCAACGGGCTTTTTCTGGAATATAAAAAATACCCTTGGCTCGATAAGGGTCTTTTTGTTCTACATAATATTTTCTTGAAGATTCATCGCGAATGAATGAAGCACCTTTGGGGTCAGAAACTAATTTTTCTAATTCATCTTTTCTCTGATAAAAAGAGTCAGAAACATATTTTAGAAAAATTAATCCCAAAACAATATATTTATATTGGCTTGGGTCAATATTCCCTCGCAGTTTATCTGCCGCTTTCCAAAGTTCTCTTTCAAAATCCAAATCTTTTGAAGGTTTTTGACTAAGATTTATAACTTGCTCTGTTGCTTCTTTTTGAACTTTTTTAATTCTTTCTTTTATATCATCAGGTAAGGTATCAATATCATACAAAAAACCAGCGCCAACCTTTTTGATTTTTACGCCTGAAGCATCTTTTAATTGCTTCTGTATTGCCTGTCTGGTTACGCCTAAAATCCGCGCTATGTCTGAGGTTGAAATATATTTATCTTTTTCCATTATTGTCATTGTAGCATGATAAAAATGGTTGTCAATTGACAACCATTACTAAATCAAATTTCGCTCTTTAAAACTAAAAAAATTGGTTTTTGTAATAATTACATGATCAATTACTTCTATTCCTAAAATCTTGCCTGCTTCTACTAATCTTTTTGTCATTTCTAAATCGTCTTCTGAGGGTTCGGGGTCGCCTGAAGGATGGTTATGTGCCAAAATTATTTGAGCAGCTAAATTTCTAACTGCTGGCTCAAAAACTTCTCTGGGGTGAACTAGGCTTGCATTAAGCGAGCCAATAGAAATAGTTTCTTTGTAAATTAACTTATTGCGAGCATCAAGATATAGGGCGACGAAATTTTCTTTTTTATTTTCTTTAATATGAGCTACTTCTTTGACTGCATCTTCGGGAGAGGTTATATAAATTTCTTTCTCTGATTTTTCTTTAAACAATCGACTTCCTAATTCAATAGCTGCTAAAATTTGGGTGGCTTTTGTTGGACCTACTCCGCGCATATTTCTTAATTCTTCATAAGAAGCATCCAGAAGTTTCTTGTCGCTGTATTTTATTAAGATATCATTTGCAATCTCTAAAGCGTTTTTGCCTTTTAATCCAGTGCGCAAAAGAATAGCTAATAATTCCTCTTTTTTTAACGCTTTTGCGCCCTTCTTTATTAATTTCTCGCGAGGTCTTTCAAATTTGGGGAGGTCTTTTATTTTCTTTTTGGGTTTGGTTTCCATTTTTACTTCGTTAGTTCGGCAAGCAAAGATGTAGGTTTATTTAGTTGGCTTATGGTTTTATTTTATCCCATTCTGCGTGCCTGAACCACTTGTTCAAGGTCCTAGGCAAGGCAGTGTTTTTGCTTTTTAATTCTTTCTTGGCTGCCCAGTTTCGGCTACATTCTGCATCAATACATGGGTATGGGTAAATTTTGTAATAGATTGATTTAGATTGCTCGCTTATACTTAACACTTGTGCATAACTCTATTGATTTACTTTTTGTCTTTTGCTATAATTGTACTAACAAGTAAATCCTCGTGCGTGGGCCTCCGGATGGTTGCTCGTAAATAGCGCACGGGGTTTTGTTATTTTTACCCACCCAAAATTTGGCTCTTGGCGCAAGAAGTTATGGAAATAGCGGATTCTCTTCCGCTATTTTGCTTTTAATAATGTTATAATAAGTGTCATCTCCATACTCGTATTTTCTAAACACCGCCCAACTTACAAAATCAGCCGCCTGCAATACCTTTTCCTCAGTTGGTGTTTTAATAGAAATACTGACTTCGATTCTGAAACGATTTTTCATCTGGTTATTTAGGTAGTTTCTAAAGTTTTCGTTTAAGAATCTATTGGTTTCTCTTCTTGAGGCAATAAGTTCCACTTTTTTATCAATTGGCACCAATCTTTTTGAATAAATTCTATCAAGCAGGATATTGGCGACATAATTATAAAGAACGGCTTTTTCCTCTTGAAGTCTTGTGTAAACCCGTTTTTTATTCAGATAGATTGTCATTATCAAACAATCCTTTTCATTTAATCTCCTTAGAAATCGTTGACGAGTGATTGGTTTTTCTTTGACAGCGTGGAGGACCCCAAATTTTCTCTTATACCCTTTCTTTAATTCTGAATGAGTCTTTTTTACTATTTTCTCAATCGGTTTTTTATTCCCTGTGAATAAACAAGTAATAACAAAAAACTTGGAGGTCTTCTTTTTATTAAAATCAAACCCCAAATCTCCTGATTCATCTAAAAATATATAAACCATAAATCGCTAGTCGAAGCATTGAGAGCTTTGATAGAATTTCGGAGCGTGTTAGTTGAAGGAGTGGTGGACCGGATGGGATTCGAACCCACGACCTCCGCGATGCCATCGCGGCGCTCTTGCCAACTGAGCTACCGGCCCTTTGGACCTAATTGCAAAATATCACAAAAATGGTAGGATTACAAAGGATAATCAAAAGCCCCCGTAGCTCAACGGAAGAGCAGTCCCGTCCTAAGGGAAAGGTTGCAGGTTCGATTCCTGCCGGGGGTACGACAAAATTCCCAATTCCCAATTACTAGTTTCTAGTTTCTAATTTCTAATTTCTAATTACTAGTTACTAATTACCAGTTACTAATTACTATTTACTAATTATTATTTATTCCCTTGAAGCATAAGATTCTAATTCCAAAAGAAGTTGCAAGCATCTTGGAAGCGCTCAATAGGCATAATTACGAAGCCTATATTGTTGGTGGTTGCGTGAGGGATTTGATAATGGGCAAAAAGCCTCAGGACTGGGATGTGACAACTAACGCTAAGCCCGAAGAGGTGCAAAAAATTTTTCCTGATAGTTTTTATGAAAATGAGTTTGGCACGGTTGGCGTTAAAACAGATTCGGAAGACGAAACCTTGAAAGTTATTGAGGTAACTACTTATAGGGTTGAGTCTAAATATACCGATAAAAGGCATCCCGATGAGGTAAGATTTGCCAAAAGACTGGAGGACGATTTAAAGAGGCGCGATTTTACAATTAATGCTTTGGCGATGGATGCTGGGGGCAAGGTAATTGATTTATTCGACGGTAAAGGCGACATTGAAAGGAAGATAATAAGAGCGGTTGGAAATGTTTCCGAAAGATTTAACGAAGATGCTTTGCGGATGATGAGAGCTGTCAGGTTTGCGACGACCTTAGATTTTAAAATTGAAGATGATACACTTGATGCCATTAAGAAGAATCACGAACTTTTAAAGGTTATATCCAAAGAGCGGGTACGGGATGAGTTTTTGAAGATAATAGATTCGCCGAATGCCGAAAAGGGGATAGAGTTGCTTCGCGAGACGGGATTGTTAAAGCATGTTTTGCCTGAATTGCTGGAGGGGGTAGGAGTTACGCAAAATAAACACCATAAGTATGACGTCTGGGAGCATAATCTCAAAGCGCTAAAATATGCCGTTGACCAGAATTATTCAACCGAAGTGCGACTTGCCTCCTTGCTTCACGATATCGGCAAACCGCGCTCAAAAAGGGGAGAGGGAGCGGACGCGACTTTTTACGGCCATCAGGTGATTAGCGCAAGAATGGCGGCTCAAGCGCTTGACCGTTTGAAGTTCCCCAAAGCACAGGCGGAAAAAATCGTGAAATTGGTGCGCTGGCATATGTTTTACTACAATGTGGGCGAGGTGACCGAATCTTCAGTTAGGCGGCTGGTGGCAAATATCGGCAGAGAGAATGTTGAGGATTTGATTAAATTAAGAGAAGCTGACCGGGTTGGCTCTGACGTTCCCAAGGCGCGGCCTTATAAGTTGAGGCATTTGCAATTTATGATTGATAAAGTTTCGCGCGACCCTATTTCGCCAAAGATGTTAAAGGTAAATGGCAATGATATTATGAGGCTGACTGGTTTGGAAGCGGGGCCGAAAATTGGAATGATAATTGGGGCGTTGATGGAAGAGGTTCTTGATAATCCTGAAAAAAATACGCGAGAATATTTGGAAAGAAGAGTGGTTGAATTGAGTAAATTGCCGGAAAGCGAATTAGCCGAGTTGGGGAAGCGGGGGAGACAAAAGATTGCAGAGGAAGAAGAAAAGGAGATAGAAAAAATAAAAGAGCAATATTTGGTGAAGTGATGAGGCGGGGAGAAAGCAATGAGACAGGAGAAAGGCAACTAAAGCGACTAGGCGAGAAGAAAGCGGACCCATGCTTATCAGTCAATTTCCGGCTATGAGTTTTGTTGGGATTTACTGAAGGTTGGCAAGTGCCTTGGTGATTGTGAGAGCGGGCTGTAGTGTAGCGGTAGCACGAGTCCTTCGGGAGGATTTAGCGGCGGTTCGAATCCGCCCAGCCCGACTAAATCCCAAAACCGCGCCGTCAGGCGCGGTTTTGGGATTTTTTAAAAAATGACCTTCCTCGGTTATATACAGAACACTTAGCCGAAAAATTCCCCAATTCTTCATTTTTAATTTTTCTTGATTTTTATTTGCGAGTTTGGCAAACTTACCAAAGTTATCCTAACAAAGAAGCTCTTTTACAAAAGGAGAGAAAATGAGTCCCTACATTGGCATCACCGGTTTTTCAAAGCCGGAGGAAGTTTTTTCTGCTCTTGAAGTATTTCCTAAAGGTATTAGTCGCAAGCTGATGGTTGGCGTACTGGCAAGCTACAGGTCACTTCGCGGTATTCCAATGAAGCCTAGATGGGCAAAACGGATGCCTGATCCTACTACTATTAGCAGACTTTTCTTAAACGATGAACGGGTTGTTAACCTTATTCACCTCAGCACTGAAGAGGAAACAGTCCTTGAGGATATGCTTAAGATTCACAGCCTTGCCGGGCAAAACTTTCATGGTTTTCAGCTCAATATAGCCTGGCCGCAGATTAATCAACTCATTAGTTATCGAGCGGCAGTGGGTCGGGGTTATCGGATTGTTCTTCAGATCGGTCAAAAGGCAATGGAGGCGGTTGGTGGGACTATCCAAGATACCGCAAATAAACTCTCTCATTATGTGGGGGTTATTGATGACATACTTTTTGATCCTAGCGGCGGGCAAGGAAAACCATTTGATACGAGGCAGGCTTATAAGTTTCTTTCAGTGATTACAGATAAGGGGTGGAATATCGGTCTTGGCGTTGCCGGCGGTCTTGGCCCTGATTCTCTTAATCTCGTTGAACCGCTTATCGCTAAATTTCCGAATTTGAGCATTGACGCTGAGGGCCGACTCCGCAACAATCAGAACGATCTCGATCTTAAAGCGATGAGCGATTATCTTGCTAAGGCCCTTCAGCTCTTTGCCTAAATTTAATTTACCAAGGATAAAATATTGCCCCCATCTTTATAGGTGGGAGTTTTCTTATATTTAGAAAGAGAAATTGCCAAATTTTTCGCCGGAAGTTTTGGTTGTTCTCTGTTTTGAGTTAATATTGCTTTTTGGCTGAAATAGTGATTTAATCAATAGAGTTAAAAAGGACATTAAAAACTTGGGAGGCAAAGAATGGATAGTAGGAATCAAGAATTTATAAACTTATTGACAGAAGTAGTTCAATTAGTGATCGGAGTATTTAATGAAGGATTGAAAGGTGAAGCATTTCAAGAGAGTTTGGACAATATTAACAGAAGGATGTTGAAGGATTTCGGTTATGCTGTTGGTGCTGTAACCGTGAGAATTGAAGCTGTAACTTTATTGGCTTCCGGCGAAAGGGAAATGGGCGATCTAAAACCATCTCTTGAATTTCGGTTTGGTAGCAGCCGGGAAGACGAAGAGATGGGGAAAAAGTTAGGCCTTAACAAAGAGGAAATGAACCGTCTTTTAGATGAAGCAAGACGACGAAGCGGTGGAAGCGGGGGAGGTGTAAATTAAACCGACACCAAATCCTTTCCCCTGGCCCTGGGCGGAAGAAAAAAGAACAAGTAACCCTGTAAATTTGAGAAGCATCGGACAGATTATAAATTCTATAAGGATAATTGCCAAAACGCTGAGCTTTAATCAACGGCGGTTATTAGTAAGAAGAATAAATGAGGGTAGTGGTATGCTAGGGCAGTTGATTGTTCCCATTACTGAAGAGCGAATGAAAAATGACGTTGCTTGGCTTCAATGGCTTCAAGATCTCTTTGATAAAATACAAGGTTTTGGAAAACCGGAAAATCAAATCAAAGGAGTGCTTCTGACTCTCGAGGGGTTATTTTGGAAAGCCAGAGGGGAGTAGAAAATGGATTTGGATTGGCCCCGTTAAAAAACGGGGTTTTTTTATAATATCTCTTTGAGGAATTTATGCGGCGATTTCGCCATTTTGAGTAGGTTCAGTAATGGCTGTAATTTGAAAAAAGCGTTAAAATAATTAGAATTTAATTAGCTAGGGCCCGTCGTAAAGTGGTATTACACGGCATTCGCATTGCCGGGTCGGGAGTTCGATTCTCCCCGGGTCCACCAAAGACGATTTACCGCCTCGCTCGGGGCTTCGCCCCTCGCT
>Ga0207433_10005943_pt1 | contig 21483 bp, 24 predicted proteins | sample YelNatPaOPGAMG01_FD_187559 | JGI IMG/M metagenome (GOLD analysis project Ga0207433, IMG submission 187559) | Hot spring thermophilic microbial communities from Obsidian Pool, Yellowstone National Park, USA - OP-RAMG-01 (SPAdes) (version 3) | ecosystem: Environmental > Aquatic > Thermal springs... | reverse complement strand
GTGGTGGTTCCTCTATTCTTAAAGGACTGTTTGAAATAGTTTGTCAGATGAAAATTAAAAAAACTAATTGAGAATGCTAATAGTTATTGGTGCAGATGGAGATAACCTCGATTCAGAGGTTTCGAAAAGATTTGGGCAGGCCAGCTACTACATCATGTATAATACAGAGTCCCAGCTGTTTGATGCGATAAGGAATGATCATATAGAGGAGTCAGCAATCGAGTCACATGACGAGCATGCCAACTTGCGTGAGTTTTTGGAGAAGGGAGTCAAGGTATTCATAGTTGGAAACATAGGCCCAGTTGCTTTTCAAACTATAAAGACTCCTGAAACGAGAATTTACTTGGCAAGAAAGATGACTGTAGAAGAAGCAATAAAGAAATTTCTGGCTGGTCAACTGACAGAGTTAGCCGGGCCAACTGCAAAGAAAAGCATTGGGAGCCACGGAAAGCGGAAATGAGATTGACATGATTTGTGAAGTGGTCGGGAGAGGAAGTAAAATCTGATGCGATATTGCGCCGCACAGGTTTACTTGTTGGTTCAAGCGCACTTTATCTTAATACAAAAAATTGTAGGGTGGATTCAGAAGTGGAAAATAGGGATCTTAATCTGGAGTTGATTCGGAACATGCGCGGCGGATAGGTGTTTTATAGTTATGCGAGAAAGAAACGTGTATTTAGTGAGAAAATTAACAATGTTGAATTACTTGCCCGTATTGAGAGTACAAATTTTGCATTTGCTAGTAATGCGGAAACGCAACTCCTCAGTATTTTTGCTGTGCAACCGATGAGTATAGAAGCCGTTAGGGAGTTTGTTGATAAATCGGGAAACACCTTGGATCTAATAGAGAAGTTTATGGACAGACAAATTGTGAACAGGGTTGAATATTCAGGGAGGCCATATCTAATAAGAAACTTGAAGGCACGCCTGTAGCGTCGAGTGGAAACCGATGGGGAGAACGAGAGAACCGGAGGCGAATATGCAGAAGATCTTGCCGCATAGGTGCTGGCTACTATTCTATAGGTTGTATTTAACCCGAACATAGATTGAAATGAGTGTGAGCAGGAGGTCAGGATGACTGGAAAAATTGTTAGAACATTTAATGTGACCCAGACAGCCGAAGGAGACAGGAATGGATTATGGTCGACGGTCATGGTGGCTGCGGTTTTGCTCTGATGAAATGGATCACTAATCATGTTGAATAAGAAAATCGAAAAAGAAATCGAAATTAAGCCGTATGACATCGATGTAGCAGGACATGTAAACAATGTTGTATATGTAAGGTGGATTGAGGATTTGCGCAATACGTTGTTTGCGCTCAGGTGTCCAGTAAGCGAGTTACTTAAAAGGAATCTATATCCTGTCGTTATACACACACAAATTCGATATAAAGCCTCTCTTAAATTGACTGACTGTGTTAAAGGAATTATTTGGGTGGATTCGATCAATCATGGCATAATGAATCTAAGAATACTATTCCAGAAGAATACTGACGTGATTGCGACAGCCGAGCAGAGTTGTGTTATGATGGACCTTTTGACTGGAAAAATGGACAAGAAAGCTATGGAAGCATATCTATGAAGAAAAAATCGAATGTGACGGTGATTGCTTGCTACGGATTTAGGCAGAATTACTGAGCGCTCGAGAGATTGTTGGAGGTAACATTTGACTCTATTTCGAATTTTGCTTTATTTTCTTATCGGACTTATATCTGGTTTCACGAGCGGTATGTTCGGCGTTGGTGCAGGTTCCATTCGGATTCCTCTTCTTAACTTTGCAGGCCTTCCCATTTTAGAGGCGTATGGAATTAATTTGTTTGTTATCCCATTTTCGTCAAGTGTGGCTGCGTACAGCCACAGGGCAAACATCCAGTACAGGGTTGGCGTATGCATGCGCCTGAAGATATGGGACTTTGAGCCAATCACGTAGGGCTTCAGCTCTCGCTGGTCGTGGTAGATTTACGTGTAATTAACAAGGTGTCTTAAGTTTGTGATATATAGTTCAGCCGATAAATTTGATAGAGCGCTGACTTTATTGATGACTCTCATCTGCCCAACGGCATTTGCTTTAAATCGTGGACGACCATTTGCAGAAGTGTGGATTTATGTTGATGAAGAGACTTATGACTTTAATTCTATGGGCAATGTTAATGATGAAGCAGTGGTTCGACTGCATGAAGGTCTCACAACAAAACCGATTAAAAAGGTAAAGGGGTGGCTGTTGTGTTGGTGTAACGTTTAGTTTAATAAGAAACAAAAAAACATTAGGCTCTTAGGCAATCGAGTTGGTGAAAAGAGTCGCTTATAATTGGCATATGCTCTGCCGGTGCTAAAGATATTCAGGTGATGAATAATTGTGATCGTCTGCCGGGTATACTACTCCAAATTATTGATTTTAGATTTTCTTAATGTTATAATTCTATTGTTTGGTATGCTTGTGGCGATGGAGGGAAGATCGTTGCAGGAGGCAAATGGAGAAATGCTGTTCGAAGATCGTAAACCTGCGGAGGTTGTGTTGCACTCATATGGAGATAAATGTCCCAGCTTCATTGTGCCACATTTTCTGTTTACATATCACATCGCCCGTTCATTGGGAATACAATTTAATAACCATCATCGACAATCAAGAGGTAAAAAATGAGAGATGTAATTTCAATCGTAGCCAAGTCCATACTGGTTTTGGTGACCACGAGCGTTTTATCGGCAGCTCAATGGTCTTACCAGTCAAGCCCATTATGGCCATACGTCGACCTTGGAAAAGTCCAATTTGTTAGTGACCAGGAAGGATGGATTTCAGCCGGTAACGGCTCATTGCTCCACACTACAGATGGAGGTGGAACCTGGGATGTTGTAACTCCATTTCAAGGCGATACAGTTTTTGTGCTTTGCGATCCATCGATAAGCATGTGGTGGGCAGATGCGAAGCATGGTTGGTTGGTAGGAAGTGCGGGAACAGGTTTTCAGAATGCCCATGGGGGCGTTGTGTATAGAACCACTGACGGGGGAGTTACCTGGTCTAAAAAAGCATCTGGTAACGCTGGTGAGATTGGCGTTCAGGTACAGTTCGTAAACGATAGCGTAGGATGGGTTTCTGGATTTAATTTACTTACCCAGCAACCAGAATTTTTCAAGACTACAAATGGGGGTTCTTCCTGGAATTCGAGTGGCGTAACGCAGTTGCCATCTGGGGGAATCTTTTATTTTGTCGATGTCAATAATGGTTGGGGAGTAAACAACAGTGGCATTGCCCCGCCACCATACGGTATCATTAAAACAACTGATGGTGGCTCGACCTGGACGAAAGTATATGCAGACACCACCCCTCATGGTTTCAACGCGCTGCAGTTTTTAGATGTAAATAACGGCTGGGTAATTGGGAGGGACAACGCAGTTCAAATTCTCAAGACTAGAGATGGTGGTTTGCATTGGACGAAAGTTGGAGTTCCACCGTTAGTCACTGAGACAACGTCTTTGTTCTTCTTGAACCCTGACACTGGTTGGGTTGCTGTAAGACTCTCTTCGTCACCGACGGATTTGCCTGCAATTATCTTCACAGCTGATGGAGGAGCAAACTGGTCGATTGAATCTATTTCTTCGCCGGGTGGTGCAGGGAAAATATTTAGTATTTATTTCCGGGATGTTAAGAATGGATGGTTCACTCAAGAACAGTGTACAGCGCATTGCGATGGACCCGATACATTGAAGGTATTTGCTGGACTCATAAGCCACACTACGAACAATGGCGGCGTGACCAAGATTGCTCAACATCAAGCATTGCTGAAGTCCTTCCAGCTTGATCAAAATTATCCTAATCCTTTTAACCCTTCTACAATAATCTCTTTTGAACTACCAATTCGGTCACATGTTATGTTGACCTTGTACGACGTTCTCGGAAGACAGGTTAAAACGCTAATTGACGAAAACAGGGAAGCAGGGCATTATTCAGTGGCACTTGATGCCTCTGGTTTATCAAGCGGCGTCTATTTTTATCGCTTTATGGCACGTTCACTTGGCGTAGAGTCGCAAACCTATATTGAATCGAAGAAATTAGTTGTTGTGAAGTAACTAAAACATCAGTTTGACCTAAATCAAGTTTTACCACCCATTAGCCGTCTCTCTGTAAATTCAGAGAGACGGCCTTTCCTAAAAATTGGCATTGATTCCGCCATTTGTGAAAAAGGGGGGCATTTCATGCTTTTCCCTTAACTTGATGGGATTAAATCCCTCTAATAAATATGAACCTAACAAACATTATTTGCATCTAAATTATCGTAAACTGAACTCAAGATGACGATAGACAAGAAACACTGGTACGATGGATGGTTTTACGACAAGTTTGTGGCACCAAATCAAGATGATGTATTTCGTCTTGTTAGGGATGTGATCCCTGATGGATCAACGGTGCTTGATGTCGGGACGGGAACGGGTCGACTTCTTTTTCAATTGGCCGACAAGTGTCAAAGGGTTGACGGAATTGATTTATCAATCAAGAATGTTGAAAGAGCAAAAAGAAATTTAAATAGCCATGGCATTCCGGGTATCTCAGTTTACCATGCAAGTGTGGAAGATTTTTTTACAGAAAACCATGTTACATACAGCTATGCCATTCTTTCCTACGTCATTCATGAAATAGATTCTCACAAGCGAGAAGACATTCTTGTTCAATTGTCAAATCACGTCGAAAAGATCATCCTCGTCGATTATGCTTTTCCTCAGCCTGACTGGCGGACGAGGGTCTTTAATGAGATAGTTGAATTTGCTGCCGGGATAAACCATTACAGAAATTTTCGGTCTTTTATAGCTGCCAGTGGGTTACCTGGACTTGTGGAGCGAACTGGTTTAGAAGTTCTTAAGGAAATTAAGAACCATCCTCCCGGTTCTCACGTTATTGTACTGAAAGGAAGCTTGAATTAAAACGTTGGAATTTGCTGTTGTCAATGATGGTTTTATCGTAACTAACCGGGGTGAGGCTGCGGATATTGCCCTCTTTTTCAAATGTGAGTTGCGCCGCCTTCTCACCAGCTTCAATGAGTCGACTAATCGAATGAAAGTCCGACCACTCAGCATTGCTCACGTCTGGTGTTATAATTAGATCTGCTTCTTTCAATAATTGCATGTTCAGTCGTCGATTAGCTATCAGTCCTGCTCTTAGAATGACATCGAATCCTGTTTTTGGCAAGCTTTCATGAATAAATCCCCTCGATACGTCTACTGCCAGAATTGGATTTGAAGACATACTTTTTGCAGCATACACTGGAACGACCTGCAGCACACTTCCGTCAATGAGTATATCCCCATCGATCTCAACAGGCGTTATCACACCAGGAATTGCTGAACTGGCTGCTACAGCTTTGATTATTGACCCATCCGCCAGGAGTTTTTCTTCTCCTGTAACTAAGCTAACAGCTACAGCTACAAATGGAATTTTACTACTTTTGATGTCTTCATTTTTGAGGAGTCGTGAGAGGAGACGAATTAAAATCGAGTTCTCAATTGCGCCCCATTTTGTCGCAGCGCGCGAAAAATACAGTCCCAGTCTCAGATAGTCGAGAAGATGCCTTTTTGAAGGGAGGTCTTCTGTTAGAGAATCCTCACGCATCAAATCGAGTCGCAGATTAGTAAAACAATCTCTATAAAGCATTGCTTCAATGAGCTTTTGCACACGGGAGGAGTCGCGAAGCTGACTGTACATTGCTCCAACTATGGCGCCCATGCTTGATCCGACTATAAGTGAAGGAAGTAGCCCATGAGCTTCGAGCACCTTTAGGACTCCAATGTGAGCCAGTCCCCTTGCGCCTCCTCCGCCTAATGCTAAGGTAAAGGGCTTTCTTAAAAGTTCGTCCGTGTGCATTTGCTAATTCCTCAAGATAATTGCGGTTTCAAAAACTATGGGTACGATCGTATGGCTTCTTGTGGTTTATGTTGTCAAGTATTGAACCAAACCACCCAAGTAGAACCACGCCCATAGTTAGCGCTGATATCCAGATTAGTGTCCCGGTGTTCATTTCCTTATCTCCTTTCAAGCCACTTTTAAATTAGACATTTAAGAGACCGTTGGGATGTTTCCCAACGGTCTTCAGAATTAGGGTCACGCTACTTTTTCTTGGTGTGATTGACCAAACGCAGCAAATCCCGCTATTGCTATGATGATCCCGGATATGAGATCGTTGTAAATGTATCCTGTTCCATCAACAAGGGATGGTATGAATGCCGCGATGATCATCCATACTCCTAAGATAAGCGCGAGCCATGCCTGCCATGGTTTTTCTTTGAGTATTGTCAGAGAAGCTATGGCTACAACTATTCCCACAATCAAATTATCCCACAGGTTAACTGTTGGTCCAAGTCCTAAGAAGGCTGCGACCATAAGCCATAAACCAAGAACTGCGTTTGTCCATGCCTGCCACATTTGAAAAATCTCCTTTCATGTTTTCGTTTTGTTGGCTGTATTATTTCTTTGTACAACTGTATTACGTTCAATCGCTGTGCCAATATTAGATTTGCGAAATTGAAGTCTAGATAGCCTTTTTCATATTTAGTTTACGCTATGTGGGAAAAGCTACTTCGCATCTAAAAGTGGAAGTCTTTGATTACTGCTTGTTTTATAGCAGACCTCTGAGAAATGATATTTCAATATCGGATCAGGAGACCAACAACCTCTGAAAATTATGTATCTCTTGCGAGCACACAAGGAGATGTGTGTTTGTGATCGGGCTGAGTTTCTCACAGCATGAACACACATCGACGGTCTCGCCATTTAAGGAAGCTCGAGGACAAAAACGTTGTTCAATGGCGGAGATAAAAAACTATATGTTGTTCACTCGTTACGAATAATTTTACTTTTGATGTAAAAGATATGTTCGGAGGCGAAGACTCTAAGCGTGAGCAGCGTTGCCTGCAGAGCTTAAGAAGTGTACATGTCTCTAAACCACGTCAATCATGAAATCTTTTTGTGATCATTCCACTGGATGCCTCATTTGGACGTGGTTTTGCCAAGCAACATTTTCATCGTTTCACCGGCTGTGTTTACCACGGCAGTCGCCGAGATAAATCGGGCCAGCATTATGGAATCCATTATTTCTTCTACCGTGAGTCCCTTCTTCGAGGCAACCTTTGCATAGGTCAACGTGCAGCCCTCAGAACCGATGGCTGCGCTTACTGCGATCGCCATTAGAAGTTGAAACTTCGGTGGAATCGAATTAGAGCCCATTGCAAAGTTTTTGTTTTTCGCGTGTTCATACACCCCTTCAGGTTTCAGGCCCGAAAGAAGCTTCATTATTTCCGGCTCGCCCCCGAACTCTTCCGACATCTTGGCAAGCAGTTGGTCAATCGATATGTTTTCCATTGTAAAGTTCCTTTCTGCGTCACTTATATGCGTGTTTTTCATTTGTTTATTTAAGATTGTTGCGGCTCACCAAATAATTGAGCTGTGCGTAAGCTAGCAGGATATCCTTTTGGTAGTTCAAGATCGAGGTCTCTATTGCCGCAACCTGTACCTCTGCATCATTCAACTCGACAGGCGTTATGATCCCGTTCTGATAGCTAACTATTGCAATTTCGTGGGCTTTTCGGGCGACCTGAAGATGCACCTTTTCGGCATTCATCTTCGCCTCAAGGTTCCGGATATCGATAAGGGCATTCTTGATGTCGAATCGCAATTTGATTGTCAACCCTTCCTCATAGTCCCGGATCATGTTGGTGGAGGCCTCGACCTCATCTATCCTTCCCTTTGTGAAGTTGCCATTAAATAGTGGCATCGATAGACCTATTCCGGCTGCAAGGCCGTTTCTCCATGCGTTATCGTAGGGAGGGAAGTCAAGTCCATGGTACACATGATAGTTTCCGAATAGGAATATTGTAGGTTTCATCTCTGCTGCTGTAATCGTCTTCAAATTTGCGAGCATGTCCTTCTTCAAGCGTAGGCTCTTGAGCTGGTAATTGTTCGCAATGCCTTCCTCGTAAAGCGAGAGAGTGTCAATGACAATTGAGCTGTCTCGGATCTCAAGGTCGCCGATGCATTCGATGTTTTCGCCAATTGGCAATGCGAGCAGGGATTTTAGTCCCGATTCAGCAAGATCGAGTTTGCCTTCTAAATCAACCAGCTTCGCCTTGAATTCATCAACCTTGCTCTGAAATGTCAGCACGTCGAACTCAGATCGAACTCCATTCTCGTACGCCTTCTTTGCAAGATCAAGGTGAGTTTCAAATTGAGCAAGAGCCTGTTTGTTTACATCTATGACTTTTTCAAGCAAAAGTATATTGTCGAAGGCAGTTGTCACGTTTAATATTAACTGATCTTTTTGTTCGTTTAGATCGGAATTTGCCACATCTTTCAAAAGGGCTGCATTTTCGTTAGCTTTAGAAATTTTTCCGGCTGTGTAAATTGGATAGACCATGTTGATATCTGTTGTGAACACGTCTCTGTTTTCATCTGCGAAAGGCGCCATCGGTCTCATGATGACGTACTCACCGGGCACAGGGCCTTTTGATGACATTACTGGAATTTGGTTCGGTCCCTGCAAAAACATTCCGGGTAAATTATTTGCATAGAAGTACTGCGACATCAAATTGATAGTCGGCACTTCGTATGAGCGTGCCTGTTCCATTTTAGATTCGGCAGCCTCAACTTCAGTTTCTTTCGCCTTGACGAGCGGATTGTTAGCTAATGCCGTGTTGATCGCCTCGTCGAGGGTCAGTCGATGCGTCTCCTGTGCGCTTGCGATCAGCGCAATTGTGAAGATTGCAGCTAAAATTTTCATGATTTTCATTATGACAAAACCTCCTTAGGGAGAACTTCTGTGTCATTTCCTGTTACCGTGCCTTTCGTCAAACGCTTTCTTTCGAACGCTCCTAAAACCAACGAGATAGCTGAAAGCACAAGGAATCCAATTGTGAAGTTGTAGAGAGGATTCAAATAATTGCGTACATCTGCGAGGCTCAGTCCGCGATTGAATACCCCATAAAGCGCCTCCAAGTAATACCTCAGTGGGAACCAGCCTCCTGCCATTCTCGGGAAAGTAGGCATTTGCTCGAACGGAACCAAAAATCCAGAGTACATAAACGCTGGGAGAACGATGACTGTGTAAATGGCTACGAGTGCCACCGTGCTCTTTATGTTCAGAGAAAAGAACAGCGAGATGCTCTCCATTGCAATTACCAATAGCGATATTACCGAAACCACATTCCAGAAATTTTCAGGAAGCGGAACAGCAAACATAATCATAACGGTATAGAAAGCAAGCGATATCGCCGTCGTGACGATCAACCATGAAATGATTACCGGCATCACCACTGCTTTTGGGGGAAGCTGCCTTGCTAGTTTTATGCCCGGCATCTTCGAGCGTATTTGCTTCAGATTAACGTTCAGTAAAAGTACAATGATTACCATCGAAACAACCTGCATAGCGAGTCCCATGAAAGCGGGAAGCATAGACGACTCCATGTTTACAGTAGGTGAATAAAATACTCTTGAGCTGACGCTTAGGAGAGGAAGCACCTGGTGACGATAATTAGGTATAGCTCCAAGGTCTTCGACCGGTACGTGAAATTGTAATTGACTTGCAACCGTTATGATTATCATGTTCAGATTACCAACGGCAAGTTTAGGAATGATCGGGTTTGCTGTGCCATTGAGCACTGCCAGTATCCTGTCCGACCGGCCGTTGAGTACGTCTTTGTAAAGATCGTGTGGTATCAGTATGCCCACGTCAATTTTCCCCTCGTTCATCAATCTTTGAAGCGCTAGGTAGTCGACAGGCATATATTTCACATTGAAAACATCGGATGATCTGATATTGTAAACAATCGACCTGCTCAGTGGCGACTGATCCTCATCGACGATGGCGGTTCGTATGTTTCTCGGCTCGCTGTTGTAATACATTCCAGCCATCATGCTGAAGAAAAATGTCAGAACAAGCGCGATTAGTAATGTGCGCGCTATAATCTGTGCTATCATTTTAATTAGTTTCATGGCTCCCACCTTCGTATCCTGCCTGAGCATTGGGATTCGCAAGCTTGAGGTACACATAAATCCCTGGCTTCGCTTTATCCTTGTTGTTTAGAATCATCATCTTGACGGAAAAAGCTCTGACATCCCACTCATCTTGAAGGTTTGTTGGAACCTTTGTCGCGAAATCCGCCATGGGAAGAATTTCAATTACCTTAGCTGTGAAACTCGTATTCCCGAGCCCGGTCGTCAGCCTGTAAACTTTGCCTAAACTTATCTGGTTGACGTAAGTCTCTGGTATACTGAATCGTGCCCATGAAATGGAAGTATCAGTTACAACAACGACTGGCATTCCGGGTGACATCATCTGTCCCGGCTCCAGCACTCTAACGTTCACCTTCCCGGCTATCGGAGAAGTGATCGTCATGTCGTTGATGTTGCTTTGAAGGGCTGCCATCTTGTCTTTAACGACTTCGTAGGCAGTCTCTATCTCATCCAGCTTTTGTTGCGGTATCGCGCCGACAGCGTAGAGATTCTCCAGACGCTTCCTGTTCTTTCCTATATTTATCAGTTCTGCTTTCATGGCCGATAGATTGTCAAGCATGTCTTTATTGTCGAGCTGGGCAATCTTTTGATCCACCTTTACGTACTCCCCTTCGTGGACATATATTTCAGTGATCTTGCCTGGGATTCTCGTGGTTACGTTTACTTCTGTGTCCTCGATGTATCCCATAAAAAGGTTTTGATTTTTCGGTGGATCCTGAGTGCATCCTCCGATCATTAGCATCACGGTGACAATGAGACCGAAGGACATCTTTGAAATTTTTGTGGCATTTGTTTTCATGATTTCATCCTTTGTTTCATAGACTAAAAATGCGTCCTGTGCGTATTCTTTGCGGCATTTGTGGCAAAATGTTTTCACGTGTGGTTTCTGAACAACTATTTAGTGACCAGGTTGGTATTGCACGCCAATCAGCACCGAATAACTGGTGAACCAGGCGCTCTTCTGATAAATCGTGTATGGCACTCCAACTCTGAAGCCTAGGCTTTGGCTGTAGTAGTATGTTATGCCAGCAAGGACATTTAGGTAATAGTCGTAAGAGTTGTTCACTGGATTCCCGGAAATTCTGTCGTCGAATTTGTAAGCAGCATTGAGTCCTACGTCGAATTTAAAATTGCCAAATTGAGTCTCGTCATACTTGTCGAACATGAGGTAAGCTCCGGTCCAGTCTCCGTAATTGAACGAGCCGTCGTTGCCGACCAAGTTGTAGTATACGGAGTAACAAAGGCCGTATTTCCCAACTGGATTATAGCCATCGACAGACGCCGTAAACTGGATTGCGTTTATGCCTAAAGGATATTGCCCCTTGCTGGGGGGAGTGTCCGAAGCAATCGGAAGTGTGGTTGAAAGTGTGGCGTCCATTTCAACGCTTTTCTCGTTGTGGATAAAATTCAGTGTCCCACCCAACTGCAGGTCGCCAAAACCTTTGCCTGTCAGTGTAGGGTCAAGAGAGTACAGATGAACTGAGCGTAACGGAATCCATCCGAACAAAGTAAGATTCCGTGTCAATCCGTAGCCGACGAAACTGGTCAGCGCGACATCGTTGTAGACCGTAGTCGATGGCTTGACAACATAGGTCTTCTTCGTCTGATCATAGATTTTGAGATGGTTCACCATGTCTCCCGTGAAATCGAAATAGAGATTCCCGGGATCGAGAACCGATTTTTGAATGCCGAATATTGAACGGTATTCCAGTTGTGCGTTAGCAAGTTGAAGGAATAAAGGGCAGGTTAGTAGGAGTATTAGGTAGCTCAAAAGTCTTCTCATTTTATGCTCCGATATGTGTTGTAACTTTAGAATGCACGACCGTGAAAGTTCAATTTCCGTGCCGCTTTCCAAATGCTGGAATTTTAGTTTATCTGCACGCTTTTTGGTTCATGGAGACAAACACGAGAAATTGCATTTCTCAGACAGGGCTTGAAGCCAATGGATGGAGCGTGTTATTGGAGGAAAAAGGTGTGAAATTAGATTTCCCGTAAGACTGATAACCCTGTGTTGCTCAGGAGCTTATTATTCTTGGTATAAGTTCGCTCGTCACCTTCAGCTGGTCACCGGCACATTGGTTTTGCTAAAAACTCTTCGCCTATTTTGACTCTTTCCCTCCTTTTGTGTCGGTACTCGGATCGGTGTCAGAGCAAAAAACTCTGAAGCCCGATTCTGTAAACCTGGTATAAGGTTTACAAGGATCGCCAAATTATCCCAAATGCTTAAGAAAAGTGATCACGATTCACAAGGAACTACCAAATATTGAATAAGGCTCCTTTTTATCCTTTTTCATACTTTGCAAGCAATAACGTAAGGTGGAATCTGATGTAGTTATAATTCTTGTTGCCTTCGTGTTTTATATTGGCTAAAACACACTCACATGTATGTACTTATTGGGATGTTTTTTTATATCGTTAACGAGTGAGTCGATTGAGGAGACGGTGTTGCTCAAGCTTTGGTACAATGAATCGCTCTTTACGATGCTTCCTGCCGTGCCCTTTCCTGCATTCAAATTTGCCAGCAGAGAATCCATCTGCTTAATAGTGGTTGACGAATTATCAAGAAGCTCGGAGAGCTTTTTTGAATTCTCGGACAGGGAGTTGATCAGTAATCTTATGTTGTCCTTGTTCTCCGATGTAATCTGGTCCACATTTGTTAGAGTCTCATTCAAGTTTCCGTTCACCTGTGCGTCTAAAGCAGAAACAGTGCGATTCATGTTAGCGAGTAACAAATCGAGTTTGTTCTTCGTGGTTTGACCTGTCAGTGTGTCGACGTTCGAGAGAACTTTTGATATCTGGAACTCTAGCGATTGTAATCCTGCCACTGCTTGGTTCATACCATATCCCGCGAAGCCAATCACCGTATCGTTTGGAGCTAAGTATGTGGTCGACCTACCTGGTGTTATCTCAATGGCCTTTCCGCTTATGAGGCTGAAGTCGCCGATCTCGAAACGGGAATCATTTGGTATCTTATCTACATCTTCGATCTTCAGTTTGAGAAGCACACCGTTCTTCGTTATTGAAGCATCGGTAACATTACCGACCTTCAATCCGCGGTAAAAAACTTCATTGCCTGAAGTGAGCCCGTTTGCATCCTGTACCAACAAATTTATTTGCACTCCCTTCATAAAGAAGTTCGATTTGCCAAGCCAAAGTATAGTGAATACGACGATGGCAGCCGCAATCGATAAAGAAAGGCCTATCATGAATTCATTTCTTTTAAGTTCCATTGTAAATAGCTCTTCCATTAATAAATTCATTGAAGATATCATCGTCTTGATATCGCATTTCACTCGCATTGCAGGTAAGAACTATTTGCCCCTCGTGTAGGAGGGCAACTCGGTCTGAGATTCTCTCTGTACCGACAATGTCGTGGCTGATGATTAGTGAAGATATGCCGAGTTCGTGGTTTAGTTTCAGGATGAGCTCATTAATCACGTTGGAGAGAATTGGATCTAATCCAGTCGTTGGCTCGTCATACAAGAGATATTTCGGCTTTGTTGCAATAGCCCTTGCTATCGATGCCCGTTTCAACATGCCGCCGCTCAACTCTTCTGGATAAACATTTTCAACTCCTTCAAGGTCCACAAGACGAAGGCTCTCCTCAATTCTCCGTTTCCTTTCCCGCTCATCCAGACCTTTTTGAATTTTCAGAGCGAGATCAATATTTGCACCGACTGTCATTGAGTCCCATAGCGCTCCGCCCTGGAACACGAAACTAATGTAAGGGCGAACCTCCTGGTTGAAGCGGCTCTCTGAAAATTTTGTCACATCCAAGCCGTCGATTAAAATGGTTCCGGAATCGGGCTCTATCAATCCGATGATTGACTTGATAAGTACCGATTTACCGGCTCCGCTTTTGCCGATAATAGTCAGTATCTCACCGTCGTAGAGGGTCAAGTCAGCCCCTTTGAGGACTTTAACTTTTCCAAAGGACTTATGTAGGTTCCGAATTTCAATCATATGTAGAATAATGTTGCTGAAATTAAGTAATCGAGGACGAACACCGACACCGAGGCCCAGACGACGGCCTCAGTTGCAGCTTTGCCGACACCTTTAGCGCCTCGTTCGGAGTTTAAACCGAAAAACGATCCGGAAATCACTATCACGATTCCAAAGACAAGCCCTTTGATAAGGCTTGTGTCGAGGTCGTCGGGATAAAATGAATACCGCATTCCCTGGACGAACTCGTTCCAGGTGAGGTTTATAGTCATGTGACATGAAAAATAGCTCATAATCATTGCTGTGAAATTGGAATAGACAAGGAGCGCCGGTACTGTGAACATTGCTGCGACCAATCGAGGCATTACGAGATAATCGATCGGGTCAATACCGAAACTTCTCAGTGCCTCTACCTGTTCGGTTACCTTCATGGTGCCAAGCTCTGCGGCAACTCCAGATGAAATTCTTCCCGATAGCACAAGTCCGATTGTGATCGGACCCAGATCGATGAGAATTGTTCTCAATATCATTCCGCCGGCCATCCAGTGTGGGGTAAAGCCTGTCATCTGAAATCCCACCTGTACCCCGATGGCTAATCCGACAAATGTGGAAGTGATGATGATAATGGGTAGCGACCTTCTTCCAATGTGAATGAACTGATCCACGATTTGGGTGGTGAAGCTGCGTACCTTTCTCATGGCTGCAAATGCCTTGAAAGTCATGATTCCAGCACGGCCAACTTCTGTGAAGAAAGTGTCGGCGGTCGATCCTATTTCTACAAAAACATTACCCATTTTTCAGTATCACAGGTTGAAACAATGACAGAGACAGAGCGAACTGAACGGGTAGCCCAGTACATACAGAAAGGTCGATGGAAGAAACTTTATTTGGCCATGAAACTTCCTTTGGATGCATTTTTAAATACTTTTTGTTCATTTCAGTTTTTCCAGCAATTTCAATGATTTTCAAAGACGACTCTCAATCCCTTCACTATTCTTACCACATCTCTAACATCTGGTCTGCCATGGTGATTTTTCTTGAACATCTCACGGAAAATTCTCTTCGGCTGTGTGTAAAAACTTGTGTAAGCTTTAAGAACCGCATGTTCCAGTTCCTTTGGCTCGATGTTATCGTGCCTAAAGACCGAATGCATAGCGTCGTACTTCTCCCAATCGCGAGTGATAATTTTAGATTCAACTTCTTTCCACAGTTCTGTACCAGGATATGGAGTCAAAATTGTAAACTGCGCTGTCCCAGGATTCACTTCTTTCGCGAATTCAATAGTTCTCTTGATATCTTCCACGGTTTCTGAGGGCTCACCCAAAATAAATGCCCCCCATGTCTCGATATTGTGTTCTTTCAAAAGCTCGACTGCCTTCAGAGAAGTGTCGAACGATGCCTTGCCCCCTTTCTTGTATGCCTTTATAATTCTCTCATTTGGACTCTCTATCCCGATGAACATCTGTTCGACTCCGGCAGCACTCATTACCTCAGCAGTCTTCGGATTCTTGATTAGATGATCAGCTCTTCCCATAACCCACTTTACATGGTGAAGATCCCGTTTGATAAGGGTGTCGAACAAATCAATAAGGCGCTCGTTGTCGAAGTTTATAATGTCATCGACGACCACAATTCTGTCAGCATCATATTTTACGAGAAGCTCTTCTATCTCCTTTGTGATATTGTCAATCGACCTCGTCCGAAAACGTTTTCCAGCTAATATATGTACATCGCAAAACTTGCAGCCATACGGACATCCGCGTGTGGTAATGAGCGGGAAGTCAGGTTTCTTACGCGAGACGCTATTTCTGCCAGTTCCGTATCTCCATTCGGCTTCTCGGGTTGGAAATGGAAGCTGGTCGAGATTTTGTATGAACGGTCGTCCAGGATTATGAACTATCTTCCCAGATTCTCTGTCTATCCATGATATTCCAAGGACCTTGGAAGGATCAAAATTTTTCCCAGACTTAAGACCTTCTAACAATTCAACCGTAGTTACTTCACCCTCTGCTCGGACCACATAATCAACATATCCGCTCGATAAAGCTTCCTCTGGGCTACTTGTTGGATGGGGACCACCCATGATGACGATCTTGCCAAGTTGTTTTGCCAGTTTTGCTACCTTTAATCCGGGATTAAATTGAACAGTATTGCACGAGATCCCCACGACATCTGCTCCAGTGAAGTCTGGCAGCGCGGTTTCATCTTCCAATAATTGTATCCAGACGTCATGTCCTGCTGCTTTCAATGCGGAGCTGATGTAAGAGACCCCTAGAGGCTGCATTTTCACGCCAGCCAGCGCAAACAGAGCTCCACGAAACGGGGAGATGAGTAATACGTTCATTTTGATACCTCGTAAGTTGTGGCAAACTGTGAGGGCTTATCTTTATGGAACGTCGTTTGTCCGTTGATGTCACCGAAGGCCACTCTTACTTGCGGCTGCACTTTCTTCCATTTTCCATATTTGAATTTCAGAAATATGACAAATGCGTATAAACAGGTGTAAAATGGCATCGCAGCCCATACGCCTGTTATTCCAAGCTTCAAGACCATCCCGAATAGATAGCCAAGGGGAACGAATACGAACCAGTTTATAGTGACGTCGGCGAGCATTACAAAGAACGTCTCGCCTGCTGCCTGCAATCCACTAGCCAGGACAAACCCAACCCCAAAAAATATCTGTGCAAAACCGGCAATTCGCAGAATCGGAACTGCAACGGTGACGATCTCAACATTTGGGGTCAACCTCAAGAGTATATATCGTGGAATCGAAATAAAGATTATGCCTAAAAGCAGGGTATACGTTGTAGCTATCCTGCTTGTCTGAAATCCCCAGCGTCTTGCGCACTTAATGTCCTTCTCGCCCAACTTTCGTCCCACGAGGCTTTGGGCTGCTACGCCAAAACCCATCGCTGGAAGGTACGACAGAAGAAGTGCCGATAGAACGGTTTGACTTGCAGCCTGCTGTAGTGTGCCCAAGAGTCCGATGATCGATACATATAAGAGGAGTCCGCTCAAGGTGAATACGTTCTCGAAGGAAACTGGCACGGAGATTTTTGTAATTGCAATCCCTATGCTCTTACTGAATCTTCGCCATCTAAAAATTTGAAAAGTGTCGCGATATTCTTTGGAAATGCTGACGAGAAAATAAACCGATGTTTCTACGACAGCTGCAAGAGATGTGCCCAGCCCAGCACCTGCCAGTCCCATACCTCTGACCCCAAAGGCACCATTTATCAAAGTATAGTCGAAGACAACATTCATGATATTTGCTAAAATACCTGCATACATAAATATCTTGGTCTTTCCAATGCCGAAATAGAATCCCCTATAGGCGACAGAGACAAGGAAAAACGGGAGGCCTAAGAAGCGGTAGAACAAATACCCAGCTGCCAGGTTGGACACCTGCTTGTCTACTGCAAATAGTCCTGATATATTTCGCGAGAATATGACCATGACGGCGGCAGTAAGAAGGCCAAGCGCCGCCGCCATTGTCATTGAGGAGGCCAATATGGTTCCCGCTTTTTTGTAATCCTTGCTTCCGAAACTTCTGGATACAAGCACCTGTGTACCCGTTGAAAGGCTTGAGAAGAAACCGATTACTGCCCACGTGAGGTAGAAGACAATCCCCATCGCAGCGAGCTCATATTTGGCGTCGGGGAGTCTGCCAACCAATGCGGTGTCAACTAAGGAGAGAATCATCTGGGTCGACAAACCGGCTACAACTGGCAATGCCAATTTCAGAATCGTGGCTTGATGATTTGGCTTGTTCTCTAATCTGTACACCCTATTCAACATCTGCTGCCCCCTTTTCCCGATCAAGATGCATAACTAGCAGTTCCAATATCTCCTCTGGGCTTTTGGACGACTGAAGCAACTTTCTCAATGGTTGCTGCTGAATTAAACGATCAAGCTTTTTCAATGTGTTTTCTAGTTCGTTTTCGAACTTTGACGACGCAGTGAGGAGGAAAATCAGGTCGATAGAGCAACTCACCTTAGAACTGTGACCGTTTCCTCTGATAAACCTTCCAAAGAATAACTTGGGTGCTGACATTCGATCGCTCAATGAGTGAAATACAACACCACATGATCCGTTGAATGACGAAGCCATCACCTCGTAGTGCAGGATTCTCTGGGCAATGTATCCAGAATCGTCAATTTTCTGGCAATGACTTGAAAGCTCTACCATCGAGAGAATTGATTCAAATTTAGAATCGGCCGACAGTGTTAGATCGATGTTACGTTCTTTTATCAGGTCAGCAAAATTCATGATCCACTTCGTACTATGAAGTTGCCTATGAGGAGATTTGAAAAAAATTTTGATGCCTTTTCATCTCGGTTCCTCCGGGATTACTGTCCCCGATGTTACAAGGAAGGGTTACGATGGGACATACAGGCTTCGACTCTTGTTGACTCACAGGTTCCATTTTTTCTATAAACTTTTGGTTTGTACATGATCGCCGCTGATGGGGGTGCACCCATGTCGAGGTTGACCCACTCACAGCGGCGATGCTGTAGCAAATATTAATTACCGATTGTTACTTCTTCTTCGGTCTCGACAGGTTTCCCGTTACCATTGGCCGGGTAGGCACCTATGCCATCATCCTTGATATCGGTTTTTGCAATGGAGGAAGCATCGTCGCTTCCTATGTAGTCCCTTTGCCATATGGGCTCGGTCATCGAATTGAACTTGTTGTTGTATGCAACTAAGCCATCGTAGTATTTTTGATCTTTGATGGCAATCGCTGCGTCGGGATCAATCGGCTTTGCACCTGTTTGGACGATGTGTTTCCGTGTAAATTCGTAATGATCCCGTATCCCGCAAGGTGCGATGAAATTCTTAACTTCCTTACCTTTCTTCTCGAAACCATAATCACGCTGCCACTGTCGGATTCCGACCATTAGATCGGATTTCAACGCATCGTTCAAATTACCACCGTTTGCGTAGATGTCCTTAATATTGTTTTTGGAATAAGGATAAAACACACAAGGTGTGACACTACCGTTCCAATCGATGTAGATGTAGCCGCCTGGCCTTCCACCCGCAAGACAACCACTAGAGAAAACACCGCCATTCCAGAAGTCCGGGAAGAAAACATGTTTGTCATGTATGATATGTTTCTCACGCTCGAACATCCACTTGCGCTGCTCTGGGGTTACCATCAGATCTAGTGTGATGGATCTTCCTATTGGCATGTACTGGAACATCCAACCATAGACAGCTCCTTGCTTTTCAAAGAAAAAGTCGATGAACTCGTCGCTTACGACCTTCTCAGCGTTATTTCTCGTGGCTGTGACGGAGATGCCAAATGGGACACCCACTTCCCTTAAATTCGCCATTGCATCTAATATTTTCTTAAATACTCCCTGGCCTCGTCTTTCATCTGTTTCCTCTTCGAATCCTTCTACAGAAATAGCAGGTGTAAGGTTGCCGACCTCTGCCATTGCCTCTGCCATCTTCTTGTCTATCAATGTGCCATTGGTGTACATCATAAAATAGTTGTCAGGGTGTTCTCGGCACAAATCTATGATGCCCTTACCTTCCGATCTCCACATGAGGGGCTCGCCACCTGAAATTACGGTGAAAAACGAATTCCAGAGTTCTGTCTTTTCCCTGACTATTCTGCTGACTGTGGCGTAGTCGAGCTTTTCGGTAGACTTAGCGCCGCTTCCAGCATAGCATCCTGTGCATTGCAGATTGCATTTCTTGCCTGGGCTTATCGTGATGAAGCCGGGCGGTTCTTGTCCAAATTCTTTGATAAAATCTTTTCTGCCATTATTTGCATTTTCTAGAAATACCCTGCCTATGAAAATGTCTAATATTTTCTTTCTAACCGACGGAGAAATGTTCTTGTTGGTCAGTGCGCGTTCGAGGGTGACGACAAGGTTTGACAGGATAGTGTACCTTTCGAATCGGATGTTCTTAGTGTAACCCTCATCTTCTTCAACGATTATCCTGTGCATATACCTCCGTGCGTAATTAGCAGCCATTTTCCGCAGGGTACTATTTCCTAAGATGAAATTGATAGCGCCTGGGGTGGCTTTCCTTAATTGGCGATCAAGAAACTGCATATTGAACCTCCTTTTGTCTAAGTTTTGTTTTGAACAACGATCGAGAAAGATCTGTAATCCTCTGTCCTTTCTCATCTTCAAGCGTGGAATCAACTAAATTTTCTGTTGCCAATTGACTCATTTCATACATCGCATTATGTATAGTTTCAACCGTCGTGCCGTAAAACGATTCGTCAAATACCGAATTGATTCGGCGCTTTTTAATAATTTTGGGTAACACTTGGAAGTTGGATTTCTCATGGTATGATCAATTGTAGCTATTTTAGTGCCTAATAGTAATCTTGGCACGGGAAATGGCACTTCTCAATTTGCATCGGTGTCGGTTCCCTTTGCTCAGTAGGCCCATATTATTCACCTTAAGCAATAAAAATCTTAACCTACTGTTTTTGTAATAGTCGAATCATCCGGTTACGATAGCTGTGGACGGAGACTTTAGTCCGTAATAAAAAGACTTTGACGTTGAAAATCGCAAGAATTCCTAAGTATAAGATAGCCGTTTCTAAATTATTGATCTTGTTCTTCCATATCCTGGCGGCTAAGCCGTATTGGTTCACTGGCATTATGTACTTTTTTTGATCTGGCTTGATTTCGCGCAGACTTTGCCTAAGTATCTTCAAGTTAAGATCGACAAAGTTGCCTTGTTTGAAATTCTGACTCTGGTAGCGATATTTCTTAGAAGAGAGAACATGAAGACCTTGCTCAATAATTATATTGAGGAATAGCTTCTTGATTTGTGTTGGTTGAGCAATAGACAATCCCCTCATATCGTCCTACCAACCTTTTACTTTAAAAAATTATAAGTCTCCGTTTTTAATTTCAAGCGCTGGATCATGCCACGAATTTCTAAATGCTATGAAAATCGCACAGGTTTTCATGATATAAGGATTCTGAACGTGAACCCTAATGATACTAAAAAAATGACTTGACAATCGGGTTTCCATGTATTATATTATTGCACAATGATGCAATGGTGCAAACATAAGGAACGAAGATGCAATGAGGAATGATTATACTAACCAACTACAATAAAGGAGAAACAAAATGTACGACAATTATGAACATCATGGCTGTGGACGCGGAAGAGGAATGCACAGAGGAGAATGCCATGGATCAAAACATGGATTTGGCAGATTCCTCGAGCAGGGAGACTTCCCATACTCGAAAGAATTGGAAATCGAGTCGCTGAAGCGCAAGAAGGAGCACCTCGAGCTTCGAAAGCGCGACATCGATCTTGAGGTGAAGTATATCGACGAAAAGATCAAGTCCTTCGAGAAGTAGTCCATGCTAAATCGGGGCGGTTCGGGGCATGCTCCCCTTACCGCCCTGAAGAAAATCAAATTTGAAAAGGAAAATTTAATGGCAAAGGATTTAACTCAACAGACCTGGCATGGTGTCCCGAGGAAAGAAATACCGTGGTTTCCAACTGTGGATTACGACGCCTGTATCGGATGCGATTTGTGCTATCTGACCTGTGGAAGA
>Ga0207433_10005942_pt1 | contig 21485 bp, 26 predicted proteins | sample YelNatPaOPGAMG01_FD_187559 | JGI IMG/M metagenome (GOLD analysis project Ga0207433, IMG submission 187559) | Hot spring thermophilic microbial communities from Obsidian Pool, Yellowstone National Park, USA - OP-RAMG-01 (SPAdes) (version 3) | ecosystem: Environmental > Aquatic > Thermal springs... | reverse complement strand
AGCGTTATAGACAAAAAATTTGGGATAACGCTTATTCTAATTTTCGTTATTTTGGTTGCAGCAGCCGGATACCTTCTGGCGACTAGTCAAACGCGGAAGAGTTTGGCTTTCTGTGCATACCAGCCTTGGTGGGTGAGACGCTGCAACATGACTGAAATTATTTCTGACTTAATGTTGATTAAAGGAATGGGATTCGACGGTGTTAAGATATTTTATGAGTATATCGTGGACAATGGCATAGTTGAACCACTTCTTAATTACACGAAAAAGATTGGGTTGAAGGTGATATTTGCTACCCATGCCACATACTGGAATCATACATACCGCACTATCGATTTTCCGAACGAGACAATTATAAGCAACTACAGGAGAGAATTAGGTGCAATTTGCAGAAATATTACTTCACACAACTATGATCACGTCCCGTTTATAGCAATACTCTATCCAATCCCTTTTGACCAACCGAAGGAAGTGATCAACCAAAAGTTAACCTCTCCAGAATATAAGAATGCCCTAATAGACATTGTAGATTATGCCAAGAGTTTCGGGTTAAAAGTATCCATGGACACTGAAGGCAATCCCAACGATTTCACGGTTCCCTTTATTCCGAACGCTGACCTTTATGGTATAATGCCCTTCAGCCCACAATGGGACTACATGGACACAACATACATCGAATCTTGGGCAGCATATTTCAAACCAACCGGAAAGCAAGTCTACATGAGTGAGTATGGTTTCAGAACATGGCGACCAGACAATGAATGGGACTTCGCAATGGTGTCAAATGAGACCATTAAGGCTAAATTGGTTAGAGAATTCGTAGAGTATTGCAGAAAGAATTTTGAAGTCTTCGTATATGTGTTATTGTTTGATGCTAATGGCGGTTGGGTCTAGCTGAAAATGATACGCGAATTTTGAGGGAAAGTGGAATAGCAATGCTTGAGGCACTTCGAAACTAACATGCGTTGCTAATTTAGAAGAACATGGCAAAATGGATTAAAAGCTAAACATATAAGTTTCACTGCTAAATAGTTGTGAGATAAAATGAATGCGATAATAAATCAACATAGAACAGAAGGAGACTAATCCATTGGCAGTTTACCTTTCCAGCCTTTTTGGAAGCCCAAGTATAGGCGTGTATTCCCTTGCCACGGATAAGGCGGTAATAATTCCCAAATTGGTTCCAATTAAAAAGGCTGAAAGAATTGAAAAATGGCTTAAAGTTAAGCTTATTCACACAACAATTGGCGGTTCAGTTTTGGTTGGAGCCCTTGCATGTGCAAACTCTAATGGGATTTTGCTTCCCCATTTTGTTAGGGAAGAGGAAATTGAAACTATAAAATCTGTTTTTGAAGGAAACATAACGGTGATGGAGACGAAGAAAACCGCCTATGGAAACATGGTTTTAGCAAACGATTACGGCGCCATTGTAGACCCAAGGTTAAAGAGTCAAGAAATAAGGGAAATCTCTGAAACCCTCTGTGTTGAAGCTGTGCCAGGCGAAATTGCTGGTTTACCATATGTTGGGTCTTTGGCTTTCGCCACAAACAAGGGAGTCTTAACCCATCCCATGTTGAAGGATTCGGAGCGAAAACTTTTGGAAGACGTATTGAAAGTTCCAGTTGATGTTGGCACCGTTAATTGTGGGATACCATATATTGGTACCGGTTTGATTGGTAATAGATATGCGGCTATAGCTGGCTCCTTAACAACTGGACCCGAGATGTTTATAATTGGGAATGCCTTGGATGTTGTGAAAGAGGATGATTAAAGTGAAAGTTTTCAGAGTAACAGGCGAAATTCAAAAGCCAAACCTTAAAACACCTTTCAGAAAAGAAGTCGTAGCTGTAAAGCGGGAGCATGCAGTGGAAAAGGTTTATGCGGAATTAGGCAGTAAACATAGAGTGAAACGTTTTCACATAAAAATCACGACCGTTGAAGAAGTTCCACTCAGTGAAATAGAAAATCCACTCTTACGAAAACTTGTTTCAGGAGAAGAAGAAGTTGGCAAACAAAAATGAAGAAGAACTCCGCAAAATAAGCGTTGAAATACGCTTTCTGGAACAAACAGCAGAAACCATACAATCCAGAATTAACACGGTAAACGCCGTTATAACAGACTTGACTTATGCAAACATGACGCTGGAGGGCTTAGAAAAAGAAAAGGAAAACACGGAACTCCTCGTCCCCATAGGAGGAAACTCCTACATAAAAGCCAAACTTGAAAACCCAGACAAAGTAATCGTTGGAATGGGCGCAGGAATTTCCCTCGAAAAAACACTGCAAGAAGCAAAAGAAATCATAAAAAAACGCTTGGAAAACCTAGAGAAAACAAGAAATTCCCTTCAACAACAACTAGCCCAAGTGGCTGAAAGAATTGAAGAAGACAGAGAAAAATTCGAAACCTTAATAGCCGAATTACGGGAGAGGAAAGCTCCAAACAATGTTTGAAAAACTTAAGTCAGGACTAAAAGGACTCGTAAATAAAGTTACAACAACAGAGCTTAAGGCTGAAAACCTACGCCCGCTACTTTCGGAATTCAAAATAAGCCTCGTGGAAAATGATGTTGCCTTCCCAGTGGCTGAACGAATATGCAGTGAAATGGAAAAACGCTTAGACGGCGTTCAAGTAAAAAGGCTGGAGGACCGCAAAAAAATAGTGGAGAAAAACCTTAGAGAAGTCCTGTTGGAAACCATGCTAACAAACAACAAAATAGATTTGCTTAGGGCTATAGAAGAGAAACGCAAGAAAGGCGAACCCTTCGTCATAGTTTTCGTTGGAATAAACGGCACAGGAAAAACAACAACAATAGCCAAAGTTGCCAAATTCTTTACCAAGAAAGGCTATTCAGTTGTCCTCGCCTGCAGCGACACTTACAGGGCAGGCTCAATAGAACAGTTGGAGGAACATGCAAAACGCTTGGAAATGCGGATGATTAAGCACAAGTATGGTTCAGACCCAGCCGCAGTTGCCTATGACACCATAAACCACGCAAAAGCCCACGGAATAAACGTGGTTTTGATAGATACTGCTGGGAGAATGCAAACAAACAGAAACCTAATGGACGAACTCGCAAAAATAAAAAGAATCGCAAACCCAGACCTAACCATCCTAACGGTTGATTCGCTGACTGGCAATGACGCGGTAATGCAAGCAGAAGAATTTCACAAAAGTGTCGGCATAGACGCAACGATACTAACAAAAGTTGACGCAGACGTTAAAGGCGGTTCAGCCCTAAGCGTAACCTACATAACAAAAAAGCCCATATTATTCATTGGAACTGGACAAAAATATGACGATTTAGAAGAGTTTAATCCTGAAAGGTTTGTTGACTTAATTTTGAAATAGACTGATAGGAGACTATAGACGGCGAAGACCCCCTACCCCTTCTAGCATTTTCCTAATAGTTTTAGCAGTATCGCCTTCGCCGAATAAAGCCTATTTTCACTTTGCTCATAAATTATGGATTTTGGACTTTCTATGACCTCTGGGCTTATTTCATATCCTCTGTGGATTGGCATATCATGCATCACGTAAGCGTTTGTTCCCTTCAAAAGTTCCATGTTTATTTGGTATGGCATCATAATTTTGATGCGCTTCTCTTTTTCAGCAGCGTATTTTGGGTCGAGGAAGAATTCCATGTCAACCCAGGTGTCGGTATAAACAAAATCCGCGTCTTTCACCGCTTTTTTAACGTCTAAGGTTGTTTCCCAAAGTCCAGTTTTCTTAGCATTCTCCAAAAGCTCTTCATCCCTCGAAGGCTCATTAAATATAGGCGTTACAGTGGTTATTTTAACCCTGGTTTTTGTGCATCCCTCAATGAGCGAATTGCAAACATTGTTGTGGGCGCCTATGTAAACGAGTTTAACGCCTTTCAATTTGCCCTTCTTCTCTTTCACAGTCATTAAGTCGGCTATGGCTTGGGTTGGATGATATTTTTCGTCGCATCCGTTTATTACTGGAACACGGGAAGCCTTAGCCATAACCTGCAAATCAGCGTTTCGCAGTAATCTAGCCATTATGCAGTCAACATTACGGGACAAATATTGAGTTTCGTCATAAACATCTGCCAAAGTGAAATTAGTTGTTCTCCAATCAATGAAAAGCGCATGCCCACCAAGTTGAGTCATGGCAACCTCAAAAGAAACTCGTGTTCTTGTCGAAGTTTTTTGGAAAATCATGGCTAAGGATTTGCCGTTTAAAGCATTTTTGTAATCTGCAGGATTACGCTTAACCTCTATAGCCTTGTCAATTATCTCAGTTAACTGTTGACCAGACAATTCTTTAAAATTAATTAGGTGCATTCTAAACCCTCGCCAAACTTTTAAGCTTCAACTGACTTCAACCATTATAAGCTTTATGGAAACCTTTTTCTTAACATCTAACATTTGAAACAATAGAAGCATAATGACAATTCTAATAGTCGCCTCAAACAAGGATGTGGCAAGCTTAAACATTAAAAAGCAAATTCTAAACCACTACAATTTTAGTGAAACTGCTGAAAATTTTCAGGAAAACCCAATTTACACAGCTGAAATTAGTGGCAGAGAAATTAAACTCATAACATTAAACGAAGAATCAGTATACGCACAAAACATAACCGATTACTTTGAGAATTTAGAGCTTACCCTTTTCATTTCAAGGCATAGCAGCGAAAGCGGCACCCCAACACTTTCAGTGCACACTCCCGGCAATTTGGGCGAAGCAGAATTGGGCGGACTTCCACGGATGGTTTCTGTTTCTCCAGCCAACGCCATGAGAGAAGCCTTAAAAGTCATGCAGAAACTTAGAGATGAAATGCGTCTTGAATACGAAGTTTGTTATGAATGCACCCATCACGGACCATCCCTAAACTTGCCAGCCATGTTCGTGGAATTGGGAAGTTCGCCAAAACAATGGAATGATTTGAACGCGGCTGAAGCTGTTGCCCACGCAACAATAAAGGCGATTTCCACTTTTGGCAAAGCTGAAGCTAAAGCCGTGCTTGGCATAGGTGGACCTCACTATAACTCAAAATTCACAAGAATAGCATTGGAAAGTGAAACAGCCTTTGGTCACATGATTCCAAAGTACGCCATTCCATACGCGGACGCGGAAATTCTGAGGCAATGTGTGGAAAAAACTTTGGAGAAAGTTGAGTATGCAATTTTAGATTGGAAGGGAATAAAAGGTGAACACAAAGCGAAACTTGTTGAAATGCTCCAAGAGATAAGCCTTCCAATCCAAAAATTTTAACATAAAAATTAATGATTCTGCTTGCTTTGAAGAGAAAAGTTAATAGAAATGATTTAGTAATGTATCAGAGCCAAAAGGCTACAGCAACATTTATTATGCTAAAGTTAAAATGTTGAGTGTGCGATAAAAATGGGCTTAAGATCATTCCTATCCCAAGCAGCAAGAACATTAAAGTTGGCGGTAAAACCGGGAAAAAGCGAGCTTTGGCTATCAGTGAAAATATGCTTCTTAGGCATAGGCGCCATTGGAATAATAGGATTTGTCATCAAACTCTTGTCGTCAATTCTGCAACCAGGCGGAACCGCCACAGCCACGTAGAAGGAAAACCTATGGCAAAAAGCGAAGAGTATTCCACAAAAATTTTTGCTGTAAAAACAACAACTGGACAAGAGAGAAATGTGGCAAAATTAATTACTGCAAGAATTGAAATGAACAAAATACCAATAAAGGCTATTCTCGTCCCAGAAACCTTGAGAGGGTATGTTTTCGTTGAAGCAGAAGGACCCCACCTTGTAGAACAAGCCATAGCAGGAATAAGGCATGTTCGCTCAAGAGTTCCAGGAGTTGTAAGCTTTTCAGAAATTGAAAGATACATTGTCAGAAAACCAGTAATTGAGGAGCTAAGCGAAAATGACATAGTGGAAGTGACAGGAGGACCATTCAAAGGAATGCGAGCAAAAATAACACGCATAGACAAAGCTAAGGCAGAAGTAACCCTTGAACTTTTGGAGGCAACATTCACATTGCCAATAACAGTTCACTCCGATTACGTTAAGCTTGTGGAAAAAACAAAAACCGAAGGTGGCGAAAAGTAAGATGGTTGAGAAAAAAATTATTGAACTACTTGTAAGCGGCGGGCAAGCAACCGCTGGACCTCCATTAGGTCCGGCTTTAGGACCATTGGGGGTTAATGTTATGATGATTGTGAACAAAATTAATGAGCTTACGAAGGATTATGCTGGAATGAAGGTTCCAGTGAAGGTTGCTGTTGACCCAGAAACAAAAGAGTTTGAAGTAAGTGTTGGAACGCCAACAATGTCCGCCTTAATTGTTAGCGAATTAAAAATAGAGAAGGGTTCAGGAACGCCCAGCACACAGAAAGTTGGAAATTTAACTATGGAACAAGTGATACGTATAGCAAAGATTAAACGCCCAGAACTTTTGGCAAAAACCTTGAAGGCCGCCGCCAAAGAGGTTTTAGGAAGCTGTGTCAGCATGGGAGTCACGGTTGAAGGCAAAGACCCAAGGGAAGTGCAAAGAGAAATCGATGAAGGAAAACATGACGAATTATTCAGTAAAGAATAAAGAATGAGAATATTTTTATAATCCCGTTCCATTCCCTCATTGGCACGAGGCTAACGAAATGCCATTAGACCAAAAAACAATACTTAATGCAGTTAAAGAGGCAAAAGAAAAATCTAAAAAGAGAAACTTTAACCAATCAGTAGAGCTGGTTCTAAGCCTAAAGGACATTGACATGAAATCATCAGAAGGCAAACTCCAAGAAATTATAGAGTTACCATACTCGCCGGAAAAAACAAACAAAATATGCGTTATAGCCTCTGGAGAATTAGCCCTCAAAGCTAGAAAAGCCAATGCAGACCTCGTAATTGAAAGGGCTGAACTTGAGGGCTTAGCTGGAAACAAAAGGGAACTGCGGAAAATTGCTAACAATTATGATTTCTTCATAGCTGAAGCCCCCTTAATGCCTACGGTTGGCAAAATCTTAGGTACAGTTTTAGGTCCAAGGGGAAAAATGCCAATTCCAGTCCCGCCAACAGCGGACATAGCAAGTTTAATAGAGAAACATCGAAAAACAATCATTCTAAGAATGAGAAATCAACCAATCTTACAGTGCCGTGTTGGAACGGAAAACATGAAGGAAGAAGAAATAGCCGAAAACATCCAGGCAGTTTTAAGAACTGTGGAGACAAAACTTAAAAGAGGAATGAAAAACATCAAGTCTACCTACATAAAAACATCAATGGGCACGCCAGTAAAAATTAAACCATAAAAGAGAGGAAGACCAATGCCATCCCAACAGGTTTTACAGGAAAAAATCAGCGAAGTTGAAGAGATAGCTCAACTAATAAAAAAATACAAAGCGTTAGGAATAGCCAGTCTGCAAAAGGTGAGGGCAACTCAACTGCAAGAATTCAAAAAAAACCTTGCAGACAAAGTTTACATGAGGGTTATAAAAAACACGCTTGTCAGAAAAGCCATTGAAAACTGCAAAGAGAAGCCAAACCTAGAAAAACTCGCAGACCATTTAACAGGCTCAAACGTTTACCTATTCACAAACTTGAACCCATTCAAATTGGCTCTAATTCTTGAAAAGGGAAAAGTTAGAACCACAGCAAAAGCCGGCGACATAGCAGCTTTCGACATCATCGTTCCAGCTGGAAACACTGGACAACCTCCAGGACCAATAATTAGTCAACTTAACGCTGTTGGTCTACCAACAAGGATTGAAGCTGGAAGCGTCTGGGTTAGCAAGGACACTTTGGTGGCTAGAAAAGGCGATGTAATTGATGAAAGGCTTGCAAGCGTCTTGTCAAAACTTGGAATAAAACCCGTTGAAGCTGGACTATCCATTAGAGTAATCTATGATGAGGGCTTGATAATAGCTCAGGAACAGCTTAGAATAGACATAAAGGAAACTCAACAGACAATACAAAAAGCTCACGCAGACGCCTTCGCCCTTTCGCTAAGTGCAGCTTACCCAACACCAGAAAACACCGTAGCACTTTTACAATTGGCTCATCAAGAGGCTTATGCACTTTCAATTAACGCCGCCATCCCAACCAAGAAAACGATAGCCGATTTGATTAGAAAGGCACATATGGAAATGTTAAGCTTAAGTAGTAGACTGCCTACTTTAGAGGGAAAAGCCACACCAACTGAAAAAGGTTAAAATATTTGAATGAAGAGGTGAAAAGGTATGGAATACATTTACGCCGCAATGCTCCTTCACAAAGCTGGAAAAGAAATAAACGAAGAAAACCTAACACAAGTTTTAACAGCAGCAGGCATAAACGTTGACGCAGTACGCGTCAAAGCGTTAGTGGCTTCATTAGCCGAAGTCAACATAGATGAAGCCATCAAAACTGCACCAACAATGATGACTGCACCAGCCGCTACACCGGCAGCGGCAGCGCCAGCAGCTGAAGTCAAGCCAAAGGAAGAAGAGAAGAAGAAAAAGAAGGAAGAGGAAGAGAAAGCTAAAGAAGAAGCAGCGCTGGAAGGCTTAGGGGCACTATTCGGTTAGAACCATACTCCGCATTTGTTTAACGCTTACGTTTTAGGTTTTTCCATAACACCAGCGGTATCCATCCACAAATAATCATTAGAGTTCCTGGAAAAGCTCCAGGCCGATAATTTAGCAAGAAAGCCTCAAAAATAAAAAAGGATGTTGACATTCCTATAGTGGATAAAACTGCAAATTCTTTGCCAAACTTTTTGAGAGTTTGCAGAGCTAGGAGCCCAGCAAAGAAGAAGTCGCCTAAGCCCAAGGACATGTAAACTTTGCCAAATTTTGTTGCAATTTCTGGAATTGTCGGTAAAGAGATTAGGACTGGAAGCCTTAAACTTGAAACATGGGTTGCTGCAGAAACCATTGCACCGCTAAGCAAAACAAGAATTATATCCATCGCTGTGAGGATTCCAGCGAAAAATATTGAAGTTTTCCATGTGAAAAGGCTTCCCAAGTAAAGAATTATCAGAACTGCGAAGACTATTCCATACAAGTCAAGCAGATAAGGAAACCATATCGGGGTTCTGCTGAAGAATGCATATAAGCTTATGAATAAAGCTGGCGGCAAAACAGCCAAATACCATCTCTCTCGTGTGCTAACCCTATTCTCTTCATAAAGCAAGACGAGGAATGTGAAACTGAAAAGTCCGAAAAAGGTTAAGGCTCCATAAGCGACTGTGCTGTTTTCAATGAGAATGAAGAGGCTAGCCACGCCTATTAGAAAAGTGGTTATGAGGAATGCTATGCAGAAGAGTTTAGCCATAGATTTTTGGAAGTTTGAGAATACGTATGTGAACGTGAATAGAAGTGTAGAATAGGCAAAAAGGAATATTATCATAACAGCCATCTGCGGAATGAAAACAATAAGCCAAACTGTCACGCTGATTGCTCCAACGAGCAAAAGGGCATCCCAAAAACCAAACTTTCTCTCCTCAAAAACGCCTTTTAGTTTTCCCTCAACCTTATCATTCAATAACATTGCTACTATGGTTACTAGGAAAAGCGTTAATGGCATGGCAAAGTCGAAATACATACAAGCTCAATAGACAAACAAACATTTAAACATTAAAAGCCAAATTGCATGTTAAAAACTGCCAAAGAAGCGATAAGCGCTTCCTCAGTTCGAACTGTTTCCGTTCCCTGCATAGGAATTGTGTTGACAACAAAATCAACTATGTCATTTAAATTGAACCCTTCATTTTTGACTATTTCGTACAACCCTTTTGTTGGCGCTCCAAAGGCTAAAAGAATTTTTTCGGCTTTCTTCCATCTTTCAGATATTTTTTCTGCAACATCAGCTAATGGGGCGCCATATTTGGATGTGGCAATGGTTAGGTCAAAGCCACGTTTTACAAGAGTTCCAAAGGATTTAGGTTCTACTGTAACTGTGTAGCCCCAATATTCTGGTATTTCATTGCGATTTGCCAGTTCCACCTCAACCCGCTTTTCAACATTTTTAACTTTTACGGTAACCCGTTTTTGCATAGGCAACTGTTTATTCACCATTAATGCTGGTTGCTCCACTCCAATGTCTATTAATGTGCCATCTTGCGTTTTAGATAATGTTACGCCTTCCCTGTATTCGCCCACCTTAAGATTTTTTATTCTACGGTTTAGTGGATGATGGGGAGTTCGAAGTGGTGGAAGTATACCAGCATAACGTAATTCGGGTTTAAGCTTGAAAAGTCTTTTTCGGAGATACTGCGGCGTTTCCATGTAGGAAAGCAAGGTGGCAATTAAGCTAATCTCGTTCTTTTGGTTGACTTTGGCATTGTCGGGGTAAATTATGATTTCGTCAACCTTGAAAATTGCCGCTGCCCTCCCAATAAAACCTATCTTTGTCGTTTTCTCCCGCAAGTGTGGTGTGTCTGAAACAACAGAAGCGGGTATGGCTATGGAAATCTTTTTCTCTGGCAAGCTAATCCTTCGCCTTTGTTTTTCAAAATGCTTTTCGCAGATAAAAGTTTAAAACATAACCAAAAGCATTTTGCTTAAAAGCTAAAAGCATAGTATAAATCAGTGTGTCAAAATTGCAAAACACAAACATATTGGATGACATTAGCAGAATTGGAAAAATTGACAAAAGCAATATGCTATCCTTCTGCGTCAACGCCCCAAAACATTATGAAACAGCCGCAAAAATTGCAAAAAAATTCTCAATTAGTTATTCTAAACCGCAGAAAATCATCGTGGCTGGCATGGGAGGCTCAGCTATCAGCGGAGAACTCCTAAAAGATTGGGCTAGAGATAAATTGCCTATTCCAATAGAAGTTGAAAGAGAATACGCATTACCAGCTTATGCAGACAAAAATACGCTAATTTTTGTTGTGAGCTATTCTGGAGAAACTGAGGAAACTCTAAGCGTTTTTCTTGATGCAGTTAAGCGAGGCTGCATGATTGTTTGCATAAGCTCTGGAGGAAAGCTAGTAGAGTTCGCTCAAAAATTGAGTGTGCCATATGTTCGCATTCCATCTGGAATACCTCCACGTGCAGCCCTTCCATATCTTTTCATGCCATTACTCACGGTTTTGGAAAAAATCGGTTTAGTTTCAGATGTCAACATGGAAGTTTCCGAGGCTGTCAAAACCTTAAGAAAGGTTAGCAGCGAAAATTCACCTGAAAAATCGTCAAAAGTTAATTTTTCTAAGACTTTAGCATTAAACATTAATGGAACTGTTCCAGTAGTTTATGGATTTGGTTTTTATCGGGCTGTTGCCCAACGTTTCAAACAGCAGTTTAATGAAAACAGCAAAGTTCCATCAAAATGGGAGTTCTTGCCGGAGCTTAATCACAATGAGGTTGTAGGTTGGGAAAAAGCACAAAAAATGGCGAAAAATTTTTCGGCAATTTTCATCCGAGACAGGGAAGAGCCGAAAGAAATTCGAAATAGGATTGAAGCCACAAAAGAGTTGATGCTTAAAGAAAAAGTGAAAGTTTTTGAAGTTTGGAGCATGGGCAAAAGTAAATTGGCAAAAATGTTGTCAACAATATGCATCGGAGACTTCACAAGCGTTTATTTGGCTTTGCTGCGGAAAGTAGACCCCACCCCAGTGGAAACCATTGCCCTATTAAAAGAGAGAATGAAGCAGAGTGGAGTGAAAGAAAAGATATTACGGGAACTGCAAAAACTTGTGGAAAAATAGGTTCAGCCTATTGCTTTTCTAAAATGAAGTCTTCGAACATTTTTTCAGCAGTTTCAAAGGAAACCATCTGCGGCGGGTGTTTAAAGGCGTAAGCACAAATAGGCAACACGCTTCCCTTCATTTTTCTATCTAAGGCTATTTTCGCAGCCCTTATAACATCGAAGAGGACTGAACCAGCATTTGGAGCGTCCACAGTGGAAAGTTTTAGGTCTATTTGCATAGGCGTTTTACAGAAGTATATTCCCCTAATCCAGAAGTAGCTGTCTCGCCTGTTTTGAAGGAAATCCACATAATCCGTTGACCCAGCCACAACCTCAGCCTTATATGGTAAAGCCCCCTCCACAGACCGCGTCTTAACAGTTCTCTTCAACTCCCTCGTCCTCTCCAAAGTATCCAAGGATTCGGTGCCGCCGCCAACATCCAACTGATAAGTTTCAGTTATGCGAACTCCATGCATTGAAAGCAGGTTAAGCAAGACCTTATGCAACGTGGTTGAGCCAACTTGGTCCATTAAATCGTCTCCAACAAGCGGCAGTCCAGCCTCTTCAAAACGCTTAGCCCACTTAGCATCGCTGGCGATAAAGGTTGGAGTAGCATTAACGAAAGTGCACTTTGCTTTTAGGGCTTGTTCCGCATACCAGTGCGAAGCTTTTGCTGCTCCGCTTGGAAGCAGGTTAAGTACTATTTCTGCGCTATTTTCCTTCAATATTTTTGCAACATCAACTTCTCGCTGAGTGCTAATTTGAACAACATTTTTAGTATATTCGCCAACACCGTCCAAGACTGGCCCCTTCTGCACGATAACATTGGATTGGGGAACATCAACTATTTTTGGGGCATTATTTGGCGGTGCAAAAATGGCTTCGGAAAGGTCTTTTCCAACCTTTCGGCTGTCTATGTCGAAGGCTGCAACTATTTGTATGTCTCTTGGATGAAATCTTCCTAAGATGAGATGGCGAAGCCCGATGCTTTCTTCATCATTTTCGCAGTGCCCATAATATTGTAAGCCTTGAATTAGGGCGGAGGCACAATTTCCAACACCTACTAAAGCAACTTTTATCTTCGGCAATTTTGAACACCTAACTGGCATTTCCATATTTTGCGACTGCTTTATAAAGTGCTATGTTATCTTATGCTTAAAATGGAGATTATTCAAAATGAAAACATGGTTAGATGTTGCTGTTTTACGTTGTCCAAATTGTGGGCAATTTTATGTGGATGCTTCGTGGTATGTTATGGAAATGGAATCAGACATCCAATGTGGAAAATGCGGAACAGAATTCAACAGCAAGAAAAACGCAAAAGACCGCGTAATGCTTGAATTCCAAATAGATGAAAATGGAAAAATGCAAGAAGCAAAAATCCTCGAACATTTAAAGTTAGAATAGAGCAAAGACTACATCAGTAAAGTGCGGAGTTATTGTAATCTTTCTATTGGCACATATTCCTCAGAAATAGTAGACCTTTGAAGAACATCTTTCCACAATTCTAAGCCTTTTTTGGTCCGCCACTTCTCCGGCGAAGGCAAACCTAAGACAGCAACTTTATCGTCTTTCTCTATTTTTTCTGCAGTTATACATTTGCCAGTTTCCGGATGCACAGGCGTTATAATGTCTGGAGCCATTGCTGCCAGCTTTCCATTTTTATAGGCTATTAGCACCTCATTTTTTGCTTTAAATTCAAATTTTTCTCCAGAATATTCATGTCTTCCCTTAAGCTTTACATCAACAAAAGTGAAGCCAGCTTCTGTTTTTTGTTCAACATTATCCACAATGCCTTCGAAAAGTTTAAAACCGTTAGTTTCTTTCAGAACCGCCTTTATCGGCTCAATTGTTGTTCTTAATATTTTTCCAATTTTTATGGACTTTGAAAGGCTAAGTTGGATAGGTGAAGTTTTCACCTGAACGCCTGTTAAGATTCTTCTGGCAGTGTAGGCACTTTGGTTCCATTCTGCAGCCAAAACCCTGGCTATTCTTTCAGCAGCTCTTGCATCCATTGTTTCTTTAACTATGACTACGTTTTTTGCGTGGGTGTCTGCAACAGCCATTGGAGTTAGCGGGATGTCGTCAATGGTGTACACTTTTAAATGAACTTCTGGGACAGACCTTCCAGCTCCATCAGCATCTACAACTGGGATGCCTCTTCTGGCAGCAACATCCACGGCAGCTAATGTATTAAAACCGCCAAGTTCTACTGGAATTGTGGCGAAAGCAGAAAAACTAGCATATTCTTCTAAAGCCTTCAAAGTTTTCACAGCCGCATCAGAATCATATCCTATAGCAGTCGTGGCGCCAACACATGCAAAATTTACAACCTTTGCCTCTGCTGGAACATCTGAAGGAGTAACAAGCCTAACAGTATAGCCTTGGCTAATCAAGTTGTCTGCTATGCTGTAACCAGTTTCTGGGTCGCCTCCACCTCCAGCGGAGAAAATTGCAGCGCCATCCACCAAATCAAGCAGGTCTTGATGACTTAGGATTCTCAAACCTTGAAGCCTCCCTTTTGACGTGAAAATTTATTATTAGTAAGCCTTAAAGTCTTTAAAACATTTAACCATAAAGAGGTTTGGCAGAATTGGCAAAAGAAACAAAAACTATGGACAAGTTCATGGCAATCAACGAGTTAGCCCGCCGAAGAGGCTTTTTCTGGCAATCATATGAGATATATGGTGGCGCCAGCGGCTTCGTCACTTATGGACACTTGGGCGCAAGGCTGAAACAGAACATTGAAAGGAAAATAAGGGAACTATACGTTTACAAGCTTGGCATAATGGAAATTGAGTCGCCTATAATTGCGCCTGAAAAGGTTTTCGAAGCTTCGGGGCATGTGGAACATTTTAAAGAACCCATGGTTGAATGCCAAAAATGCAAGAAAAAATTCCGCGCCGACCACCTAATCGCAGAAACTGCAAAAATCTCACAAACAGAAGCGGAAAAACTAAGCCTAAAAGAAATAAAAAACATGATTGAAAGGGAAAAAATTCTCTGTCCAGAATGCGGCGGCACATTAGGCGAACCAAAACAGTTTCTAACCATGTTCAAAACAACAATAGGACCATACTCCGACGCTGTTGGTTATGCAAGACCAGAAGCAGCTCAAGGCATATTTGTGGAGTTCAGACGCCTTTATGAAATGGCACGAGAGAAACTTCCCTTCGGCGTAATACAAATAGGGCGTGCTTTGAGGAATGAGATTTCGCCTAGGCAGGGGCTTTTGAGGTTGAGGGAATTCACCATTGGAGATTTGGAATTTTTCTTCGACCCAGAAGAACCGAACTGTTACTTGCTTAAAGAGGTGGAAAATGAAAGCTTGCAATTGGTTTTGGCTGAGAATAGACTAAAAGGTTCCGAAGAACCCACAAAAGTCACTGTAAAAGAGGCTTTAGAGAAAGGCTACATTAAAGCTGAGTGGCAAGCAGTTTTTATGGCAATTTCAAAGAAACTCCTAATCGCCTTAGGGGTACCAGCCGAAAATCAACGCTTCATCGAAAAACTCCCTTGGGAAAGGGCGCATTACTCCGCCCAAACCTTCGACCAAGAAGTTCTCGTCGAAAGGTGGGGCTGGATTGAAGTGACAGCAACAGCCCACAGAACAGATTACGACTTGAAAAGGCACACGGAATTCAGCAATCAAGAAATGTACATCTTCAAAGAATACGAGAAACCATTGGAAAAGGAACAAGTCACTATAAAGCCAATAATGGAAAAATTGGGCCCCCACTTTAAAAAGGAGGCTGCAAAAGTTGCTGAAATGCTTTCAAAGGCAGACCCAAAAGAGGCAGAGTCTTCCATTAAAAAGCATGGATACTTTATGCTTGGGAAATACAAGATTTTGCCAGAACATTTAGAAATTAAGCATGAAAAAGTTGTGGAACGCGGAAGACGCTTCATACCCCACGTTATAGAACCAACATTCGGCTCCGACCGTCTCTTATATGTAACTTTTGAATACGCCTACCGTGTTAAGGATGATAGGACTGTGATGAGTTTTCCAAGAGACATTGCACCCATTCAGGTTGGCGTCTATCCTCTGGTGAGCAAGGATGGTTTGCCTGAAAAAGCCATGGAATTGTATAAAACTTTGGTTAACGAAGGTTTTATCGTGGAGTATGATGAGGCTGGTTCCATTGGCAGACGTTACGCCAGAGCGGATGAAATTGGTATACCGTTGGGCATAACGGTTGACTACGAAACTCTTAAGGATAATACTGTTACCGTTCGAGACCGAGATTCGTGGAAACAGGTTAGAAGCCGAATTGAAGATTTGCCGGAGCTTTTACACAAGTATTTTAGATGGAAAATCAATTTTGAAGATTTAGGAACGCCATTTGAAAGCTAAGCTTTTTCGTTACCTTTTTTAACACTTCACACTATTTAATGTAGAAGAAAACAGCCTTAATTTGTGGGCGGGAAAAATTTGGTGCTTCCAGCAGAAACAGAAGAACGAGTAAAAAGAAGAGCCTTAAACGTTTGCCAAGACCACCTTAGGAAGGTCCTGGATTTAACAAGAAAGGTTCCTCAAATAGTAGACTGCTTCGTTAAGAACGACAAGGAAAGGGCAAAACAGCTCTTCAACGAAATTAGAAGCAGCGAAGACGAGGTTGATAATGCAAGAAGACTCGTGTCGCAGGAGCTTGCCGAAATAGGAGCCATCCTACTAAGCAGAGAAGACTTCTTAAGGTTTACAAACCTCACAAGCGAGATTGCAGACTTCTCAGAGGGCATAGCCTTCCGCCTAGTTGAAATCATGGAGCACAACTGGAATGTTCCCATGGACATAAAAAGGGATTTGCTGAAGCTTTCAGAAACAGTTTTGGAGGCTGTGCTCAAGCTTAGGGAAACCGCCATGGTTCTTACGTATGGCTCCTCTAAAGCCATGGAAAAAGCCAAGGATGTAGAAGTAGCAGAAAGAGCAGTTGATGAGTTATACCGTGAATTAGAAATAAAACTTTTAAACAGTAAACTTGACTTCCCAGCCTTAATCCTTCTAAGAGATGTCCTACAACTTTTAGAGGATTCAGCGGACAAGGCTGAAGACGCCGCTGACGCCGCCAGAATACTCTCCTTCATTATGTGAAAAGGCGAAAACCAAAATGCCTAAAAAAATTAAAGTTGAATTCATTGAAAACTTTTTGATTGTTTGGAACCCAAAAGAAGGCTCAGAACTTTACAAAATTGGCTTTTATGGAAAACCCCTAGGAATCCCAAAACCGAAAATTCCAGAATTCGAGGTTCCACTAATTTTAGATTTAATGGAAGGATTATACCTTGCAGAAAAACAAATCATAAACATATACGAGGGAGCAGAAAAGAAAAAAGTCAGTCTTAAAAAGCTGCGTCAGAAAGCTAGGCAATTATATGATGAGTTTGATGAAAAATATGCTGTTTACCGCGACCTACGCGACAACGGCTTGATTGTTACGCCGGGAATAAAGTTTGGATGCGACTTCGCCGTTTACAAGCATGGACCTGGCATTGAGCATGCACCTTACATGGTTTCAGTTAAAAGCGCTTCTTCAGAGATAACGGCAACCGAAATTGTGAAGGCTGGAAGGCTTGCAACAACTGTTAGGAAAAGGTTCATAATAGCAGTGCCAAACATGGAAAGGGAAAAGATAAGATACTTAATTTTCAAATGGTTTAAGGCATAGCCTTCTTAGCCCATCTGCCGATGCCTTTCCAAAATAATCTTCAACTCTTCTTCCAATGTCGGTTCATGTGGATTCTCAACTATTCTTCCGATTTCCTTTCCTTCTTTGTCAAACAAAATTATCAACGGAATCTTATCCACATTAAACGTTTCCACCTCTGGCGGCGAAGGCGGAACCCTCCATTTTCTTTCATAACTTAACGGATCCTTCATTAAACCTCCGAACACTCTAACTTCTAAGCCCGTTCTTTCAGATATTAGGGCTAAAACTGGAACGTTTGCTGCGCAATCTTTGCACCATTCTGCTGAAAAGGCAACTATCAAGCATTCGTCTGCAAATTTTTTAATACTGACTATTGCCTCTTGGTTCAGCTTGTATGTATGTTTTCTTGTTAAAAATTTCTCTCTAAAAGGAGATTTGAGACTATCGATATATTCGCTTGCGGAGACCGTTCTCTTTCTGATTTCGGATAGGTTTATTCTCATTTTCAGCCTGGCATTAATGTCTGATTTGTGAATTCTCCTCTTACAAATTGGTGAGGGTAGATTTTTGTTGCTGTCAAGTTGCAGCCTTCCGCTATTGTTACGTCGTCGGCTACAACGGAAACAGCGTCTATTTTTGTTTGCTTTTTAGAGCTTGAGAGAACTGTAACGTGTCGTCCTATGATGCTTTCTTTTATCTCCGCTTTTTCTTCGATTATAACCCTATCCATAACCGCTGAATTTTCTATTACAACCCCTTTGCCAATTTTAGTGTAATTGTCAATGCATGAATTAACTATTCTTACGCCGTCGTTTATTTGGCAGTGTCTCCCAATGAGAACGGCGCCTTCAACCTCTATTTTTCCCTGTTTAATTTTCTTTATTATTTCCTTTCTCCTCTTCATTGATTCTGTGCTTTCTCCCTGAACCCAAATTCTTTCCTCTTCACTTATTCTCCCGCCAAAGTCTGTTAGGGAAGAAAAACGCCCTTGAAGCATGTCCTGCATTGTTTGTAAGTAGCGTTTTGGGTTTCCAACATCATACCAGCTTCCCCTTAAAGTGTAGCCATAAACTGGTCTTCCACTCTTTATCACATAAGGAATAAAGTCGTAGCCGAAATCTAGGCGATTTCTCTCCTTAATTATTTTTTTAACGCCTTTTTCTTTGAAGATTTTTTTTATTTCTGGAGAAACCATGTACAAACCCGTGTTCGCAAGGTTTGATGGAGCATCTTTCGGCGCTGGCTTTTCTACAAATTTTGAAATTCTCATGTCCTTGTTTATGTCGGCTATTCCGTAACCTTCAACGTCTTCAACCTCCCTCAACGCTATGGTCATGAGAGCTCCCTTCTTTTGGTGAAACTCCACAAGCTCTTTCAAGTTCACGTCAAAAATGTTGTCACCTTGCACAGCGAAAACCGGGTCCCTCACATTGTAGTATTCCATGTTTATTCTGGCGGAGTCTGCGCTTCCCAAATCTTCTATGTTTGGTTGATATTTTATGTGAACTCTGGGTTTTATGTTGTATCTTGCGGAGAATCCGTAACCAGATTCAAAATAGTCGTGTAAATCCCTATAGTTTGTGTAGCCCTTCACTCCGAAAATGAAGTTTCTGATTCCTTGATTAGCAAGGGACAATAACGAAAATTCAATAAGAGGTCTGTTGAGTATTCGTAGACAAGCCTTACTTGTTTCCGCAGTAAGTGGAAGCAGTCTTGTTGCTTTTCCTCCAACTGGAATTATTACTCTTAACCTTTCTGGAGCGTAGTTAGGGTTCAAAAGCCTACCACCAATAGACTTTAGAATGGTTTACTTGAGTCAGACGTATTAAACTTTCGAATTCAATCGTGAATTTTATAACTTTAAAGAGAAGCTAATGTTATGGCAAGGTTTAAGTCATGAGCAAAGTTGGCGGATATTTGCGTTTAATGCGCCCAATAAACTGTTTAATGATGGGCTTTGCCGTCATAGTAGGCGCAGCCCTCGCAGACCCTAATGTTTTAGGCACTTTTTGGCAAAAACTCACCTATGGATTTATCACGGGCTTTGCTTTGACTGCTGCTTCCATGGCTATAAATGATTATTATGATAGGGAAATTGACGCCGTAAACGAACCGAAACGCCCAATTCCAAGCGGTTTAATCAAACCAAAAGAAGCCCTAATTTTTGCCTCAGCGCTTACAGCCATAGGTTTTGTAGCTGCATTTTTTACAAGCATTTCATGTTTTTTAATAGCCATAATTGCATGGATAATCTTTGTAACCTACACTACTGTTGGGAAACGTAGCGGTTTGCCAGGCAACTTTCTCGTCAGCACATGCGTGGCAATGCCATTCATTTATGGAAGCGTGGCCGCAGCGAATACTATACAATCAAATGTTTTGATTTTTGTTTCCATGGTTTTTCTTTCAAACACTGGTAGAGAAATAACTAAGGGAATAGTTGATGTTGAGGGGGATAGGATGCAGAATGTGAAAACTTTGGCTGTTCTTTATGGAGAGAAGAAAGCCGCCATAACAGCAGTGTTATTCTTTCTTTTTGCGGTTTTTTTAAGTCCAATCCCATTGCTTTTGCAAAGTGTTTCCTTTTGGTTCCTTCCCTTTGTGGCTGTAACTGATTTTGGTTTGGTAGCATCATCATTTATGCTTCTAAAAGATTTTTCAAGAGAAAACGCCAGAAAAATCAAAAACACCGTTCTTTTATGGTTCCTTATTGGATTGTTAGCCTTCATTGCAGGAGCCGTTTAAGGTGAAACAATGATTTTCGATGAAGTTTTTATAAATGTTCTTTTGATGCTTCTATGCTATTTTTACATATTGCTTGTAATTTTTGTTTCAGGAAGAATTGACAAGATTTTAGGCGTATCACGGAAAACTTCCCGCAAATTCTTACACATAATGATTGGAAATCTTCCCTTCATAATCCCATTTTTCACATCCAACATTTACCCATTTTTGGTTGCAGCCCCATTCATACCCGTAACATTTTTCGCATCTGCCTATTCGCCATTTAAAAATTTGAGCAGAAAAATGAAGGGACTTGCAGACATAACTGAGGAGGGCCACCAGTTAGGACTAGTTTTTTACGCTATATCCTACACCATTTTGGCTTTGCTCTTCGCTACTAAGCAGAATGTGATGGTTTTGGCAGCAGGCATTTTGCCCATGGCTTATGGAGATGCTGCTGCTTCGATGGTTGGGGAAAAGTATGGTAAGAGGAAGTATGGAGTTTTCGCAGAAAAAAGTCTTGAGGGTTCTGCGGCAATGTTTTTCGTCAGTTTTGTAATTTTCGCATTTAGCCTATTCTTCTATTCTCTGATATTGCCATTCTCATTTTTCGACAAGGTTTACATGGCTTTTGCTGTTGCTGTAGTGGCAACCCTGGTTGAAGGTTGTTCACCATTAGGCTTTGACAATTTAACTGTGCCAGCCTTCGGTGCTTTAACCTTCTTTCTTTTAAACGGAGGCTTGTGAAAGAATTGGTTTTCATAGTTATAGATGGGCTGGATGCTTCTGGAAAAAGCACTCAGACATTCAGGCTTTACAATTTTCTAAAAAATAATGGAAAAACGGTTTATTTGCGTTTTCACCCTTCAAACGACAATTTTTTCGGAATCGAAGCAAAACAGTTTCTGTATTCAAAAGGCAAAAGTGCCCATTTCGCAGCAGCCTTCTTCTACATGGTTGATGTTATCCGTTCAATCTTGCTTTATTCATGGAGAAAATTTGACTATGTAATTTTCGTCCGCTACCTAATGGGAACAGCCTACCTCCCATCACCATTGCACAGAATTGCCTATCACTTTTTCGCTTTAGTCGTGCCAAAATCAAATTTCATGTTTTTTCTCGATGTCACTCCAGAAGAGGCTTATAAAAGAATACAGCATGGACGTGAAAAGCGGGAAATGTTTGAAAGTTTGGAAGAGTTGGAAAGGATTAGGAGTAAAGCAATCTATTTGGCGTTAATAGACAAATGGAAAATTATAAACGCAAACAGATCAGCGGAGGAAATAGAAAAAGAAATCATAAAACATTGCAATTAACGTTGTAGCAATAGTTAAACAAGATTGGATTATCTTAGGGTTTGCCTTAACGTCTTTATTTGCTGTCAGGTTCCACATGAACTGTTACAATCGTCTCTACAAAACGTTTACTTATGTTTGCTTCAATTTTGGAGGCAATTCGGTGAGCTTCAGTTATTGATGTTTGCGCAGTGAAACAACA
>Ga0207433_10005941_pt1 | contig 21487 bp, 19 predicted proteins | sample YelNatPaOPGAMG01_FD_187559 | JGI IMG/M metagenome (GOLD analysis project Ga0207433, IMG submission 187559) | Hot spring thermophilic microbial communities from Obsidian Pool, Yellowstone National Park, USA - OP-RAMG-01 (SPAdes) (version 3) | ecosystem: Environmental > Aquatic > Thermal springs... | reverse complement strand
TTCAGCCTCCTTAAACCTCCGACGATAATTCTTAACTAAGCGTTCACCTATGTAGTCCCCGCCCTTGTCCACCAGTTCTGATTCCACGGCTATCGTTCCATCGGCACGAAACTCTACAGACCTAACTAGCGTTGGGCTCTCCGTACGAACTACTTGGTCTCTGGTTTGGTATGTCCATATTTCGAACGGCTTAAACTTAGTATAGTAGAGCAACTCGTTCTTCAGTCTCTCATTCAGGTAATCCCTTAATTTCTCGAGTAATGTTTGGCTCATCCTTCTAGCCCCCTTCCCTACTGAAGTACTCTATATAGGGATTATTAAATTCCCCTACCTTATCAGAATACGGTGCATCATCAAGAATATCTTCAGGAGGCCAGCAGACGACTACGACAGCTCCATAGTCGCATCCTTCCCTCCAATTCTTCATGCGATCCTTAACCTGCCCAATTCCTTTGTTTAACTGCTTACCGAATTCCCCGACGTTCTCAGGATCTCTTACGTACTTAGCTTCCACTACTGCGATCAATTTACGAGTCTCAGTATTTTTTATTTCGAAATCGGGCTCTCCTGACTTTCCCAGTTGCTCAGCTCTCAGCTTATTCTTCGGAATTCCACTTCTTTTCGATATTTCAGAGAGGATTTCGTCCATAAACTTCTCATTTGTTATCGCCTCTCCAAGCTTTCCTTCCCGATATGTGTCATCAGGATTAGCAAGTACATCTATTGCATACCGCTTCAGATTTTCAAGTTCTTTGTAAGCAATTATCTCTATCGAGGCTATGCTCTTCGCTCCAGGAGGTACATATGATAAGAGTTTATTGTTCCAGCAGTAAGCGGACTTACCATTATCAAAATGTACATAGACAACAACCCTTTGATTCTCATCAACACTTTTGCCGGTCCTGCTCTCTAGTTCTTTCAATGCTTCGTAGCCAAGGATAGTGAGAAGTCGTCTCTCCTTAAGGCCAGTCTCACCTTTACCTTCAACGTTGTAATCCCATTTAAGCTTGAACTTCTTATTGAGCTGGGTATTGAGGGACTCGTGTTTAAAACTATATACTGTTGCGCAAATGCGGGAAGGGTGCTCATAAATTACCTCATAGGTTATTCGGATTGCATCATTGTCTCCGTCAAACTTGACCTCTCTAACAGGGTAGATGTTCTCACCATATTTAATCTTCACGCTTCCTTCACTTATGAAGATGAGCTCAAGAGTATCGCCTTTCCAGTTCTTAGCATTAGGAAATGACGTTGCGATACAAAGTTTCCCCTCCCAAATATAGGTATCCGATTCAAATGAATGCTCCATTCCTTCATCCTTCAACGTGTTTTGATAGAGGTCGAGCACAAGTCCCTCGCCCCCTCTGAAGTCATGAGCCGGGAAGAAGAGCCTATAGTCATAGAAGTCTATCCTTATTATCTTCACTTTAATCTCTTTAGCATTCTTAATATTTCCATAAATCGCCTCAAGTATTTCATTGGTCTGCCTTCCTGGTATATGAACCTTATCTCCCTCTAGCTTCGTCCAGAATTCGACGACCCCACTTTTCTCGTCATATTTCCAGTAAACTCTTACCCTAAAAGTTCCCCTAACCTTATCGCTTAAAGGTATAGTAGGATACTCATCCACTTTTAACGTAATCTCGTGTTCTGCTATCTCCATAAAGAGAGGTCTGAATCTCTCTACTAGCTCCGTTAGTTCACCTGGACTCTTCAGCGCCATACTAAGGAACTTTTCGGCTAGTTCCTCACCATACTTGCTCTTAACATCGAGATAGCTATCTATAATACTCCCTATTTTTAACCCAAAGCCTTTTACGGCATTTCCGTCAATTGTCAAGAGAAATTTTTCGAGAACACTAATCTTATCGGGGTTCTCCGCATTCATACTTAGCCAACTATCCAAAAGTTCTATCGCGTTATCACCGTCCTTGATCCAGATCGAGACTATGCTCCTAACAATTGTTCCTCCTTTCTCCCTCAACTCTTCCAAAGAGTAGTGCCCTATAATCGCGCCGACCACATTCAATATCTTAGCCGAGCTTTCCTTATTTGGAACGTCTTCTAAGACTTGTTTCGAGAGCGCTGAGGCGGTTTCGAGCGCATTCTCAACCCTCAGAGGATTTTTTATTTCCTCTACCAAGCTTCCAACGATGTCTCCAAATCTCCTGCTGTACTTGTTTCCGAGCAAAAGGTCAACGATCTTGTGGAATGATGGCTTTAGCTTCAGCATCAGGGCATCCCATATGGCTGGGGTTATCCAGTTGTAGATCCCTCTGCCTACGATTCTGAGCACGTCCTTAATGCTCAGCGGCTTGCCCCCTGCTCTCTCAGCCCTTATCCTGTTGACCACCGCAGAGAAGGTGGCTACGTAGGCCGCGCAGCTTGCTATTGCTCCGACAACCCTTCCAGTAGCGTATCCGATTCTATAATCCCTATCTCTCGTCAAAAGAGGTTCCTTCAACCCGAAGGCTATCCTTATCTCATCCCATGAGACGTCTAGTGCTAGGTCTGAGAGCACGTTGGAGAGAAGGTTATCGTTTATATGCTTGGCTTCTAGCCTGAATACCTGAGCGAGCTCGAATAATTCGTTGGCGTGCTGGATCATGCTGATTCCGTTGAACTCTTTGCTCCTGCCCTCGCAGACATCCGCGAGCCCGTTCAACGAGTCCATTGCAGCCAACGCATTGTGAACATCCATCCAGATTTCAGCTATGTTCATCGCCACGCCCGTAACGAGGATTGCCGTCGATGCTGCTACAGCCCATTTCGGTGGAAGCACGAAGCCAACGATGATCATTATTCCGCAAGTAACCATTATTCCCCATCCCTTAGAGATGAAGCCATCCCAGAAGCCCCTCCAGAACATAGGCAGCTCGCCACTCAAGCTCACCCTGAGCGTTGCAACGACTCTATTTCCATGCTTCAGATTGATGAAGACTGGATACGCATCTTCCTCAAGTTGGACTAGGTGCAACGGGATTGAGCCGAATGCAGAAACGCTAATAGCATGCTTCTCCGGCGGGGCCCTTATGGGCCCGGCGAAGACCTCGATATCATATTCCGCGTTGCATGTAGCATAGTTTCTAACAAGTACTCCTTGGACCAAATCGCCCCCGCCATACGCTAAGGGATGGTAAAAGAGCTCTATCTCCTTCCCGTGCAAGACCCTCGTTGCAGCTTTATCCAGGTCCCATTTGGTCTCCCTAGTATCCTCGTACCTGTAATCGTAGTCCTCCCATTCGTTGTATTTCAGCCACTCGTAGAATTCGTCGCTGACTGTTACGAGCTCGCTCTGATTAAGCGCCTCCTCCTTTAGTAGCTTAACCTCGTAGTTGGAAGGTATCTTGCTCGGCTCAAGCCTCTCATCTTCGTTGATGCCGAGCAGCTTCTTCACCTCATCCTCTCGAAGTATCCTCTCGCAGAGGAAGCCGGGTTTAACGTCGATCAATGCGTATTTCACATCCAGCGCTTTCATCTTTAAGATGTCACTGGCGTTTTCAATTGTTAGCGTGAAGCCGTCAGGCGAAATAGGGATCAGCTTCACCCCATTGAAATCTTGGAGATACCCCGGTGCCGTATCCGTTGTTATGAAATATAGCTTAACGTGTGTAGCCCCCTGGTATCCAGGTACGAAGACCTTCCTGGTCTCGTTGTAGCCCTCGACTTCTATCACATAGGTTCTCCATTCCTCTGGGGCAACGAAGTTCGTGGTCGAGATCGTTGTTAACGCTGTGGTTATGTACCTCTTTCCTTCTTCATCGTAATAGACTATCGTGACGTTGACCTTTACAATAGGGGAGAGAAGCTTTGTTATTATATTCTTAGACCATAGGCCGACGATTGTTCCGATTTCCAGTTCCTTTCTATCGACGTCTCCAGTTATGAGCAGCTTGACGTCTCTCGCCTTCCGTCCTCCCTTATTGAGAAGGGTTATTGTGAGGTTTGCGTACTTCGCTACGACTTGGCTTGAAAGCTTAACTTCAAGCCTCGGAGGCTCTGGTAAAACCTCTATGGTGTAGGTTACTGTCTTCCCCCCGTTCCAGAACACTAAATCCAAGTTGCCCGGCTCGACGACAGCAAAATAGACCGTAATCGTATAGATACCTAGCTTCTTAGCCCTAAGGTAAAGCGGAGCAAGGTATGTAGGGCCTGGGGGCGAAGCCCATGCCTCAAACGCATCATTGTCGGAAAACCTTGCGCCGAGCAGGATTCTATAGCTCTCCCTGATATCTTGAGGATTCCTTATCTGGGCTGTTATCGTTATCGTATCACCGATCCCAACTTTGGTTGATGAGATAGAGGTGTCGACTACTATTGGGTCGTAGGCTGGGAGGAGAACCCTGAACTCGCTTACTTGAGATTTCACCACTTCGCGTGTTTCCTCAAAGTGACCCGGGACTGCGACGAGAAAATTTTCAGCAAAATATCCTTGGCTCAGGTTTGAGAAAAGCCCTACCTTCATCCTAGCGGTCTTGTTGAATATTTTGCCGGTTTCCAAGTCGATGAAGGTGAAGGCATATGAATCTGGGTCGATGCACCTGACTAAGTATGTCCTCTTCTTAGGATACCTTCGAAGGATATGGAAGACGTTGGTCCCGTTGCTCTCATACTTTATAGAGCTTGCGTCTTTCTCATTCCCATTCTTATCAACCACTTTATATGGGATCTCTACGGAAACGCTTCCATCACTGCCTCTACGAACATAGATTTTCTCATACTCGGGGATTATCGTATAATCCTTGAGCCAATAGTCTATCCGCGCCGGCAGCTTCAAGGTATCGTTAGCTCCCTTTATTGTTCGGCGTATCTCCTCTTCTAAGCTTCCAATGGAAACCAGTTGAGCTATGAAGAACCAGAGCCTTTGGGCGAGCTCAACCGGAAAGCCCTCGGGTATTGTAAAACAGGCCTCGGTTATCGAGCTACTCGGTACCTCCCCCTTCTCCAACTCCCCTTCTATGAACTTCAAGGCAGTTGACGCATCCGTTTCCTCCGCAGCGTACACCCTAAAAGTTAGAGCAGCGCTGAAGTTGGAGGTTAATATTAGGATTATCAGAATTGTGGCTGATGCTTTTCTAAGCATTCTTATCGCCTCCTGGCTTAACCAGGGTTCTCCATCTCAGGAGTATGGTGAGCAGCGAGACCGTTAAGATAGCCAACGAAGATGCTAAAATCCTCATGATGCTTAATTCTTCAGCAAGCTTCTCATTCTCCTCAACTTTCTCCGATACCATCCCCTGGCATTCCTTAAGCGAGGTTCTTAGAAGAGCTGTGGCATTCTCCTCTTTCTCCAGCCTATCCCTTGATGCTCTTAACTCAACGATGGAGCCATTCACCACAGCCCTAAGGCGCTCGTTCTCCTCCTTCAACTCAAGGTGTTTTGAGAATAGGGTTTCGTCGAGCTCAATAATCAGCGTTGCGGTTGAGTTAAGTGCTTTGACGCTTAGCGAAAGCTTAGCCGGCTCCTTAAGCCCAGAGAGCCTTGACCATTCGACCCTCGCTCTATACAATCCTTTCTCGTATACAACTTTGCAATCTTCAATCATGGATCCTGCTTGAAGCGTCGCCCTCGCCTCTATGCTATCGCTCGGAGCAATTATTTTGAAGGAGATTTTGAGAGCATCTTCACATATGAAGATTGAATTCGGAACTATCTCGATGAAATTGATAACATTTTCGCCTTCAACCATTATCATCGCATGCCCTCCTTTGAAACTCTTTATCTCCTGCCTGTAGCAGTCGATTAGGAAGCAATTATTCGGAGCAGTATTGTTGTCGATACCTATCCAAAGTTGGGTCCCGTTAAAGTCGAGTATGGGGTAAACGCAAATATAGAAATTGCCCCTTACGGTTACGTTGGGTAAAGGTATTTCAGCCCAATGAAGAGTAGCATTCTTAAAATATTCGGAAACCGGTAAAGATGTTCTGAAAATTACATTTAGGTCTTTATCCCTTATCTCAACTATGAAAGACTTCTCGCCCTTATCTATCATGAAGCCATGGATTAAGATGACGTTTATCTTCCACCTGAAAGCAGGAGGGCTAAACCTTGCAGCTATGCCGTTGGGATAGTAATCGCTCCAGAAGGACTCAGCGCCTCCATCATCATAGGTAAGGGGCGTTGCGGACGCGTCGGTAAACCGAGTTGTCAATAGGATTAGGACGATAGCTAGCCAAATGCCCTTAGCAAAGGATGAAGAGTCTCTCACGATCCCGTAACCCGAATACCCTAGAATTGCCTTTAACCGCCCACTTCCAAGGGGTGCTTCGCTTCCTCCGCTCTTTAGCGTCCCTCTCCTCATCATTTAATGAGGCGATCAGGCTAATATTTATGATGTGAGGTAGGCGAAAATTTGCGCTTACCTTTGGTCAAAAATTGACCAACGAAAGGTTTATATATGCTGTTCTCAGCCCGCGGGCAAGCGGCATTTTAATGGCAAGTTTACCGGAAAAATTGGCGAATAAAGGACATTGCAAATGCTGGAAGAAACGGTGATGCTTCGCCGTAAATTTCGTTTTACCAAGAGGTAAACAACGTTTACCTCAGGGGTAGGCAAATGCCTACCATGCCCGTGCGTCTCTGAACCGGCTTTAAGGGCTGAGGAAAGAGATTTGTAATATTTTTCCATGGATCCCGGCTACTATACCCATTGTAGCGGTGGCAAGGCATGTTGTGCTCGGGAAACGTTTAATGCGAAGACTAAGGTGGGTTCTGTCAAGCATGCGCTGAAGGTTTTTAACACACATTCTCCGATAACAATGTAGAATAAAGGGCGAAAATGTTGAATAAAAACTCCAACAAGACGGAATTAGACAGCGCCAAAACTTTTAGCGCACGCAGCGCGCGCTAGCGGATATTCTGAGAAAAAAATAAGAGATAGAGCTACCACAGAGAAGCTGGCCGCTGATGTTTTAAAGGGAGCAGAAGCTGGATTAGAGCTGGAGGCTTCCTTCCCTGACTGGATTGATAAAAGGTTTAGATACCAGTTTGTATGGCTTGATAAAAATGATTACTTAAAAGCACTCGTAAGAGCTTTGTGGCTGGCTCCAGTTTTTGCCGGCACTGATTTTGGACGCGCGCTAAATACTGCGTCGGAACACTTTATGATGCTTATGCTATGTGCATCGGTGGGCCAAGCGAGACCGTAGCCATATAGCTGTAGTAATACCTGGTGCAGGAGGAAGAATAACGATTCTAGATCCGGCAGGAAAATACGTAACCGGGCTGGAGTTGTTCTTAACTAGGTGGGTTACGGCACGTCCCGTGGAAGAAGCAATAAACGATTACCTACGTTATTGGCAGGACTCAGGCTACGCATTTGCCCAAGTATATTACGTATTTAATGAGGCTACTTACAAGTCGTTCAGCAGGTTTTCCGGGATGCTTGCAGCCTCGTAGTACCGTTTAACTAGACCCGGATCCTGGCGAATCTGCAACCCCGCCCTCACCCATGAGGAAGGAGGCCTCCCCGTACGGGAGGTGAGGAGCGTCGAAGAGATATGCGACCCGGGTATTCTCCTTCCCCTTCCTCAGAAACAAACGATATGTGCTCGCATGTGCGACGACGTTTCCCCCTGCCGGCTTGTTCGGGTCTCCGAAGAACTGGCCAGGATTAGCGACAACCTGGTTAGTAACAACGACGGCAAGGTTCAGTGCTTCAGCAAGCTTTAGCAGCTTGTGAACATGGCCGTTAAGCCTCTGCTGCCTTAAGGCTAATGCCTCTCTACCGAGGTACTCGCCTCTAAACTGGCTGGTCAGGGAGTCTACGATGATCAGCCTTATGGAGCGCTGGCTGCATATCTCCCAGGCCTTGTCTACTAAGAGGACCTGGTGGTCGGAGTTATAGACCCTGGTGTAAACAATGTTCTTAAGAACCTTCTCGGCTTCGAGCCTATGCTTCTTGGCTATCTGAGCGATCCTCTCAGGCCTGAAGGTCCCCTCAGTATCTATGAATAGAGCACTAGCCTCAAGCCCACCCTTATCCTTGGGTAGCTGAACGGTGACGCAGAGGGTGTGGCAGAGCTGGGTCTTCCCCCTCCCGAATTCGCCGACCAGCTCCGTTATGGCCCACGTCTCGATGCCCTCCGAGCAGGGCTCGAGACTTTTCCAGTTGTTATCTTCTGGGCCTGCTGCCGCCTCTTCAAAACCTCGTCGGCAGTAATCAGGTCTATCCTGACAAGCCCCCTGGCAGCCTGGGATATCCTGAGAGCAGTATCGTAGCCTATCCCAGTTGCCTCGGAGAGCTCGAAGGCTGTTGCAACAGCAAGAGACTCAACGGTCACATACCCTGCTTCCCTGAGCTTCCTTACAATCAACGTTCTTTAGACGAGGACTTGCTCAACATTCCGCGGAAAACCCTTCTGCCCTGTTCGTCTGTCCCTTAAGGGAAAAAGTTAATTAATCTCTGTAGGTGGGTTTAACGTGCCCGGGAAGCCCGGTGGAACCAGATAGGGGTGCCGATTGCAATGGCAAACATGGGGGGCTTTGGACCCCTTGATGAGAGTTCGAGTCTCTCCCGGGCTACCATTATGCCGTGGACAGGGTAAGGTTTAAATTCTCGGAATTTTGGATGCCAGTCAGTTTCACTAATTCTTATTAACAGTTATTCTGTAATTATAATGTTAGGGAGTGATTCATGGTCAAGATTTCATGGCCATTTGTAGAATGGACGGAAAAATTGGGGAAAAAGATGTTAACCGACTTATAGTACATGAAGAAGTCTCAGTAGGCGACGACGTTATTGGAAACATGGAGACCTTAACTAAAGTGGAAATCTTCAGTACTATGTTTGAGCCCTATACACTCTCCATCAAAGGCAAGAAAGTCAGAGGAATAATTGCCGAAAACAGAGAAGGAGAGTACTTTTACCACGCATTATTTGAAGATGTGCATGTTGGAGAGAAATTAGAATTGAAAGTTATTATTGACGGAAAGTACACTAGAGAAACTTTAAAAGAAGATGGATACAACAGCAACTTTGCGTGGAACACACGGCATGTGCAGCGGATAATTTTTCCGAAAAGATGGAAAATCTTGTCCGCAATTCCAAGTGGCTATGTACTAGAGACTTTCAGAGGTCTACCCTCAATTAAGTGGAAGAGAGAGGGAAAATTCTGGGGCGACGTTCAAGTCAAGGTCAAAAAATTCTAGACTGGTAACTGCAACAAAAATATGATGCTTTAATCTACTTTAAGATGAAACAGCAAAATTCTTCCATGGAATAATTGTCCAGGAGCATTAAACAATCACAAATCCGAAAATTTAAACTTCAGCCGCAAATTTTAGTGCGGGGGAATTAGAACCATGATATTCAAATCGGTACTTTACTTTGGATAGACCTGTTGTCTTCGTTTCTTCGAAGTGAAAATATAAACGAGATAGGTCACGTATCCTGGGCTACAATTATGCCCTAGTCAGGTTAGGGTTCAAATTGTAGGTTTTCATTCCAGAATTTTTACGTAAACTTTGTTAGCCAATTCGGCTACTCTTTTTCGGTTTTGCCTGTCCTCCATCATGTTTCCCTGGAGCAAAGAATCCTTTAATTTCGCGTTCCTACTTGCGGTGCTTCTTGGATCTAACTTGATCCATCCGACGAAATGCTTAGTGGGAGTAAGCCATGCTTCTTTTAAGTTCATTTTGCAACCGTTTTCCCAGAAAGACACTAAAGCGGGTTCTAACCCGTATTTTTTAAACCGATACTTGAACTTGCCCCCGGCTACTAACAGGGTTAAACGTTATTTTCGATACTCTTTATGGTCAAGCCTTATATGCGTATATATGAAAGCCCGCCTAGTGAAAACGCGTGATAAGAATTATGGGGAGGCTGTGGAAGCAGCTGGCTGACCCCCGAAGGTTTTACGAGGAGGTGCGAAGCGAGAGTTGGAAGCCTCCCTTCGTTTTCTTCCTATGGATAACGTTGGTCATTTCTATTGCTACACCTATCGTCAATTATTTCGGTGTGGAAAGCACGGATCTATCTTCCTCTTATCAGGCACAAATTTTAGCGTACAATATTTTGAAAAAACACTTGCTTAGTGCTCACGGGGTTTACGCGTATCTGATTGAAGCCATTCTAATATTTGGATTCGCTGTTTCCATTCTTTTTCTATTAACATTTATTCTACACTTGGTCTACAGGCTTATTGGCGGGAAAGGGCCTATTTTAAATGCTTGGAAGGCGGCGTGTTATGGTGTGGGACCATGCTTGCTCGGCGGTTTCCTGCCGTACGTTTCTCTCTTCGCGGGCTTCTACTCTTTTGCGATGCAGTTTTACCTTGGGCCAAGGGTTCTTTACAGGGTGAAAGAAGGTAGAGCGATAATTGTTTTCGTGGTTTTCATAGCTATGACTTTCGTAGAGATGATTGCCTCAGGTACAACAGTTGGTTTCTAATTTGAAGAACACCTCCTACTCAAAAAGGATGATTCTGCAGAAACAGGGAATTATCTTATTTTTCAATAATCATGAAATGAGCTTATACAGCTATATAGGCGACGCGGGCTTTTCGACTTAGTATTTACGTCTAAGCGAGAAGTTCGAGCATCATTGTTTATCGTACTTAATGGCCTTCAGCCTTGAGAAAACTTTTTGAAAATTGATGGTGCCATCGCCGGTTGCAGATGAAGATCGTCTCCTGAATCACTACCGCAGTTATAAATGATACGCGTCAGTCAATACTCTGATCTTACCCTCCATCTTATACGAAACAGCATTTCACTGAAAATTCTTTTATGAGAGAAGCTCGCAAGCCCGTAGTATCTCCGTGACCCTAAAAGCACGTGCTATGGATTTGCCCAATTAAAAATGAGCTCAACACTACATCTATATCATCGATAGAAAGAGCGCTTGCTACTCTAAGGTTTTTATCGCGACTTTGGTTATGGTTTTTAGCGATTTTCTTCTAGCTTCTTGCACGCTTTTTGCTCCACTGATGATATCATGCTTCTTGTTATCACTTATGTAAAGCAGGGAGTAGCTTTCAAGGCCTTCTTTCCGAGAGTAGTGGAGAAAAGTGGATGTTTCTAATTCTACACCTACTATGCCCGCATTTTCTTCTACAAATTTTTTGATGTGACCTATGTTGTGGAGAACGCATGGGACAGAAACTATTGTGCCTTCCACATAAGCCTGATCCAAGTCTTCAAGGATCCTTCTCAACTTTTTCAAGGAACCCTTCTCTGGTTCTACAATATTTTTATTTTGACTATCTGCCGCGACAAAACCAGTTTTATCAACTATTTTTGTGGGCAAAACTAATGTTCCAACAGGCAGTTCTTTACCGCCCAGAGAACCTATGAAGAAAACTCTTTTTACACCACCATCCTTCAGCAAACGGATAACTTAGTCACAGCAGCCCCATAAACGTTGAAAACAAGCAAATACTCCCTGCCGTTTTTAGAGGCAAAAGAATAGCGCACCCAATAGCCTCTTATCCGCTGCCACCTGTCGAAAAGGCTTTTCACACATTCCTTCCTCTCAGCTACGTAGGCGCCAGCATAAATCAAGCATCTTTCCGGCAACTTTTTTCTCCCAAATATGGCTTCACTCAATCTTCCCAAATATGAGTTGAATCCAAAAAGGGAAAATAGGTTCTTAAGCTTTTTCGAATATTAGAAAACCGCATCAATCCGGATTCGGCAGCCTGGATTTATCTTGAATACAAGATTAGAATTTAAGCCAAGCGTTTAAGACAGTAGTTTTTCCAGGGCGGAATACACGTCGCTCGCAGCCGTCTCCCTCCTCTTTTTATTCTCCTTCAAGTATTTTCCAGTCAGGTTTTCGAAAACGCTTCTCGTAATGCGCCCTCCTCTAAACCTTTCGATAGTGCTGTTAATCATGTTTTTAGAGTCGCTGTTTATTTCCTCGAAGACCCTGTAGCGCCTCTCAACCTCCTCGCCGACCCTGGTGCTTCTCCGGGTGATCTCTTCAATGGTTTTCAAAATCTTTTTCTCAGCCTTCGACGTTCTCCGCTCGTATTCTCCAACTCTCTCCCTATACTCTTTAGAAGAAATCTTTCCGACAGCGTTCTTAACCTTAACCTCCTCAAGAAGGGTTTCGCAATCGATTTTCTCGCGGAGAGACTCCACAAGGTCGTTTACAAGGCTCTCAATCTCTTTACCCGCTTTAGGCTCAGCAGGCTTTGCAGCCTCCTCTCTGAAAATCTCGGTCACAATCAATACGAGCAGCGTCAATAGGCCTAGGAGTATTGAGAGGCTTTTACCAGCTTCTAGCTGTGCTGAAGCGAAAGCGATCTGAAACGGCTGGGCCAGTATGTCCGGCATGGCGTTACTCATCGTTAGGTAGAAAGCCCCACCGTTTTCAACGCTTTTAACGGTTGATCCCGTCGCTATCTTCCAGCCTTTCTTACCCTCTACTCTAACGTTTAAAGAATACGTGTTAACAATATCCGTATAGTTGGGCAGGCCTGTAAGCCGGATAGTGGTTAAGCCCCCGCTTGAGTTCACGAGCACGCTTTTAACCGGAACGCTGTATTCAACCACTGCTTCATACTCTTGGCCGGGTCTCAAGGAGTACCTTGAGTAAACCGTTATGACACTCATGTTTGCTACTTGTGATGCGCTGGTGTATGTTTGAAGCGTCCCCAGAGCGTCCTTCGCCTTAACCGATTGGTTAAGACTAGTGGGGATGTTTATCCTCAGTATTTCGCTCCTGTAGGAATTTCCGACGTATCTCAGCTTCAACAGGTCTTTCACACGAACCTGAAGCTGCTCCGTCACAGTTATCTCCCTAGCTAGGCTTTTTATCACACACCTGTCAAACTGTTTCGAGAACGATACTCTACCAGTCACGTTACCAACGGTCGTCGTTCGGAAATAATGGTTCCATAATCCTATTACAGTGTCGTTCAGGAAAATAGGGTTGAAGTACTGTAGCGAATACTCTTTAATCGCGCCCGTGGTTAGAAAGGTGAAGTTAACATATTCAGGCATAATGCTGAACCCTGTTAAAACCGGTAGCTTAAACCCGACATAGTCCTCAGCCACCTCGTCGCGTTGAACCAGGCCGAACCTGACTGTAGCGTTAAGCCGCTCGCCTTGAATAGGAGGCAGCTCCGCAACAAGATAATCGTAATCCTCAGCCTCCTCAAGCCTCAGAGCTATCTTCTCACCATTCTCGAGGAATAGCTTAGGCATGTCTAATGATGAAACAAGGTTTGGAGCCGCCCATTTAGGAAGCTGTATCTTGAAAGCCCAGTTGGCCTCGCCTAGTGCTCTTACCGTCTTCGGGCCCATCGTCAGGTTCACGTTGAAAACAGCTATCGCATCCTCACTCATGCTAGCCTTCACATACACGTAGAGGTCTGACAGTTCGAAAAGCTGGCCTGAAGTATTTACGGTTAGAAGAAGGCTGGAAACCAGTATTAGAACCAGTGTAGAGGCGAGCGTACACCCGGTTTTTCCACGCGGTTGCATCGCTAGCCGTATTTACACGAGGGTTAAAAATCTTTATTTTAAAGCCCAGCCGAGCTTAAACGATGCTTCAAAACTACGTGTCGAAGAAGGCGACTATTCATAGGACAGTCAGGTTTGAAGGGAACAACCTGGTTCTTGGGGGGAGCGAGATAGGGGAGGGAACCTACATCGGGTTCAACACGATAATAGGGTATCCTTCTAAGAGGAGTTTTTCAAGCGTAAGAGCCATGCCGGAAGACCTCAGTGTTCTCGACGAATTGTCAAGCGGCGCGAAAATAGGCTCCACGTGCCTGATAAGGTCTGGAAGCGTGGTTTACGAAGACGTTGTTATCGGCAAGCGTCTTGTAACCGGCCACAATATTCTAATAAGAGAAGGAAGCCGAATCGGGGAGAACTGTCTAATAGGCACGGGCTCCATGCTCGACGGAAGTGTTTCAATAGGCAGCAACGTTAGAATACAGTCAGGCGTGTATCTTCCACACGGCACTGTTGTCGGCGAAAACGTTTTCATAGGACCCTACGCGTGCGTCACTAATGATCGCTACCCTGTTTCAGGCAGGCTGACCCCTGTTGTGATAGGCAACGGCTGCGTGATAGGGGCGAACTCGACGCTTATATCTGGAGTACGCGTCGGCGATAATTCTGTGGTGGCAGCGGGCTCCGTTGTGACTAGGGATGTTCCTCCAAACACTGTTGTCCTAGGCGTACCGGCAAGAATATATATTACTAGGGAGGAATATGAGGCTAGGAGGAAGAAGCATGAGCAAGGAGTCTGACGTGCTTACAGAGGTTAAGAAGGCTGTTTCCAACGTCGTTGACCCTGAGATAGGGCTAAGCCTTGGAGAACTCAACCTTATTAAAGACGTTAGAAGGGAGGACGGCAGCATAGTCGTGGAATTCGTCGCTACAACGCCATTCTGCCCTCTGGCGGAGATCCTGGCCCTGATGGTTAAAGACGCGGCTAACGCGGTCGTTAAAGACGAGAAGATCCTGGTTTACATTAGGAGGCACATTAACGAGGAAAGCATTAACGAGCGGGTAAACAGGGATTAACAGAGCTTAACAAGCATTATGCTGGACACGTCCCGTTTAAACCTAAGCTTGCTCCGCGCGTGCCAGCCATCCTATAAACCAGGGTGACAACGTATACCACTCCGTGGACAAATTTCGAGGCTCCTCGTGAAGGCTGCTGAGCCTTCCCTTGTATAGGTTTTTAGATCCTCTAATTATTCGTTTCTCAAACTCGGTGTAGAAAAGAAAATATTAAAGCCCTTCTCCACTCTCCCCACCTCTCTTGCGATGCAGAGTATGCTGATAAGAAAATAGCGGACGGGTTTAAAAACTCTTTTTGAAGGGTTAATATTTTTTTCAATCCGGTGACACTAGGATTTCTAATATACTTTATACCTTAGTATTCCACCTATGCCGCCAATCCTCCTGAATTTTTCCGCGGACTCATGTCTGCCGCTCACTATGGTTACCTCCCCACCGTACTGTTCGACAAGCCTTATCATCTCCATCACCCTCTCCCTCAAGGAGCCCGACTGAGAAGCCTGCTTAACATGTATTATCAGCTGGCTGACTGCTCCCTTTTCAACAGCCTTCCAGGTCTCCTCCAAACCGTAGACAGCCCTCTCATCAACCAGGTTTTCGAAGAAGCTTTCTATAGCCGTTATCTCGTCAACAGCCTTCAACTCCCTCGCCACAATCCTCATCTCGTTGCTCCTTAGAAACTCGTTTACTGCTGATATTGTTCCCCCGGAGGAGTGGAAGCTACCGGCTATGGAGTCTTGAAGATCCCTATAATTGTTCTCCATGAATCTTGAAAAAGCTTCACGTGTGACACTGGGGCCTATCAGGATTATCCTCGGCTTATCTTCTTTAATCCAGACGCTTCTAAGAGTCTTCGACACCTCATGGAAAAACCTTACGGCTAAGGCTTCACGCTCCTCAGGAAAGTTTTTACCAGGAATATCCTGCTCAACCTCTAGGCTTTCAACAATCCCGTAATCCTTAACGACGGCTAGCGTAGCGGATCCGAGCTCAACCGCCACTACAATATACTTCTTCGTGGCCACGTCTCGGCTTAGAATCTTCCTGTGAACCGGGGAAAGCTCCTGTTTCTCAACCACAACCCTGTCCCCGACGCCTATAGTCAGAGTATGATAATGGGCGAGAACACCCTCCATGTCCTCCGGACATTCTAAAACCCTGCCCCTGAGGTGAATAGTTTCTGAAGAGACTTCAAACTCAACCTTCTCAACCATTATTTTCAGAAGAGCCTTACGCCTGCTTTTCTCGCCTTCATCAATCTTCAGTATTCGCACGGTTTCCGCTGAAGCCAAGTCGCCCTCGTCAATAAGGTGGTAAGCCTTCCACAATTCCTCGCCTGAGAACGGCCTTATTTCTAGGATACCCTTATCGTAATCCACTTTAATCATGGAAGGCTCTTCTACCTCGTTCAAACAATGGAGACACTGTTGCCCAGCTGTAAATGGAGGTGAAATATAAGTATTTTTTATTTCAATCGAGATGCAAACCGCTAGCGCGCGCTAAGAGTTAAGAGAAGTAAGCGAATAGACACCTCATGACGCTGTCTCACACTTAGATGCAACAGCCCTATCGGAAAAATCCTGGTTTGGAGAATTATAACGATGCTGCTTCTAAAACTAAAAACCACGTTGACTCTCAAAAAATAAAGACAACCGTTAAGGACGCCGGAGGAAATCTACGCATCACTCGATTTTAAGTAACAGTGAGCCTCCCTCATTAATCACTTGGTAAGATGGATCATCATTGATCTTGGTTTTAAAAAATGGAACCCTCGGTCCTGAAACAACCTTACCAGTGGCCACGTCAAACTTCGCTTTGTGCCTCGGGCAGGTTACAACACTACCCTCCAGAGAACCCTGTGAAAGATCACCGCCAGCATGAGTACATCTAGCTCCAATAGCGTAGTATTTTCCGTCAACGTTAATTATCAAGAACTCCTTATCCCCGACGGTGACCTTCTTCATCTTGCCCGGAGCAAGCTCGGATAACTCGCCAACCTTTACGAAGACCATGGCTATACCCCTCCGCTTCTTATCACCAGACTATCTTTATCTGCTTTTCCCTATCGTAAGCTCGACGATATATAAATAGATGATAACAGGGACGAAGGCTCTTACGCGCGCCTCGTGTTCCTTCAAGTACACACAGTCCTCTCTCAAAATTCAGGGAGAGAAAGATTTTTAATCCCCCATTATTCAAAACTAGTCTAGCCGGCGGGCCGGCGTAGCTCAGCAGGTAGTTCAACAGCCTAGAGCAGCGGGCTGTTAACCTAATTGGACAGATACCCGTTGGTCGGAATCGCTTGGACGCCGAAAGTTCGAGTCTTCCCGCCGGCGTTTGTATATATTTATATCTTTTCTATCTTAATCTGCTTTTTCTTTTTTCTTAGTCTTTATACAATAAAAACACTCCCTTAACTATAAAGCTCCCAGCTTCTTTCCTTCCTCAACTTTTCAGCCTCCTCTTCCATTAGGACAACGAAACAATAGCTCTGTCCTCCAGTCGGCCTTGAGTAGTACTGGTATCCATTATCCTTAATCAGTTCGTTTATCTTCAGCATTGCAGGTTTCATGTATAGGAAATCTCCGTCACAATAAAAGTCAACATAGTGCTCCTCTCCCCCGAATCTGAAGAAGACTCTGCAGCGGTCCACCCTCTGCTCTCCCATAGCATAGTAGCGGAGGCGCATTTTCTCAAGACCTAGAATCTTATCCTTTAACTTTTCAAACTCTCGGTAAGTATATTTGCTCCACTCCTCCCTAATATCCGTCGGATTGAAAACTCCCCTAGATATTCTGGCAAGCCTCTTTAGTATCATGACCCCCATTCCTTCCTCAGGCATCGTCTCCGAAGATTCCTTAAGCATCCTTTTAGTGTCAAAAGGTGTGATCCAATAGTCAAATTCAGCATCCCTACTTTTCAACCAAATATTCTCATGCTCCCTTAAACTCCAGATTAGTAGCCGTCCCTCTGAGTGCTCCGGTTCCCTCGGAGACTTACGTATCTCCCTATCGATCCACCAGGCGTCCTCATAATCTATTTCTCCGTTGAAAATCTTTTCAAGGATCTCCTCAGAAGATAGGCTAGAGTAATCCTCGAAGAAACCCATTTTGCGGAGATACTCGATTGAATCTATGAGCCTCCTAGCGCGCGCGCTGAAGACTCACAGCCACAGGTCGCAGTCTCCTCACGGAAGGTTTGCATAGGAGGAATTTGATTAGGTTATTAAGCAAGATTCCTTAATCACTCTCAAATCATGTTGCGCGCTCTCTTCTGTTCCTGTGCAGACATCTAACACGCTGGAATCTATGGTTGGTTCGGATAAATTTACCAGTCTTCTCCTTACATGTTTCAACGGAAAATCCGCGATGATACCATAAACTTTCGACCATTTTTCAAACAGTTTAATAATGTATTGATGATGGTCTTCGCTTGCAGTTGTCAAATTTATTTCCCTTCCAGAATTTTTCCATCTTTCACATGATAGATCACATTTGCATGTTTAGCTACTTCTTCATCATGCGTCACTAGGGCTATTGTTCGTTCATCTTTATTAAGCCTTTGAAATATGTGCATAATTTCGTCGCTTGAAACTGAATCGAGATTCCCAGTTGGCTCATCTGCTAAGATGATCTTTGGGTCGTTGGCGAGAGCCCTTGCGATGGCAACTCTTTGCCTTTCACCCTCTGACAGCTTAGTGGGCAGAAAATCTTTTCGATGCTCCAAGCCCTTGTCAACCTTGCTGAACTCATACAGATTTTATTGTGGCAACATCTGGAAACTTCTCTTTTCTAGTAGTCTTCAATACGTAGATTCCTAAGGGCAGAGAGGCAAAGAAAAGCCATATTTCAGGCCTGAGGAGACCCGGTCCAGCGGTGCCTGAAGTCAACCACTCCCACGTCCATTCTTCTCCTTCTAAAGAAGCTAATAAAGTCCCCAATCCATCTGCGCAAACAATTAGTAGGTATATGACTCCGAAGACGGTTGATAAAAGCGTTCCGACAAGAATGAATCCCAATGATTCACGTAGCCCCTTTAACAGCGGCATGGCGCTGAGATATGTTGCTCCAATAACAAGCGTAGCGAGCCCTCCGAAAATGTCTGCTGGCACTCCTATAAAGCTCGCGTTCTCCATTGGTGAAGACAAGTTGTATATCCCAAGCGCGAACTCGACTGCTCCAAGAATGATGTACGCGGCTCCAAGGATTATAGTGTAGATGACAACCCATCTGTTTTCAACATTCTGTTTCATGCATACTCCCTCCTTAAGCGAATCCAACTAGCCTCCCGAACGTGACGATAGTCAAAGCGACGACGTACGCTAAAACCAGCCCATAGGCCACTGAAAAAATCGTCCACTTCCACGAATTCGTCTCCCTGTGGATTATGCCGACAGTGGCCATGCATGGTATGTATATGAGTGAGAAAGCCATGAAGGCTAATCCAGTTAGAGGCGTGAATACTCCAGCTGATTGGAGAGCTGTACTCACTTCTCCAATCTCAGCTTCTCCACCCAATCCGAGCATGGTTGCAAATGTTCCAACAACCGCTTCTTTCGCTAGGAAGCCAAAGAATAGAGCTACTGCAGCCATCCAATTGAAGCCTAGAGGGAGGAAAACTGGCTCAAGGATCTTCCCCAGCATAGCTACATAAGAGTTTTCTATTACGACTTCTTCTCCCTGATGCACAGCTTCCCACGGATAGTTAGACAGGAACCAAACAGCGATTATTACGAGAAGTATTATTGTGCCGGCCTTCCTCAGGAAAACCCTACCCCTCTCCCACGCATGAATCAATGTGGTTTTTATTGCTGGTGCAGCGTACAATGGTAGTTCTAGGATCAGCGGGGAGGGCTTGCCTTTGAAGTAGGGGATCGTCCTCCTGAAGAGTAGCGCCATTAGGATGGCAAGCGCAATCCCAAGTATGTACATGGAGTAGGTGCCCGCCGCTGCGTAGACCCCGAGTACAGCAGTGCCTATGAGAAGGTATATCGGCAACCTTGCGCTACAAGACATTAGAGGGTTCACGAGGATCGTTAGTATGCGGTCCTCCTCCCTATCAATGGTCCTCGTTGCCATGACTGCTGGGACGTTACATCCAAATCCTATAAGCATGGGGATGAAAGATCTTCCGTGCAACCCCAGTTTATACATCATCCTATCCATTACAAAAGCCGCTCTAGCTAGGTAGCCGCTGTCTTCAAGTAACGCCAATCCAAGGAATAGGAAGTAGATTGGGGGCAGGAAAGTTAAAACTGTGCCCAAGCCGCCGAAGATGCCGTCAGCTACGAATGAGGCTAATTGCTGATCGCTGATATACGTGCTTGCGATTTCTCCAAGTTTTGAGAAAAATATGTCCATTAGACCAGAAAATGGGGCAGAAACATCAAAGGTAAAGCGGAAGAGAGCCCACCATAGTGCTAAGAATATTGGAATGCCGAGATGCTTGCTCAGAAGTGCCTTATCTAATAGGTCTGTAAGCGTCAGCGGTCTAGCGCCCTTAAAGGCTTTAGGGAGTATAACTTCACTTATGATCGAATATCGCTTCTCAACCAAGGCGGTCTCTATGTCTTCTCCCAAAATCTTCTTTGCCTCTGAAAGTTGAAGCTTCACTTCATCATACACAGGGCTCTTGCTAACAAGCTTTAGAACTTCTTCATCCGATTCCAAGATTTTTATTGCCAACCATCTGACAGGGTATTTGCTTGAAAGCTCTTTATCCCTCTGAAGTATGGAGGCTATTTTCGGAATTATTTCATCATAAGGTTTTCCGTAGTGGATTATACTCTCTCTTCCTTTTTCCTTAACCCTTGCGGCTTCGATTACAGCGTCTTTAAGCTCTTCCATCCCTATCCTTTCGGTAGCAATTGTTGGAATGACAGGGACTTCCAGTAGTTTGGAGAGCTCTTTTGCATCTATCTCGTAGCCCAGGCTCTTTGCTATGTCCTGTTTGTTTAACACGATTACTACGTTTGCCCCGAGCTCTAAGAGCTGAAACGTTAAGTAGAGGTTTCTCTCAAGGTTAGAGGCATCAACAATGTCTATTACAACATCAGGTTTCTCTTCGACTATGAAGTCCCTCGCTATTAATTCATCTATCGAGCGTGCTGTTAGGCTGTATGTACCTGGCAAGTCGATAATCCGCATTTCTACACCTTTATGTACACATGTCCCTTCCTTCTTCTCTACGGTTTTTCCAGGCCAGTTCCCAACGTGGGCTCTCCCGCCTGTTAAATTGTTGAAGACTTGGCTCTTGCCGACGTTTGGATTTCCTATTAGCGCAACCCTTATCTTCTCCATACTAATCCCCCTCCACCGGGTTAACCATGATTTTCATTGCTATGCCCCTGCCAAGCGCTATTCTTGACCCCCTCACCATTACCAGCAGTGGACCAGGAGGAGCTGAGTGCAAAACCTTCACCCTCGTTTCGTTCGTGAAACCCATTTCAGCCAACCTCCTGGTCAAGCCCATACCGCCCCTAACTTCCACTATAACCGCCTCGCGATTTTCTTGAAGCATCGCAAGTGGGATTGTCGCCATCATTTTTCAGGGCCCTCCTTTACAGAAACGTAAACATTATCGCTTTCTACTTTCCTCAAGCTTAGATTGTAACCCTTCAAAAGAAACTCGATCGGGTCTCCAAGTGGGGCTTTCCTGACCATCGTTACTTCTGTGCCCTTCACTAATCCCATATCCAACAGCCTTCTTCTAATTGCGCCGGATCCGGTAACTCGTGTGATGATGCCTTTTTCTCCGGGCTTTAGTTCGCCTAGCCTCTTCTCCACAGTTTGCATTTCTTTTAGGTCACCCTAAAATCCGTAGGACTTAGATTAATTTAGAACTTACCCTAAAAAAGTTCGGCAATAGCTATGAAACCTAAAATAATGTTTCATCAAAGCTTACTAAGTCCTTTCACAGTATTTCCTAAACTCTTCAATCCACCTTTTAATGAATACAGGGTGATCGGTTTCCATAGCCTGGGTGATAAACTCGACAAATCTT
>Ga0207433_10005928_pt1 | contig 21525 bp, 20 predicted proteins | sample YelNatPaOPGAMG01_FD_187559 | JGI IMG/M metagenome (GOLD analysis project Ga0207433, IMG submission 187559) | Hot spring thermophilic microbial communities from Obsidian Pool, Yellowstone National Park, USA - OP-RAMG-01 (SPAdes) (version 3) | ecosystem: Environmental > Aquatic > Thermal springs... | reverse complement strand
CAAAGATCCTACAACAGAAGACATCATAAAAGATTTGAAAAATGCCTTTGAAATGCATGGCAAGCCTGAGAAAATATTATCTGATAATGGTGGGCAGTTCAGAGATTCATGGAAGGAAGCACTTCTTAACAATGCCATTGAAGCAGTTTTTGCACATCCTTATTATCCAAGAGACAAAGGCAAAGTGGAAAGATGTATCCGCAATATTAATGAAGAGGTTATACGACTGGCAAAACATTTGGGCGCAACGCTAGAAGAAATCGTAGTACAGTTCAAGAACTGGTATAATTATAAACGTTATCATCAAGGGGTTAAGGATTTTCCTGGTCTGCTATACCTGAAAAGCATTAGCACGAGCAGTTGACTTAACAATAAGAAAAATCTTTAAAAGTAGGAAGAGTAATTTCCCCATGCGAATTGTTGCAGACCTTCATGTTCATAGCAAGTACGCGAGAGCAACCAGCAACAGATGTGATGTTGATGGTCTTGCAGAGGGAGCGAAGGTAAAAGGAATAAATGTAGTAGCAACTGGGGATTTTACCCATCCGCTTTATTTCAACGAATTAAAAGAATACCTCAAAAAAGAGGAGAATGGACTTTTTCCACACAATGGTGTGCATTTCATACTTTCAACTGAAGTAAGCGTAATATATGAATGGAACAGGAAGATAAGAAAAATGCACCACGTTCTACTTGCACCCTCTTTTGAAATCGCTGAACAAATCAACGATAGGTTGGCAAGATATGGAAATCTAAAAGAAGATGGCCGACCAACACTTTCATTATCTTCAGCAGCGCTTGTTGAGGAGTTGCAAACAATATCAAAGGACATTGTAGTAGTGCCAGCGCATATTTGGACACCGTGGTTCAGCATATTCGGGTCAAAATCCGGCGTGAATTCTGTCGAAGAGGCATTCGAGGATAAGGCTGGTGCGATATTTGCACTGGAGACCGGCCTTTCAAGCGATCCTATGATGAATTGGATGGTAAGCTCGCTTGACAGATACTCTCTTCTATCGAATAGCGATGCGCATAGCCCAGAGAAACTTGGGAGGGAGGCAAATGTATTCGAACTTAAAGAATTAAGCTATGCTGCAATTATAAATGCGATAAGGACGAAAAAGGGTTTTGTAAAGACGTATGAATTTTATCCGGAGGAAGGAAAATATCATTACGATGGTCATAGGGATTGCAACGTAAGATGGAGCCCTTGGGAATCTATTAGGCATAATAACATCTGCCCAGTATGCAGAAAAGAGATAACTATTGGTGTTCTTCATCGCGTTGTAGAATTGGCAGACAGAAAGAAGGGCTTCAAGCCAGAAAACCTTGTTCCGTTTCAACACATAGTTCCCCTTACGACTATCATATCGAAGGTTTATGAGAAAGGGGAAGGAACGGCAGATGTTTTAGATATGTATTCAAAACTTATAAGATATTTTGGAAACGAATTTACGGTTTTTGAAGCGCCTGATGAGCAGATAAGATTGGCCGCTCCTCCAGAGATGGCAGAAGCTATAATAAGGGTAAAGAAAGAGGAAGTAAGCTGGTTGCCAGGATACGATGGTGTCTTTGGAAAACTATTGCTTGAGGAGGGAAAGGAAAGAGAAGCTGTATCTGGAAAGCAGAAGAGCCTCACCGAATTTTGATTCTATTACCGACGGTATTCTGAGAAAAGGTTAACGAGTATTGGAATAACATAAATAGATGCGACGAAGCCGCTTATTCCTCCGGTAATAAGACGTACTATATTCGTACTCTCATAGACAAATGGCAGGATGCCCAAATCGGATAAAAATTGAATTCCTCCGTCAAGAGCGATTGGTATAAGAGCGATTATCAGGTAGATCGGAGGTGGAATTTTCTCATCTTCTATCCTTCTTATCAAAGGGTATGCGGCAGCGCCTAGAAGCATTGCAAAATAGATGCCGACATCCCTACTGCATACAGGAAATTTGTATCCAATACTGCCATTTCTTTTGGATGAGATAAGCCTCTGGTCATTAGGAACAAAGGAGCCATTCTGCGGAGTGCAATCGTCTATGTAATAACCTAATTGATCGTGGAATATGCAGATAGAACGGGAAAGTTTTTGATGGCAAAGCGGGGAGAAGAGGGCGTACGCTTTTCTTCCATTTTCTTCATCAGAAAAGGATAAGAGTGGCGGGATGAAAAGCGATGCACAAAAAATAAGAAGGAATGCCAGATATGCGAGGTATATCAATTCGGCCCTTTTCATAATGCGATTTTGGTCCGCAAAATATTAATAGACAACCGTTTATCTCTTATAAAGAGGAAGATAGAATGCCGTTTAATCCTGAAAAATTCGTAATGCAGGCGATTGCAGAAATAAAGAAAACTGTTGGGAATGCTAATGCCATAACCGCGCTTTCCGGTGGTGTCGATTCTTTTGTTGCCGCAACCCTTGCTGCTAAGGCCGTACCAGGACAGCTTACTGTTGTCTACGTAAACACCGGCCTCATGCGAAAGGGCGAAACAGAGCAGGTGTTGAGAGCAGCAGAAAAAGTCGGAATGAAGCTCACTGTCATAGATGCGAAAGAGCGTTTCTTCGCAGCGCTGAAGGGAGTAACCGACCCTGAAAAAAAGAGGAAGATAGTAGGGGAGCTTTTCGTTAGAATTTTTGAAGAGGAGGCAAAGAAGCATAATGCTACATTCTTAGTACAGGGAACGATAGCGCCTGACTGGATAGAGAGCGGAGGACTTGGAAGGGACACCATAAAGAGCCACCACAACGTTGGAGGGCTTCCTGAAAGGATGAAACTAAAGCTGTGCGAGCCGCTCCGCGAGCTCTACAAGCACGAGGTGCGTGCGATTGCAAGGCATTTAGGCCTTCCTCCATCGATATCAGAACGCCAACCATTTCCAGGTCCTGCCCTTGCGATACGCGTTGTAGGAGAGGTAACTCCTGAAAAGGTCGATATAGTTCGTGAGGTATGCGCAATAATTGAAGAGGAGATAGACAGAGCGTGGAAGGAGAACAAGATAGAGAGACCATGGCAATACTTCGGTGCCCTCCTCCCTGTGAAAATCGTGGGTGTGCGGGGGGATGAACGTGCATACCAATATGCTGTAGTTGTCAGGGCAGTTAAAAGCCTTGATGGAATGACTGCAAATTTCTCCCATCTTCCGCCAGACCTTCTCGAGCGTATTTCAACGAGAATAACGAACGAGATTCGAAGCGTAGGGCGGGTTTTTTATGATATAACGAACAAGCCGCCTGGAACAATTGAGATGGAATGATGTACTTGTAAGCGCATGACCTTATCGAGTCTTTTTTAAACGCATCTTGTTAGGCTGCTTTTTAGGTTCTTCTTTTCTGTTCAAAAATTCTCGCGTTGGTTCAACAGTTAATCCATCCTTTTGAAGCGGGTTTGTTGGTTTTAAACCATATTTTTCTGCGAGTTGTTCGGTTATTTTTTGAAGCTTATTCTTCGCAGCTTCTCTTACTTTCTCAGGTAGCTTTTTGTTCTCTGATATTTCAATAAGAGCATTATAATTACCTTCAGTAGCATATCCTTCAATAGCTTTCATTCCTGCTGCTTCTCTTACTTTCTCAGGTAGCTTATTGTTCTTTGACATTTCAATAAGAGCATTATACCAGCCTTTAGCAGTGTATTCTTCAACAGCTTTCATTCCTGCAACTTCTCTTACTTTCTCAGGTAGCTTTTTGTTCTCTGACATTTTAATAAGAGCATTATACCAGCCTTTAGCAGTACATACTTCAACAGCCTTCATTCCTGCTCCTTCGATGTTACCTTTCGCAGCTTCTTTTACTTTCTCAGGTAGCTCATTGTTCTTTGACATTTTAATAAGAACATCATACCAGCCTTCAGTAGTATATCTTTCAATAGCTTTCATTCCTGCAACTTCTCTTACTTTCTCAGGTAGCTCCTTGTTCTTTGACATTTTAATAAGAGCATTATACCAGCCTTTAGCAGTACATACTTCAACAGCCTTCATTCCTGCAACTTCTCTTACTTTCTCAGGTAGCTTTTTGTTCTCTGACATTTTAATAAGAGCATTATACCAGCCTTTAGCAGTACATACTTCAACAGCCTTCATTCCTGCAACTTCTCTTACTTTCTCAGGTAGCTTTTTGTTCTTTGACATTTTAATAAGAGCATTATACCAGCCTTCAGTAGTATATCTTTCAATAGCTTTCATTCCTGCAACTTCTCTTACTTTCTCAGGTAGCTCCTTGTTCTTTGACATTTTAATAAGAGCATTATACCAGCCTTTAGCAGTACATACTTCAACAGCCTTCATTCCTGCAACTTCTCTTACTTTCTCAGGTAGCTCCTTGTTCTTTGACATTTTAATAAGAACATCATACCAGCCTTCAGTAGTATATCTTTCAATAGCTTTCATTCCTGCAACTTCTCTTACTTTCTCAGGTAGCTCCTTGTTCTTTGACATTTCAATAAGATCATAATACCAGCCTTCAGCAGTACATACTTCAACAGCCTTCATTCCTGCTCCTTCGATGTTACCTTTCGCAGCTTCTCTTACTTTCTCAGGTAGCTCATTGTAACTTGACATTTTAATAAGAGCATTATACCAGCCTTTAGCAGTACATACTTCAACAGCCTTCATTCCTGCAACTTCTCTTACTTTCTCAGGTAGCTTTTTGTTCTCTGACATTTTAATAAGAGCATTATACCAGCCTTTAGCAGTACATACTTCAACAGCCTTCATTCCTGCTCCTTCGATGTTACCTTTCGCAGCTTCTCTTACTTTCTCAGGTAGCTCATTCTCACTTGACATTTTAATAAGAGCATTATACCAGCCTTTAGCAGTACATACTTCAACAGCCTTCATTCCTGCAACTTCTCTTACTTTCTCAGGTAGCTTTTTGTTCTCTGACATTTTAATAAGATCATAATACCAGTCTAACGTATATTCTTCAATAGCTTTCATTCCTGCTGCTTCGATATTGTTGTTCGCAGCTTCTCTTACTTTCTCAGGTAGCTCATTCTCACTTGACATTTTAATAAGAGCATTATACCGGCCTTCAGCAGTACATACTTCAACAGCCTTCATTCCTGCAACTTCTCTTACTTTCTCAGGTAGCTCATTGTCCTTTGACATTTTAATAAGAACATCATACTCGCCTTTAGCAGTATATCCTTCAATAGCTTTCATTCCTGCGGCTTCCCTTACTTTCTCAGGTAGCTCATTGTCCTTTGACATTTTAATAAGAACATCATACTCGCCTTTAGCAGTATATCCTTCAATATCGCCTTTAGCAGTATATCCTTCAATAGCTTTCATTCCTGCGGCTTCCCTTACCGCGACGTCATTGCTATGCTTTGCTATTAACAATAGTTCATCAACTTCAGCCATATTAAATCACTTAACTACATATAAGCAAGAATGTTTTTAAATGTTTTGTTTCATGGTGCTCCGTGTAGTAAAATTTGATACGCGAGACAGAGAAAGCTACGTATGTAGAAGGTAGTTCACTTCAACCTGAAGTAAATCCTCCTGTTGTCTTTTCCTTTGTTTTCCAGTTTGATCAGCTCGATCTGCCCGCACTCGCGTACATTTCGAACGTGAGTTCCACCATCTGCTTGGATGTCAACTCCAGGAATTTCAACAATGCGGAGCACTGCTATCTGTGGTGGAAGAGCTCCTGCAAGTTTTACAATACCCGGAATTTTCATCGCATCCTCGCGGGGAAGTTCGTAAATTTTCAACTCGATATCCTGCTGCAATATCTCATTTGCTTTTTCTACACAGCGCTCCATGAATTCCCTGTCAAAAGTCGCCAAATTAATTCCAGCAGCGCGAGAAATCCGTTTGCTTTAGCTTGCGGATGGTAGCGCTGCTTACTATCAAGATTCGTATGGGGTAGTCCTTTTTAAATTTTTACTGTAATATTGTCGATGAAATACAGTCCGTGACTGTATGGATAAGTTTGGGTTTAAACGCTGCGAATATGAGCAGCAGGTCTCTGGAGTATATCTTCGGAGACAGGGCATCGGTGACTGTGCCCCTAAGCTGGACAGAAAAGATCGGAAGGTCTGTGGCCTTCCATGTGTACGATCCAGCAACCGCACGCTTCTAAATGTTTAGAAGCCCCGACCTTTAGGTCGGGGAGGATGTCACAATCAAATCTGACCTTCTCCTCCTCGAGTTGATTTCCTGTTATAAGCACGCCTGCTTCTTTGTTCATAACAGCCGCGAGTATGTGCGCAGCGGTATGGCTTCTCATCAGCTTATATCTTCTCTCCCAGTTCAGAATGCACTTTACTACGTCGCCCTGCCGCAGTCCGGGCCTGTCAACTTCGTGGAAGATTTCGCCATCTTATTTTACGACTGAAACAACGTTGAACTCGTCTGTCCCGCGAGCAATCTTGCCGGTATCGCATGGCTGTCCTCCTCCACGCGGGTAAAAAATAGTTCGGTCTAGTACAACATGCCTTTCTTCCTTAACAGCGATTACAGTTGCATCGCATTCTTTTAGATAACTATCAGCGAGATAAAGTGCTTCTGCCATAAACCCGCCTAAACAGTCTTAATGATATCAAGCCCTATTTCGCTGCCTAAGATTTTTGTTATCTCTTTTATGAATATTAAAGTTATTATGAGGGAAAAAAGCGGGGCTACAACGAGATAAAGAAGAACCTTCGAAATCGCTATAGTGTTTTTCTGCGCGACTACAGTTAGGTCCCCTACAAAATCAACCTCTTCCCTACTATGCCCCTGAACTGCAGCGACACATTGCGGCGAATTGCTATCGAAACACCTTCCGCTCATAACATCCAATTTCGCAGCTATTGCGTTGTTATCATTTAGGTCTATGATCGGCACGGTCGCATAAAAGCTCTTGGTATTAAATTCAGTGACATTTGCAGTTGCATTTGCGACATCTGGTTGAGGGTCTGGAAAGATTATAACAAAGGAGGGATAGAGCAGATACGCGCCTATAGCAAGTCCGATAAGAAATCCGCCAAGTCTTCTTGTAGCAAAGAATGTCCTAAAGACCAAACCTACTGGGAAAAGCAGGAGAAGAGCATTCTCTCCTATGAAATTCAGTATCTGGATGTTCAATTCCACAAAAACCATAAGAAGTTGCAGGAGGAGTATCTGAGCTGAGAAAAGAAGGGAGATTGATGAAAGATTTGAAAATGGTTGTATTGAAAAGAGAGAAAAATTAAGATTCAGGCTTTGATAGTACCCCAACATATTGGTGAGCCGCACTGTCTCTTGGAAGAGTAGGAATAGATTTGCATTCGTTCTCTCCATGATGCAGACCAACTGTTCTAGCACGGTTGTCCCCGTACCGCACGCTCCCTCCACTACGGATGAACTGACTGAGTTTATAAGTTGCACTATAGCGGCAAATGCGCCTATTATTGCTGCATTTATTAGAGACTGAATAAATTCCTCCATCCCGAAATTCTCCACTCTTTTATAGGAGAACGCCCTTCCTACTCCTATAAGTATACCTGCAAGAACTATCGACGCTGTAACGACAATCGTTGCTATTTCCATGCCTACAAATTCTTCCGGCATCCTCAACCCCCGCTTAAATAAAATAGCGATTATTTAATATCCTTTTCCATACCGATGGCTGCCTTTATCCTCCTTCCTATTCCTACTATATTCGTAGGCCCATGAACATAGAACGGTGCCTTTCTTCCAACCAATTCTACCATTCCGCTTTTCAATGCCCTTAGAAGAGCCTTCGGATCCTCTATATCAAACTCTGGCAGAAGGGTGTATGTTCTACCAAATTCTAAAATAAAATGGGCATCAGAACCAGCGACAATCGGCTTTCCGTGTTTTTTTGCAAAATCGATTGCGCTTTGATTGTATCCGTCAAGGATACATCTCGCATTAAATCCTTCAACGATATCCGCTTTCTCTGCAGGTTCGAAATCCCCGCAACCCTTCCTTGTTATATCATACATATGTGGAAGGCAACTTAATCCGCCTTGTTCTTTTATGATATCGAGCGCGTCTGCGAATGGGGTGTAGGGCTTGATTTCCTCACTCAGATAGATACCTATTAGGTCCCCCCTCTCTGTTCTTATCTCTTCTCCAGGTATAAACGGTACTCCTGTTTCTCGAAATTTCGCAATGGCACCCATGCTACTGTGGTCAGTGATGGCAGGTATTATCCCGAGCATGCCAGCCTTTTTCGCGAGTTCTTGAACTTTTATTGTAGAATCGAGCGAGGATGTCGTATGAACATGGAAGTCTATTTTAATCATGCCCTTGGTCATAAAAACGCCCTTTCGTTTTCAAGCGCTGGAACAAGTTTCTTGGCTATCTCCTCGGAAATTTTCTTCTCAGCATCCTTTATTAAAATCCGCCCGCTCGCATAGATGCTTACTCCCTTTCCATTTATCTTTATCATAAGCACGACGGGAGTTTCAGCTATTACCTCCCCGCCTGCCTTTGGAACAGCAGTCTTCACTTTGGCAAGGTCTATACTCCTCTTGGTCTTGAATTTAATTTCGTATGCATCCACGGATGTACAGGATTCGTCTACAGTGTAGTCCATAAGAAACACGGTTTATTATTCAAGATTAGTTGTGTGGGGCATTCCTTTTAAAATTTTTTACTGATATTGTCGATGAAATCACAGATTTTTCCTCTATGGTATAATTTAGGTCGATTAGTAAAGTGGGCTTATGGATATTGCGAGCGTATTAACATTTGGTTTAGTGCTTCTATTTGCAACCGTTGCGGGTATGCTTTCAGTGAAACTTAAGATTCCGCCAGTGGTTGGACTGCTTACCGTTGGAATGCTACTTGGACCGAATGTCCTTAATATAGCAAATCCGTCTGAGATAGATACCTTTGCTGAAATTGGTGCAATACTATTATTGTTTATGATAGGTGTAGAGTTTAGTATAGCAAAACTATTGGCAACTGGACTTCGCACCGTTGTCGGAGGTTTAATACTCATTTTAGTAACATTTATTGTAATGTATGAAACAGCAGTAATGCTGGGTCTTGATGCGATAACCTCGCTATTCATAGCCGCTGCGTTTTCTATGAGCAGTACGGCTATTATAATGAAGGTATTAGAGCAAAAGGGGTTGGTTGAACGACAGGAAGTCCCAATCCTTATTACGATACTCATAATAGAAGATGTATTCGCAGTCTTTATGCTTACCTTTTTCTCAAGCCTAAAAAGTGGTTCTTATGCAACGGAAGGGATATTGGGGTCCATCCTTGTATCCTTAGGTGTTCTTGGTTTTGGCTATTTTATACTCAACAAGGTGATTCAAAAGATATCAGATGTATTTCTTCGCTACCAAGCTGAGGATACCTTGATACTATTCTCTTTTGGACTTGGTATAATCATGGCAGTATCTGCCTCTCTTCTTGGCCTTACCCCATCGATAGGTGCTTTCTTAGCAGGGAGTATAATAGCTGGGCTTCCGAACGGCAAAGCATTCGAAGATGCGATAAGACCATTCAGTTTGCTTTTTTCAGCATTCTTCTTCCTTTCCATCGGGATGCTGATAGACCCATTTGCAGTGCTGGCAACCGCAAACACAACGCTCCTCCTTGTAGGGATGTTCGTTATTACTGTTTCTGTTGCTACTACATTTGTATTTTTCTTGATTAGTTCCGACGGTCGCTCCTCCCTATTTGCTGGGCTTGCTATGATACCGCTCGGAGAGTTCTCTCTCTTAATAGCAAGAGAGAGTGTCGGTATTGCGCAAATAAATCTTGTTGAGATAGTATCGGTGGGCGTGCTGGTTACTTCTATGGTATGCTCTTTTGTTCTAGGTCGAACAGAGCAAATCTATCATATTATAAGAAAATCCCTTTCACCGCAATCAATCCAAACACTGGTTAATGCTTCTAAGTATTTTAGGAGGGTTGTTGGTGCGTTTGAACCAGACGGGTATTTCCATGTTCTCTTCATAAGAGAGATAAAGGATGTTGGAGTAGACCTATTGCTTCTTCTTAGCGGGGCCATACTTTTTTTCTTTACAAGAAGCCACTTCCAATTTAACATGTTTTTTGCAGGGTTTACATTTAAAGCAGAAATTGCATTAGCGGTAATAATCATTTTGTTTTCCCTGGTGCCATTGATAAGACTGCTTATTTCTTTAAAGCGCATTTTCGATGCGCTGTCGTCTATTTTTTCATACATCACCCCTCAGGCAACTAAGACGGCCATCCTACGAAACCTGCTTATTTCTCTCATCTTCTTAGGGATATTTATTGCCGCTCCGACCATTGTTGATATGCTGGCATTACCGCGCGTTTTCTACTGGCTCTCATTTGTTTTTGGAGCGCTATCGGTTCTATTTTTGTGGGGAGTAATACGCGCTGCTTCATTTAGCTTCTCGCTCAAGGCAGGAAGATCACTTGGACTATTCCGCGAGCGCGTAAAGGTTTCAAAAAGGGACGTCGTTGTAGTCGGAAGGAAAAAAATTAAACACGCTTAGAAAACAGAACGCGGCGAAGTCGGATTAAAAAGGATAAATGATTTAAAGACAGAGGATGTTATTCTCCCATGGCCTGGCTTGAATGTCTAGGGGCATCTCGTGAAGTTGGAAGAAGCGCATTTCTCCTTCAAACGGATAGACAGATTCTCCTAGATTATGGGGTTAAGATATTTGACCCAAGCGGAACACCGAAATTTCCTTCCGAGAATATAAGACCAGACGTGATGCTGCTCTCTCACGCGCACCTCGACCACAGTGGCTTTGTTCCTGCGCTCTACAAGCATTCAAAGATAAAATGGTTTGCGACGCCGCCGACTGAGGAGATATGCGAAGTACTCTGGCTCGATTCCATGAAGATAATGGAGAGAACTCTCCCGTACCACCTTAATCATTTCAAGAAGGCAACTAGAAATTTTCATTCGATATTATACAATAAACCGTTCCATGTAGGGGAGACAGGGGTTTTGTTTACTGATGCGGGACATATAAGCGGCGCTGCCATAATCACGATTGAATACAGAGAAAAAAGAATTTGCTATACAGGTGATTTTAAGATCGAGGAAACGGAACTGCACAAGGGCGCCAAAACTGTGAGCGATGTGGACGTTCTCATAATAGAAAGCACATATGCAGATAGGGACCACCCTCCCAGAAGGGAACTCGAGAGACAGTTGCTTGCTGAGATAGACGAAACTGTTGATAATGGCGGGACTGTTCTCATGCCTGCGTTCTCTCTAGGGAGGACACAAGAAATCATTTCGGTTATACGTAAATACGACCGTAGCGTGCCTGTCTTTGTTGATGGCATGGGAAAGGAACTATCTAGAATCTACTTGAAATATCCCGGATATCTGAAGAATGCAAAATCATTTAGAAAGGCTCTCGAATCCGTGACCCTTATTTCCTCAATTCAGGATAGAAGAAGGGCTACAAGCATACCCGGTGTAATAATATCGAGCGCTGGGATGATGTCCGGCGGTCCTGTGCTGGAATATCTTTTTAACGTTAACAAAGAATCAAAGATTATCTTTACTGGTTATTCTGTCGAGGGAACGAATGGATGGAGGCTGCTAAACGAAGGGCATATAGTGAAGGATGGTCAAGAGCTGACAGTAGACTTACCAGTTGAATATCTGGATTTTAGCGCTCATGCAGGACGAAAGGACTTGCTCAAATTCATAAAGGACGCGAATCCTGAAAAGGTCGTTCTTATTCACGGCGACCATCCAGAGATATTCGCAGAGGAATTAAGCAGGGAATTCGGCTACGATGCAATCGCCCCTCTCTTAGGAGAAAGAATTGAATTATAACGATAATTTTTATAAGTAGTTTTACATTTGTTGATATTATGAAATTAACACCTAAAGGAATGCGTGATTTTCTGCCGGAGGAGGCTATCATACGGGAGGAAGTTAGAGAAAGAATAACGAATATATACAGGCTTTATGGCTTCGTTCCTATGGAAACCCCAGCCTTGGAGTATATAGAAACCCTGCGCGCGAAGGCTGGAGAGGAGATAGACAAACAGATATTCGTATTAAACGATGAGCGCCTCGCCCTTAGATTCGACCTAACTGTTCCGCTTGCTAGGGTTTCTGCAAATCTAGAAACTGCAAGGCCGTTTAAGCGATATGCAATCGGTCCTGTGTGGAGGAAAGAGGAACCACAGAAAGGAAGGTTTCGCGAATTCTGGCAGGCAGATGCAGATATAATCGGTTGCCCCAGCATGCGTGCAGAAGCAGAACTCCTTTCTATGGCAAAGACGCTCTGTTCAGAATTTGGTTTCGAAAAACCAAGGATATTGCTGAATAACAGAAAAATCCTGAACGGGATTGCGAAGAGATTGGATTTCGAAGAAAAAAAGGATGAGGTCTTTCGTACCCTCGATAAAATCGATAAAGTGGGAAGGGATGTTGTAGAGGACGAAATAATAAAAATACTTGGACAAAGGGGGGAGGAACTTCTAGACCTAGTGACCACTGGTAAGAAGAATGAGGAAAAACTCGAGATTGTAGAGAAGATATCGAACGAAGGAGCGCAGGAATTACGCCGTATTCTTTCTCTCTGTAATTTTGATATCGAGGTAGACCTAGCGCTTGTAAGGGGGTTGGGATACTATACAGGTCCTGTTTTTGAGATAAAGCTCAGCGACGAAATAGGCACGGTAATGGCTGGCGGAAGATATGATAATCTGCTTAAAATATACGGAAGAGGAGATTACGCGACAGGAATTTCGGTAGGGATAGAAAGGCTGATTACTCTAATTATGGAAAAAAGAGAAAAAAAGAAATTCACATACAGCAAGGCTTTTGTTGCCTGCGCAGAGCCAGAACTTTATAATCAAGCATCGCAGATAGCATCTTATCTAAGAAAAAACGGAATAGAAACCGAAACCGATATTAATGAAAGAAGCCTGCGAAAGCAATTTGAATACATAGATGCGCTTTCTATTCCATACGTTATAGTCGTTGGGAAGCGCGAGCTTGAGAAAGGGAGGTTCGTTTTAAGAGACATGAAAACAGGAAAGGAAGAGTTATTAACAGAAGAAGAAATAGCGATAAAACTAAAGGAGTAGAAGTAGGGTATGATAAGGATTCCGTTGATATACGTAAAGGATAAGCAGGCATTCGTAAGGGAAAACGGAATCTTGCGCTTGTTAGGGAATGCTGTCAAGGTTGCACAGAGAATGAAAAAGGAGGGCTTCATACTTATTCATATAGTAGATCTAGATGCGCTAAAGGGAGTCGAAACAAATTTTGATGTTTATGATAAACTCACATACTTTATCAATATTCAGGTTGAATGCGGGGAGAACCCGGATTTTATAGAGAGGCTAATTGGCGTAAAGGCGCGTGTTGTAGTCCCTCTGCCATCCAAACTCAACTTAAAAGGATACGGCGCTACTAAGAAATTACTGGTTGGAAAAATAGGAAGGGATTACAATGGAAATGCGGAAGAGGTCCATGACATTATTCTTGAAGAACCAACCGAAGAACTTTTTCTACGGTTCGAAAAAAGAAGATTGATTGTTTATGAAGATTATAAAGGAAAGAGAGATGTCTGGGGTGTTATTTTTTCACCAAAACCTTAAATCCTTCATCAGTGATGATTGCTGGATAAGCCTTCAATGAATGGTGAACCCCTTTCATCTTAATAACTTCTATCAGTCTTACCCTCTCGTTCTTCTTCGGGTCTGTCTTATAATAAATATTTATCCATCCATCTGTAAAGCTCTCTATTCCATAGGTGGTGTTTGGCAGGGTATCCAAATTCGAGACAGTGGTGTCTTCCGAAACGATGAGAGTTGTGGCTCCCCATTTTCTTACATTTTCAACGAATTTAAGAAATCCCTTTTTCCTTTCTTGCTCATTCTGGAAAAAAAGTGCGATTGGCATTATCGAATCTATGACTACCCTCTTTACCCCAGCAGTATTTATTATTTCATGAATCGCTCCATGTTGCTGGAGAAATTGGTCTATCTCATAAACCGGATAATCAAGGAAGAGTAACTTTTGTTCCTTCTCAGCCTTAAGGATGTCCCACTTATAGCCGCTCATATTGAATAGCAATGCATCCTTACTAGCTTCTATTACTATGTAAAGACCTGGTTCATCCCATTTCGTCGCTCCCTCGTATAGAAACTGCATAGAGAGGGTACTCTTTCCGGCACCTGTGGGACCGCCAATCGTAGTTATGGATCCTTTTAGGAATCCTCCGCCGAGCATCTCGTCAAGGCCAGGCACTCCGCTTTTTATAAATTTTCTTTCGATCATTTTTCCTCACCTTTTTTCTTTTCGAGAAGTCGTTTACCGAGTTCTGCCCTTATCTCCAATTGTCTCTGGAATTCTGCTATTTCTTCAGGCTTTGCAATTTTTGTAATTATGTATCGCTTGTACTCTGCGGTAGTAGCGGACATGGTGCTGAGAAGTTCGTGCACCTGAGAAAGGGGCAGCCTTATCTCATCCGGTCTAAGTATTTCCACACTAAACGGACTATTGTTCATGCAGATATTTGCAAGTGTCAGAAAATCCTTTGTTAGTATCTTAACCGATATCGAAGTAGAATAGTTCATCCCCTCCCCACCGCTTATTGGTTCGTCTATCTCGCCAAGAGCGTAAACAACCCCTGGCGTCTTTATCAGATGGTCTACGAACCCAGCACCAAGCTGTTGCGCGGCCTCCTTTGTAGCGGCATGGAGGTCGAAATAGAGCATCGCAAGCACCCCTCCTTCCTTAATGGTTTTCTCAGTAACTTTGGCTACATCCATAACATTACCTCTCACGCAATCTTTTTAACACTTCTATATCAAACTTCCGAGACTAAAGGAAATCTGAGAGTCCGGTTTGCCTCTCCTTCTCGTCCTCGAAGATGTTCTTTATCTCCTTTTCTATGAGTTCCAGTCTTTGTTTTGTATAATCTGGAAGAGCGTATCTCTCCACAATCTCGCGTGATATAGGTAGATATTTTTGTATCCCTCCCTTATTAATGGTTAAAAGGAGGTTGCCACCGCACTTTCTGCATTTCCCTGAAAGGGGGACTCTTCTGTAAATCGTATTGCAAGATACGCATCTGAATCTCTGTCTAGAAAATGAGCGAAGATTGCCATAAAGGTCTGGTATGAAATGACTTAGGATAAGTCTGCTTGCAGCATCCTTGCTATCGACCGCTCTTATTCTTTCCTGAAGACTGAATTGTATGGCTATCTTCTCAGCTATCGTCTCAAGTTCTACATACTTGCTTCTTATATTAGCACCATTTAACATACTACCTGGATGTGTTATAGCAAAATCGTATTGCTCCTTTGTCCCTAGAACATTTTTGATGGTCTTTATTTTTACATCTGCCGGAGAAGCTAGTTTTTCTGCTGCTCTATAGAAATCCAATGGATAAGAAGACACGATCTCTATGCTATGCGATTCGTCGTCAACTTCTCTCGGGTCTATTACAGTTGTAAGAACCAACGGCGCATCCATGGTTCCGCCCCTTTTTTCATCCAAGTATTTTCTTGAAAAGTTTATCAAAGCATCCAAAAGCAGCATTACGCTATCTTCGTCTCCATCGCAATTTCTTCTCTTCGCCGTATGAAAATACGGATGACCATACCCGACATTCGCCTTTGTAAAACCAATTACCCTGCAAAGTACGGCTGCGCTTGTGTGGGGAGAAAGACCTAAGCATAGATGACCTATGAGGTCTTCTTTTTTCTTTATATTATAGAAGGGTCTGACACCATACAAGTTTATCAACATATCGTCTATGAAATTTGCAACTTTCATCAGATAATCCGCTCCCTTTTCGGATAGTATTATATCCTGCGGGAATAATGGTACCAACTGTTCTGGATTTTCTAGAGGTGCACCTTTGTAATCCTTTTCATATCCAAGCGCCCTTGCGGTTTCAACGTCTATTCCTATATCCTTTGGCGTAAAATGGGTGAGCGTCACATCCGTTGCATCGAATCTGCTTGTGCCGTCTCTGAATACATAAACGCCATGCTTTCCCCGAAGGAACCCCTTTTCCAATCTTTCAGGAATCCGTGTTGTATTCGAAAGCCCCTTGACGCCCTTTACCTCTTCTGAAGATGCACCGACATTGCCCTTTGCCTTCTCGAAAAGACCAACTACGTCTATAGGTCTTCTGTCGAACGGGGTTGTTTTCACTTCGCAATGAACATCGCTATTAGATACCTTTCCGCATTTTTGACATACCCTTTCTTCCACAGCCTTGCCACCGCACACATGGCATCTTCTGTAAAAAGTGAGCGCGTTGCATTGAGTGCATCTGAATCTTGCAAGTTCGAGATTTACAGACCTTCCCCTTTCTCTTTCTTTCAGCATGTAGTATTGCTTTGAGATGCTTCTGTTCTTGAAGGAACCTGTTGGAAAAAGTACGTTTGGTCTCCCCGCCATCATGCGCTCCTTTGCCTTTTCTGGTCTCCCCATCCTAGCGCCTATGTAGGTTGGCGCCCATGCGTTTATCTTCACACCAGAAATCTCATTAACGAGTTGAAGCGCACTTTTTTCTTCCTCCCATTTCTTATCGAATGCAGAAGAATCGATGCGGTTCTCTCTTATCATGTTCAAGCTCGCTAGCAAGGCATAGCCATTTTCTCCATCTATTATTACCTTTTCATTATAGACCCCATGTTCCACAAGAAGAATCTCCAGGATTCTCTTTGCGCCGTCCATTGGAAGAATTACTGATTTGAGTGAATCTCCATCGAATGAAAGGTTTGCCTTTTTTAGCCAATCAGCGAGTTTTTTTAGTTCAAGTGAAGTAATGTCGTGCCATGGGTAAACATAATCTGGATGCAGAGGAACCCCGTATTCCCTTGAAAATGCGAATGCGGTTCTCGCATCGAGATGTGCTGGTGGAGAACGCGCCGCAGCTTCTATTTCCTTTTCCCAAATCTCCTTGCAATAACCAGAATGAAGTAGGGGATGGTTTGATTTAAGAAAATCTCCGTAGGTAGAAAGGATGTCTCCTAGAAAAAGTATCTCTACAACGTCTTTCTTCAGTCTCTGTGCCTCTTCTGCGCTTCTCACCTTTACTACCCGTCCATCCGCTAATTTTACGACAGGCGGTTCTATTCCAGAATGCGGAACAATCACGCATCCCTTTCCTGGTCTTTCTATCTTCATGTGAGTTCCATATGCCAAAAAATCATCAAGCAAAACCATTGTTGCTGGATGGATGTTTTTTGCCATCAATCCGTTTGTTTCGCTCCTTCCGTACCTCAATCTAAAACCGCCCTTTGCAGAAGGATGACTAAAAACCGGTCTTCCTGCTACAAGCCCGTCCAGGTAGGTATAATCCGGCTTTATCTCAACCTTGTCCAACTCGGCTTTTATTTTAATTACCCGCTCGAGCCAATCCCATCCAAGAGAGAGTTTTTTTGTGTACTTCAACAGCTTTGCAGCTTTCATAGCAAGCCCTTCGCAGATTACAAGCGGAACCCCGCCTCTGACTTTGTCGGTATCCACTCCTGCAATTCCTTTGTACGCTGACACTTCTATCTCTTCGGTAGGGTCGCCGTCTATACACACTGGACAGTTCTTTACTATCGTTCTTATGTCTTCTTCCGGTGGATAGTATTGAAGATGCGCAACCCTTCCTTCGTAAATGCTTATCTCTTCTACATATCTTTCAATCTGAGAGTCTGTTGCCCTATAATCTCCTACTCCCGCTATCCTTCTTGCAATATCCGCTAGAACAACGCTTAACGCCGCTGCCGTTCCACCGGCACTTCTTATCGGCCCTGCGTAATAAACCGCAACATAATCGCTTCCATCAGGATTATTTTTTATCTTGACCTTTGATATCCCTTCTGTTGGCGCTACGAGTACTCCTTCTGTTAATATACCGACACCCGTTCTTATTGCCTGTTCGATAAGAAATTCCCTGTTAGCCCTTATTACATTCCCGGCCGCTATCTTTCGCGCAATCTCAAATGCTATATCTGTTCTTTGCATTCCTTCTTTTTCCATCTGCCTTATTTCCTTTGCAATATTGGGCGGTCCGACTATACTCTCAACGCGCGCCGCAACGTCCTGTGCCACCCTAACTTCCACGTAGTCAACTGGGTCGTATCCCTTTTTCCGTGCTTCACTCGCGATAGAGTATGCCTTCTGGAGATTTTCTCTTAGCATTTCGTTATATCCTTCGATATCCATGCGACTAATCTTATACGCAACATTTTTTAATCAAAACATCCTATCATCTTCATGCCGCCACGATTGGTTATTATAGATACTAATTTCTTTCTCGTTCCGTTTCAATTCAAGATAGATATATTCACCGAACTCGAACATCTAATCGATATCCACCATAGATTTGTAATAACATCAAAAACATTGAAGGAACTTGAGAAGATAGCAAAAAATACGGGAAAAAAGGGCGCAGCGGCACGACTCGCCCTAAAAATACTAGAGGTGAACAAATCGCGGATAGATATCGTAGAATCAAACAAACCTGTTGACAGGTGGATAGAGGAATACTCGACTGCACACGGCGCAATAGTTTGTACAAATGATAGAGAACTGAAAAAAAGACTTAAAGAGAATGGTATAAAAGTAGTATCGGTGAAAGGAAAGACAAAAATAGATTATGTGTGACACACTCCCAGGGCTAAAGCCCTGGGCTTCTGCCATGCTGCTTTAGGCGAGAAGCCGTGTGTCACATCTGCACAAAACAAAGATTTTGGGTTCGCTCATCTTTGGTTTGAAAACCAAGGCTTCGCGAACCCTGGGAGTGTGATGCTATGGAACTTATCGAAATAGTTGCTGTCTTTGTTATTATTCTTGCGGTAATTGTTATACTAATATTACTCTTCATTGTTAATCGGCCATATTCTTGTAAAAGAAAAGTTAAGGGCCAGCAGACCATCTTCTCCTTGGATGCAAATAGGGATATAGCCAGGGTGGAGGTAATTGGAAAATTTAACGGAGAGAGTATAAAGTTCGAAAGAAAGGATATAAAGAAAGGGGAGAAGATAGAGTTCGCCTATCCTGCCTCCACTGAACCGGCTTCTGTAACTATAGAGATCGAGAAGGGAAACTTAAAGACATTTGAGGTATAGCCTTTCTCCTTTTGATTTCTTCGGCTGCTTCTTTAAAGCAATAGGCTGCTCTATCGAAGACAGATTTTTCTATGAGCTCTGCCCCCGTCTTAAGATAAGCGGCTGCCTTGTAGTAATACTCGTCTGTTTCTTTTTTCATTTCTTCTGCAATGCAGAACGGGTTTCTTACTCTTAGAAGAATGGCATAGTCCTTCAGTTCCCTTTCTGCCTTTCTTGCACCGTTAGACGCGAGCGCCTCGTAAGCCCTATCTATTTTTCTAATCTTATAACCCGCTGCGCTCAGTGCCTCCCTTAGATTATTTATTTTTTCTAGGCTCAATTCTTTTGAATCAACAACCTTCGTAATCTCCTCTGAAAATTTCATATCCCTTTTCCAAAGAGAACACATCTGAAATCCTCGCTTCTCTGCTTCCAAATAACGCACCCATCTCGCAATGTTCTCTAGAAGTCGTTCGTCTCTTAATCTTCTTAGCGCATATTCCCTAAGTTCTGAGTATTTCCTCAACATAACTATTTCTTTATCTCTCCAATTTCCGTATCTTGTTCTGAATGATACTATCTTTGCGCACGCCCAAGTGACCTTCTGCATATCTATTTTATCAGCTGTGTTTATGGATTCCTCGAGCAGTCTTACTGCTCCTATCAACTGATTTTTTGAAAAGGTCTTTGTTGGTACCTTTATGCCTTTTAGAGAATCAATAACTATCTTGAGATTTTTTATAATTCTCTTTATCTCGTCTCTATCTACACCGCCCCTAGCAAGTTCTACGTTTCTTCTTGCAACCTCTCTCAATATGTTGTCGTTTTTTTCGAGTTCTTTTTCGTAATTTTCTTCTATATGTTTTGTCATCCTTACGGCACGATAAACATCGGTTCTTACAATTGTTCTCGGCCCGCCCTCTTTTCTTCTGAAACAAACCTTGACAAGGCCGGTATAGGGTTCGTAGACACCAAGCGAGTTTAATCTTCTTGTAAGAACGCTGTTGCCCTTACTATCTATCCCCTCCTCGAAAAGTCCCTTATATTCTGGCTTGAACGCAGCCCTCTTTCTCTTCCTTACCCCTTCCATCCATCCAGCAACCCTCGCGGGGCTTGGTTCCGGCCGTAGCCCAACCTTCATATTAGCACACATAGAATCATAAATGGCGATAACTATTTATAAACATTTTATATTCTTTCTACTCTTTCTTTTAGTGGGAGTGTGATTATCACATGGTAGAGAAAGAAAACAAGGAAAACGAAATAATACTATTATATCGCGGTGAGACCTTTAATCCGAATTTCTATTATTTTTCAGGTCTTGATATAAGCAATTCGTTTCTTTTCCTTCATGGCAAAAGGAAGAAACTTCTCGTATCTCCGCTCGAAAAGCCCGGAGTGAAAAAAGCGATTGGGATGGAGGTTGTTGTCCTAGAAGATTTTTACCAGTATCTAAAAAAGAGATTGAAAGGAAGAAAGGTTTATATAGACGGCAATAGGCTGTCTGCGAGAATGTTTGAAAGGCTTAGAAAATTCTGCAAACCATTTGATGCGTCCGAAAGGTTTTATACAAAAAGAATGGTGAAGAGAAAGGAAGAGATAGAAAAGATAAGAAAGGCATGTAGTGCAACAAGAGCAATATTGAATTCTCTTGATGTGCGGAAGGGTATGAGCGAAAACGAAGTTAAAAAACAGATTCTCATAAAAACGATGGAGGCCGGGCTTGAACCTGCCTTCGAACCGATAGTGGCAAGCGGGCCGAATACCGCAGTACCGCACCACCTCTCAAGCGATGCGAAGATTGGAAATTTTGTTCTCATAGATTATGGAGTGAGAGTTGGGCACTACTGCTCTGATGTAACCAGATGTTTTTCGCTCGGGAAGGAAGGTAAGGGAGCCGCCCTCTACGAAAAACTTCAGAATATATTCTGGAATATTGTAGACGAAATACCGAACATGGAAAAGAGCAGAGAAGTTGAGAAACTTTACGAGAGGCTTTTAAAATCAGAAAAACTTCCCCCTCCGATTCATTCCGTAGGTCATGGTGTGGGTCTCGAGATTCACGAATTTCCAAGATTTGGAAAGAAGTATTCGGATGATATAAAGAATACCGTCTTCACCATAGAGCCGGGCACCTACATGAATGGCTATGGAGCGAGATTCGAAGAAACCATCTACTACGATGGCAAACGAGTGAGGATTTTGTAAACTACCCACCTACAAGTAGGTCCAGAGAACTTCGTTCTCTGTCTCTCCAGAACGTTTGGTTCTGAAGATGGCTTTCCATCAGATTGGCAGTATGTTGCACCGCAACTTGACCTGCTAATCTCATCTGGACGCAGAAGCCCGTTTACTGGGGCTCGCCTGCTGGAAATCTGGACTACATTGGTATAGTTAAATTCAGTCCGCTCCAGCAGAGATTTGACAGCAACAGCCAGGCTTGCTTTTCTATCGCTGTTGCAAACAAAGCCACACTTGCATTTATACAAAGCATAATTGCCCTTATGGTGTCCGTCATTTAGTGCA
>Ga0207433_10005922_pt1 | contig 21543 bp, 18 predicted proteins | sample YelNatPaOPGAMG01_FD_187559 | JGI IMG/M metagenome (GOLD analysis project Ga0207433, IMG submission 187559) | Hot spring thermophilic microbial communities from Obsidian Pool, Yellowstone National Park, USA - OP-RAMG-01 (SPAdes) (version 3) | ecosystem: Environmental > Aquatic > Thermal springs... | reverse complement strand
AGAGCTCGTCAAACCTTTCAGGAGCATAGGCAAAGCCTTTTATCCACCTTTCTTTTAGGTCTTGTGGTGGCGTTCCAAAACCAAGGATATACGTACCGACAACGCAGGCATCCACGTTTTCAAAATAAACTCCCCTAACCTTTTCATAAACAGCTGATAGCTTCAAAACCTGACAAAGCGCTCTGTTTTCTTCTAAGGGCATAACGCCAAGCTTTTTCAAATCTTGCTTTTTATTGAGGAGCTTAACACCCACAGGCGAGCCTTTGCCCCCTATAAGCTCTTTATATCTTTTGTGAACTTCAGCAAAATTCAGCTTTACCATTTAAATCACCTCACTTTTCTTTCAGCCACTCCAATGCTTCCTTAGCATTCATGAGCATTTTCAATTCTTCCTTATTGCTCATCTTTACTTTCATTATCCAGCATCCATAAGGATCTCTGTTTATTAGCGAGGGCTCGTCAAAAAGCTTTTCATTCACTTCAACTATTTCGCCTGAAACAGGGCTTGAAAGATGCCCCGACCACTTCACAGCCTCAAGAGAAACGTATGTTTCGCCTTGCTTTATTTTTTTGCCCTTCTCTGGCAGATTAACGAAAACAAATTCCTTGACTTTCTTTGCAGCAGAATCGATGACTCCTATGATTGCAATATCTCCCTCTATTTTTACCCATGAATAATCTTTATTGTAAAGCAATTCTTTTGGAAGGTCCTTACCAGTCATGTACATCACCATTTTTAGCATCATCATTGCTGACTTAATTATTGCCTTCTTTGGCTTCTTTATATTTCTTAACCTTTTTAGTTATAAAAATAATTATCCCAGCAATAGCTAGAGCTGTTGCTAATATTGCAATCGACGTAAATATGTTATTCATTAAAGAAGGATTAATAATAAGAACTAGACCCAAACAAAGCATCATCATCCCTGAAATCAGTTTCAGAACTTGACCTTGCCATTCTGTAAGCTTTTTGGCTCCAAGAGTCATAGCAAATATTATAACAATTGCTATCAATGGCACAACATAAATCAAGCAATATAGTAAAAGGTAGAAATAATATTGGAATGTTGGAAGATTGTGCAGTGTTAAAATCCTTGTAAAAACCATTGGAAAGCCGGCAGTACAAAGCAGCTCATATGTATTTGCGGCAATTGACAAAACAATCGTGCCAAATATCATTGAAGAAAGCGATGTTGCTTTTAGCAGATTTCTCATTCTTTCAAAAAGTTTTGGCTTTGCTTTTTCGGGAATTACAAGAGAGATCCCTTTTTCAAAGAAAAAGAAATCCTTTATATTAATTACCGCCACAATTAATGCAACGATTCCTGCTATGATTGTGATAAAAGCAAGATTGCCAATTATTAAGAAAAGATTTAACCAGGCTGCTATAAATAAGAAATAAATAAATGCTGAAAAAAAGACAAATGTTCCGCCTATAAGAAACATCCTCTTTCTTGATCTAGAATAAATTAACATACTCAAAAGAAAAAACAAAACAAAAAATGCGCATGGATTAAAGCTATCTAAACCTGCAAGGATAATTGTTAAGACAATAAGGGGTGTCTTCGATGTATCAAGCTTTCCTAAGATAGGGATTGTTATCGCATTGTCTTCGCTTATTGCATTATCTTCCGCCTTAGTTGAGGTTGTTTCTTTAGATTCAGAGATTTCTGAACTAGAAGGATTTCCTAATTTTTGAATAGGGTCTATACAACCATGCTCAATACAATATTTTACTTTTTCTTCAATTTCTTCACCCATATAATCAGAATACCCGACCCATACCTTATCATCTAAAAATGTTGTTGGAACTCCCGTTGCAGTTGTTCCAAAGGCTTTAGCCATATCAGAAAAAAATTTTGCATTTTCAGAATTATGCCATACCTCATAGGATTTAACCTCTAATTCTGGATATCTTTGTTGCAATTCTTCTAAAAAGGACTTTTCATGGGCACAATGTGGACAACCATCACCCCAAAAAAAATAAAGAGTTACATTATTGTCCTTAGGAGCAGAATCCAAAGCCTTAACCGAAGAAACGTTTAAAACTAAGCTAAATATTAGAGTTACCAATACAAAAATCTGCACAAAAGAAAAGTTAAGTTTCTTTGTTTTTTTGCTATTTTTCATAATAATTCATATCATTTGAAACGCCTTATAAAGATTGGTTTCAAAAAATGAAACTACTTTAAAAATAGTCTTTTTAGGCTATCGTCGAGAATTAACTTGTTAGTCATGCCGTTTTTCTCTTTTTTCAAAATATTCTTTTCTTCCATTCTAGAAACTATCCTAGACACTCTGACTTTGTCTAAATTAAGAGCTCTTGTTAGTGAACTTTGATTTATTTCGCCCCCACTTTCTATAATCTTTTTTAACACAATATTGTCTTCATTATCTAATAAATCTAAAATTTTTATTAAATCTTTTTCAATTCTCTCTCTTTTTTTTAGATAATTAGTTGAAAGGATGTAATATGTTATTAGGCCTACAAATAAACCTAAAGAGGCCATAGCCACAATTATCACCCAGGAAGGAACTCTGCACCCACAAGATGCCGTAAAATGTTCAGTAGCATAAAATACGCTAAAAGAAACAACAAAAATAAAAAAAGTCAATATTCCAAAAATTAAGATTATTGGTTTTAAATTGTTATTAATCATGATAAAGATATTAAGCACAATTGTTTATAAATTTTCTGAGACGAAATAAATGCTGTTTTTATTAGTTGATTTTTACCTTAAAATTTTCCGCACGGTTTTAAAACAAATAAAAATTATTACAGGGCCTTTTATTATTTAATTTGCCTATTGAATAGCCCAACTCCTTGAAGATATCACAGGCCTGATAATTTTTCATTCTATAAAAATTTTTCCCTTCTTTTCTGGATCCAACTATTCTCGCTTTTTTAATAGGTTTAGTTGTATAAATACGGTAGATTGAGTCCTTTTTACATGCGGGAATATTCCACAAGGGCTCATAAGTCGGCAAGTTGTCAAAGAGCTCGAAGGCAGCGCATTATTTAGCTACCAAAATATCAACAAAATTTTTGAGATAAACCCAGCTACTAAAATAGCAAAAATTATTTTAAATGCGGTAATACCTAATGCCCTTGTCCATCCAAATTCTTTCCAAAGAGCGGCGATTGTTGCAATGCAGGGAATATAAAGCATGCTAACTAAAGTCAAAGTAAGTATCTGCACCGGGCTTAAGACTTGAGCAAAATTTGATGTTCCAAAAAGAACAGAAAGCATTACCAAAACCAATTCTTTTCTCAAAATTCCAAAAATGAGTAAAACCCCAGTAATTGCTGGCAGCCCCAAAAATTGCACAGTAATTGGGCTTAAATAATTGGCAATAGGCTCTAGCAATCCAGCTAAATAGAATCCCTTGATAATAACCCCTGAAATTATCACTAACGGAGCCGCGATAAACAAAAACTCTTTTAGACGAAACCAAGTTTGTGACAGCACAGTTTTAAGATGAGGAAATTTATAGTCAGGTACGCTCATAATAAGTTCCACTGGTTCGCCTGGCAAAATTTTAGAAGCTATTATCCCAAGTATAAAAATTATTAAAAAAGCAAAAACATACAATGATAAAGCCCAGTAAATTCCCAAAAATTTTCCAACAAGCCCCATAATAATAACAGTGGTAGCTGAACAAGGAACAAATGTAACCAAAAACCCAGTAATGAATCTTTCTCTCTGGGTCTCCATAATTCGGCAAGAAAGGCAAGCCGGAACGTTGCACCCAAATCCAAGTATCAGAGGGATGCAAGCCTTTCCATGGACCCCTAATTTATGCATTAAATTATCCACTAAAAAAGCAATTCGAGCCAAATAGCCGCAATCTTCTAATAAAAACAAAATGAAATAAAAAGGAAGAATGTATGGTAAAGCAATTTCTGTTAAAGCCACCAGGCTTTCGGCTGCTGCCCAAGCTAGAGAAGATAGGAGTGAAGAACCAAAAACTTCTTCCCAAGCTTCCGGCCAGCTGGCAAAGATATTTTCCAAAACTGATGAAAGCCAATCTCCAAATTTAAAAACACTTAGAAACATTGTCCCCAAAATTAGAATCATTACAAAATAACCCAAAATCTTATGAGAAGTGATACTGTCTAACCTTTCAGCAAAACTAATTTTTTTAGGCTCGGTGATTTTTATTACTTTTTTCGCTATACGAGAGGCCAAAAGGCACCTTTCGGAAGCAATGACAAATGATGAATCGTGCTTGTAAATCACCTCCAATTCTTTTTGCAGCTTTTTTGCCTCTTCTAAAATTTTTTTAGAGTATTTCTCTTTTACTAACTTTTCAACTTCTTTATCCTTCTCTAAAAGTTTTATTGCAAGCCATCTTTTCGCATAAGGAACCTCAGCATCTTTTAAAGATTGAATTAATTTCTCGATTCGCGCCTCAACTTCCTTCCCAAATTTCAACGGTTTAAATGGCTTTTCTGTTTTTGCCAGCCTTATCACAGCTTCTAAAATTTCAGTGATTCCTTTACCATAAATGGCTTCAACTGGAATCACTGGAACTTGCAAAATCTTTTCAAGTCTTTGAAAATTGATTTCAATTCCTTTCTTTTTTAGCAAATTAACCATATTCAAAGCTATAACAGTGGGCCTTTCCAGCTCCAAAAGTTGCAAGGTAAAGATTAGGTCTCTTTCAAGAACTGTTCCATCAACTACATTCACTACTGCATCTGGCCTTTGTATTGCAATAAATTCTCTAGAAATTATTTCTTCGATCGAATACGTGCTTAGAGAACTGATGCCAGGCAAATCTAAAACATCAATTGTATGCCCTTTATAAAAAAGAGTCCCTTCTGCCTTTTCTATTGTTTTTCCTGGCCAATTGCCTATGTGCTGGTGAAGCCCAGTTAAATGGTTAAATATAACAGATTTTCCAACATTTGCTTGGCCAGCTAAAGCAATTGTCAATTTTTTCTTTTCAATCATATTGGTTCCACTAAAATTTTTGCTGCCAGCCCTCTACTTATAACTAATTTTGCACCTCTGACTTCAATTTCTACTGGACCTTTAAATAGCCCTTTTCTCAAAATTTTTATTCGGGTTTTAGGTATTAATCCCAAATCCATCAATCGCTTAGTAGCCACTTGGCCCCCACATATAGATATAATGGTCCCTTTTTCGCCCTCTTTCATATCTATCAAATATTTATTTTTATCAGATAATTTCTCGCCCATAATCAATTGCCCACAATCAATTAGGGTTTTATACTACTTATATACTGATATTCTTTAAATCTTCCCGCTAATAGGCGAGCAATAGGGTGGCCCAAATTTCTGCTGGCATATGCAATTTAACGAAGTTCCAAACGAAGTGAGGATTGATTTTTATTGCAACATGCGAAGCAAAAATTTCGAGTTAAAAGCTAAAAATGTCTTCAAAGGTTTTGATGCGGCATCTTATTTTCCGATTTGTTTTTTCATAAATAAAAACAGCAAAACTGAACAAACCTGAGTGATGATAACAAAGGCCACTAATGAAGATAAGGCATAATCATACAGGAATCCTACTGCAGCACCGCCAAATAAAGCAGCAAGGCCGTAAACTGCTGTGAAGATTCCATAACCTGTGCCTCTTTTGTTAAAAGGCGTTATATCTGCTATAGCAGCCCTCATGATAGTCTCGTGAGCGCCCATAACTGCGCCCCAAAGAAGCACACCCAAAAATATCAAGTAAATGTTTTGCAGGAATGCCAAGATTGGAATTGCTGCGGTCATCAAAGGTATCACAATCAGGAGAAGCAAACCAGCGGTTTCATTCTTTCTTTTTGCCTTTATTAAGTCGTATAGTTTTCCTATAACCAAAGCAAACAATGCATCTATTGTCATCGCGATGGCATAAAATAGAGGTATCTGTGAATCTGAAAGAACATTTGTCGCTTTGAAATGATAACCCAATATAACAAAGTTTATGAAACCCATTGTGGTTAGAAAAGTGAATAAAACATAATGCCAAAATGTAGCAGACAGGCCTTGTGCATTTTTTTGTTTTTCAATTTTTTCAAATGTTTGAGAATCCCTGGAAATAAAATATGCTATAAAGAGCACTGCCATGAGCAAGATGTATGGTATCCAAAGCATTGAATAGCCGTATTGGTATTGCGAAAGACCTAGCGTGCTGGTGCCAAAGCTGAAAAATAGATACGCAAGAAGCAATGGCCCCAAAAGAGCGCCAACCTGGTCAAGAAACTCATGAACAGCAAAGCCCCAGCCAGTTCCGACAGTTTTTGCAGCTTGCGAAATTAGCGTATCCCTAGCAGGGCTTCGGATTGCTTTTCCAATTCTTTCAGCAAAGATAAAAAATGCAGCGATTTGCCAGAGCCCTGTTAAGGCAAGCAATGGTATGCTTGCTAGCAAACCATAACCAAAAATCGTGAAAAACCAGTATGCCTTTGTTTTATCAGAAAAGTATCCAGATAGGAATCTTAATCCGTAACCAAGAAATTCCCCAAGCCCAGCCACTAGCCCAACTATTGCTGCGCTCGCACCAAGAGTCTGGAGATATTGACCATTAATGCTCCTTGCCCCTTCATAGATAATGTCTCCAAGAAGACTTACTATTCCAAAGAGCAATATTATTTTGAATGCTTTCGCATTATTTCCAAAAATGGCGCCCATATAAGTCAATATAAAACATTCTATAAAAGCTTTATTAAAATTCTTTATTGCCTTTGTTGAAAGCTGCGGTTGAAAATTATATCTTTATTTTTCTGAATAAATATGCGCCAAAAATAATCATGAAAACTGCAATGGTTCCTAAAACTAAACCGCCGATTAGCGGATCTATGTAAGAAGTTCCTAGAAGCCCATATCGTATTCCTTCTACGCCATAAGTCAAAGGATCCAACAAAGTGATGTTTTTTAGCCATGGAGGCAAACTAGAGATTGGAAAAATCGCTCCAGAAAGCCCAAAGATTGGGAAGATTACAAAGTTCATGATAAGTTGAAAACCATGCATGTCTTCCATTTTTGATGCAATGGCTATGCCTAAAGCAGTGAAACAAAGGCCTGTGAGTATCATGAAAAGAAAGGCTATGAGAAAACCGGATAAACTGGCAGCACTCACCCCAATAAAAAGAGAGATAACAAGCGTTATCGTTCCCTGGATAAATGCGATTGTAGCTCCCCCTAAGGTTTGCCCAAGCATTATCTCTGTTCGCGAAACCGGAGCAACAAGGGTCTCTTTTAAGAAACCAAACTGCTTATCCCAGATTATTTGAATACCAGAAAATATTGAAGTAGATAATACGCTCATGGCTACAAGCCCTGGCACAATAAATCTAACATAGCTCTGTTCCATTCCCGGAATGTTCACCATTGAATTTAGCCCAAATCCAATAAAAAGTAGGAAAAAAATGGGCAGGCCTAAGCTGCCAATTATTCTGCTCTTAGATCTTAAATAACGTTTTATATTCCTCAACCAAATTGTATATACAACATCCATATTATCTCCTCATCCTAAATCTTAAACGCATATTATCCTTTATGCTTGCCTCTTCTTCCCTGATCGTTTTTCCAGTAAAATGGAGAAACACATCCTCAAGGGTTGGCTTGCGAATAGAAAGCGAAGTTATAACAGCACCACACTTTTCAGATACTTTAACAATATCAACAACGTGCTTCTCTGCATTCCGCAAATTTATGGTCAAATTGTTGTCGTGTTTGATTGTGGTTTTAATCCAAGGCAATTGCTTAAGAGATGCATCAAGTTTGTCTATGTCCGAAGACTCTATTGTGATAATGTCTCCGCCAAGAGCCTCTTTTAATTTATCAGGCGCGTTTAAAGCAATTATTTTTCCTTTGTCCATTATTGCAACACGATGACAAAGCCTATCCGCCTCTTCCATGTAATGCGTTGTGAGAATGATTGTAATCTTTTTTTCTTCATTTAATTTTTTGACGTATTGCCATATATGGTTTCTTGTTTGTGAATCAAGGCCTAGCGTTGGCTCATCCAAAAACAATACCTTTGGCTCATGCAAAAGCCCTCTCGCTATCTCTAAGCGCCTCTTCATTCCTCCTGAAAATGTTTTTACCAAATCATCTTTCCTATATTCAAGACCGACAAGCTTCAAAAGTTCATGTATTTTCTTTTCTCTTATCTCTTTTGGGATGCGATAAAGCCTTCCATGAAAATCCATGTTTTCATAAGCGGTGAGCTCTTCATCTAAGCTTTGGTCTTGAAAAACAATTCCAATAGATTTTCTCACATCATCCTGATTCTTGCTGATATCAAAGCCATTTACAAAAGCTTTGCCAGATGTTGGCTTTAGCATTGTAGCAAGCATGGAAATTGTTGTAGTTTTACCTGCGCCGTTAGGACCGAGAAGGCCAAAGATTTCGCCCTCTTCTACACTAAAAGAAATATTATCTACTGCAACTACATCATCAAACTTTTTACTCAAATTCTCAATCATTATTGCAGGCATTTTATTCAATCCCCTTCAATTTAGATAGAATTGCCGCAACTGCTGCGCCCATGAATTATCCATAAATTATGATGCATTTTTTAAGCTATACTTATTGAGTTATTCAACTGTTATAAAGGTTTTCATGTGCGCGCTTGCTGAAGCATTTTTTGAATAGGCTAAAAAATTTTCTACAGTGTGTTTAGGGCCGCTTCTGTTTTGAATTTTGTCAGAAAGCTTTATAAAACATTATGAATATATATTCATTAGGAGGTGCATATAAATGCCGTGCGGAGATGGAACAGGTCCATTAGGTTACGGGCCTCTTAAAGGCAGAGGTTTAGGGCCTTGTGGCTGTGGAATGCGAAGAGGGCTTGAAAGAGGTTATAGAAGGGCTATTGGCTTAAGATACGCAACACCAGTAAACTTAACGAAAGAAGAGCAAAAGAAAATCCTTGAAGCAGAGCTTGAAGAGATTGAAGCAGAAAAACGGGAGATTGAAGCAAAACTTAAAGAACTTAAAGAGGGCTGAAATAATGCCAAGGCCAAGAATCTGTAGAAGGGTATGGCTGGAGCCGAATATAACCTGCTTCAAACCAGCAGGCATCGTGGCTAATTTAGATGAATCTATCTTAACAGTTGATGAATTCGAGGCTGTGAGATTAAAAGATTTGCTTGGCTTAGAGCAGGAAGAAGCTGCTAAGAAAATGAATATCTCACAGCCAACCTTTCACAGATTGCTTGTATCTGCGAGGAAAAAAATTGCAGATGCAATTGTAAATGGGAAGGCAATAAAAATAGAGGGAGGCAGTTATAAGATGGTTGGAATGCCAAAAAGAAAATTCAAGTGCTATGACTGCGGCTTTGAGTGGGAGCTCGATTATGGCACTGGCAGACCTCAAGAATGTCCAAAATGCAAATCAAAAAACATTCACAGGCATCCTGAAGACAGAGGGCAGCAAAGAGGAAGAGGTTTGAGATTGGGAAGAACACAGTAATGGCAACGTTGTTACAGATTGAAAAGGCAAAGCGCAGCTAAGCAAGGAGAACAAATTTTATATGGGCTTGCGGAATGCTAAGCAAATGTTGATCCGATCCAATCTCCGACATAATTGGCCATAGCTATAACCACCAATGCGATAATCAAATGCTCAATAACCACTCTCCAAGGTTTTGCTTTCTGCTCTTTGGCAAGATAGAAACTAAAAATGGCCAGCAAAGACAAGCCATAGATCACACTTACTATAATCGCAAGCGATGGCTGAAACAAAAGAAGGGGAACAATAAAAGTTGATGCAAAGAAAAATTTTGAAAAAAAGGTGGAGATTGTTGACTCCCATATCTCCTTTGTGGTGTGCTTATTCTCTGACTCTTCAGATATATGTATGCCTAAAGCATCTGAAAAAGCATCAGCTATTGCTATTGTTAATATGCCACCGATAACCACAATCTGCGAGTGAGTGCCCGAATTTAAGCCCACCATTAATCCGAGTGTTGTGATTATTCCAGACGTTAAACCAAAGCTAAACCCTGTTTTTAAAGAATGATTCATCATAAAAGTTTAACACATTTGATTTAAATAATTTTTGAAATCAGAAAAAATTTCAGACGAAGAATTTTCTATATATCTAGCGCTTACCTAAGCTTTTGCTTTTTTAGAAAAAAATTTGTTTTTAATGTAATACGCTACTGATGAAAGTGTTAATACTATGATTGTAATAACGCTTAACAAAAAGATTATTAATGTCAATGGATTAATGAATTCGCAAACGCTATTGTAACCAGTAATTGCAAGCACATTTTTATCAAAGTCTTTTATTGAATGAGGTTCATGATCGCCTTTGTAAACTAGAACAAAACCTTCATTTTTCAAAGCAGTGTTTCTTAAATAAAGCCACCATGGATTCAAAGGATTAAATTTTTCTAATGCAAGTTCTGTTTTTTTCCACTCATTTCCACTCTCTACAGTATTGCCATCCACAATAAGTTTATCATCAACGATTTTTATTTTGTGATTATCCAGCTCAATAGATTCATTGTTTGATAATGATTTTTGAAGACAACCTCCTCCAGAGCTGTGCGGTGGATACTCTGAAATGAACAACAAAGCATGTTTGATATCCCCAATTACATCAAGATTCCGGGATGTTAACCGTATAGATCTGACAAAGTTATTATCTTCTACCAAATATGTTTCCCGAACTTGTACAAAACAAGGGAAATCAACAAACATAAAAGGAGTTGAAATATAAGCCTGCACCAAATATAAAAATATGAAGGCTGAAACTATCAGCAGAAGATTTTTGATTTTATGCTGTTTGGTTCCCTTTGTAAAATAATCTCTGTAAGCCATACTTTAATTCTTATTTTATATTATTTAAACTTTTGGGCTAGTAAAGAGGCTGAAAAAATCTTAAGGCCTGTGCTAGAAAGCAGCACAAAATACATTGAAATGCTCAACATTTGCTATTTTACCCAAAAATAATTTGAATTTAGTGCTTAAAAAACAAACTTTTTAAACACTTGGTAGCAATTTATCGTTAAAAGGGGTTCCCTATGAAACTTTTTCTTGATAGCGCGGATATTAAAGAGATAAAAGAGGCCTTTTCTTGGGGCGTTATAAGTGGTGTAACCACCAACCCCACGCTAATGAGTAAGGCCGGAGCTGATTATGCAAATTCTCTCGAACAAATCTGCGAGATTGTAAAAGGACCTGTTAGCGCAGAGGTTCTTGCACAAGATGCAAAGGGCATGGTTGAAGAGGCAGTAAAGCTAAGCGAAATCGACAGGCACATAAATGTGAAGATTCCGATAAGCATTGAAGGGCTTAAAGCAATAAGCGAGCTCAATGAAATGGGGATAAAAACAAACTGCACCCTTATATTTAGCCCAAACCAAGCACTTCTTGCCACAATAGCGGGTGCAAGCTATATAAGCATTTTTGTAGGGCGTCTTGATGACATTGGAAAAGATGGCATGCATGTTGTTGCAGACACTATGCAAATTTTCAGAAACTATGGGTTTAAGACAGAGGTAATTGTTGCAAGCATAAGGCATCCGATGCATGTCACTGACGCAGCAACTATTGGGGCAAACATTGCAACAGTGCCATTTGCGGTTCTCCAAAAGATGGTTGATCATGCGCTAACAGAAAAAGGAATAAAGACCTTTTTGGAAGATGCAAAGAAAGCCGGCCTAAAGATATAGCACGTGTATCTCGATGACAGCTGTAAGAGCAGGAGCATGCAATATAGAGACGCTGAAGGAGATTGCGAGAAAAATACGCGTGCTTTCTCTGCAAATGACAACGCAAGCAGAATCAGGGCATCCTGGCGGCTGCTTAAGCGCTGCAGACATCATTGCTGTTTTGTATTTTTATAAGATGCACCTTGGTCCAGACAAGAGGCCTGAGCCAAAATGGCCTGAGCGAGACAGATTTGTTTTGAGCAAGGGGCATGCATGCCCTGCACAATACGCAGCATTGCATCTGCTTGGCCTAATTCCAGAGCAGGAGCTCATGCGCCTAAGACAAATAAACTCAATGCTTCAGGGGCATCCTGACAGAAAAACACCTGGCATAGAAACGATAAGCGGCACATTAGGACAGGGGTTTAGCGTTGCCTGCGGCATGGCACTAGCAGCAAAGATTGACGGAAAAAACTACAAGGTTTATGTTGTGCTCGGCGATGGCGAAACTCAAGAAGGCATTGTGTGGGAAACCGCAATGTTTGCAGGGCATCACAAGCTAAATAACCTAGTTGCGATAATTGACCACAACAAATGCCAAAATGATGGCTACATAAAGGATATCTTGGATATTAAGCCATTGGCAGAAAAATTTAGAGCTTTCAATTGGAATGTTTTGGAAATTGACGGCCATAATATAAAAGAAATAATATATGCGCTTGACAAAGCAGACAAAAGCAAGAAGCCATTTGCAATAATCGCGCACACAATAAAAGGAAAAGGGGTTTCTTTCATGGAAAACAGGCCAGAATGGCACGGCAAGGCTTTGAGCAAGGAGCAGCTTGCAGTAGCGCTAAAGGAGCTTGAGGATGAGCATGGTAACAAAAGAGGCGCCAATTAAAAATATCTTGAAAAGTGGTTAAATGAACGCTAGCGTTGCTATCAAAGAAAAATTCGATATAACAGATGCGACGCGCAATGGCTATGGCCGCGCATTGGAAAAGCTTTCCATGCGGCGCAAGGATATTGTTGTCCTAGATGCAGACCTAGCAGAAAGCACAAGAAGCATAATGTTTAGGAAAAATGCGCCGGAAAGATTTTTTTATACAGGCATATGCGAGCAGAATGCTGTTGGCTTGGCAGCAGGCCTAGCGCTTTCTGGCAAAACAGTATTTGTTTCAAGCTTTGCAATTTTTATCACAGGCAGAGCATTTGAGGTGATAAGGCAAAGCGTTTGCTACAACAATGTTCCTGTGAAGATTGTTGGCTCACATGCAGGGATTTTAACCGGCAAAGATGGGCCAACAGCACATGCAACAGAAGACATAGCAATAATGCGCACCTTGCCAAGGATGAACATTATCGTGCCTGCTGACTCTATTGAAGCAGAGCATGCCACGTTGTTCTTGGCTGAATTCGAAGAGCCTTGCTATCTGCGCACAAATCGCGAGCCCACCCCGGTGATATTTGATGAAAAAAGCTATGAGTTTGATTTTGGAAAAGCATCAATGGTTTGCGAAGGCAGCGATGCTACAATAATTGCTTGCGGTGCATTAGTGCCTATAGCAATAGATGCCTCAAGAGAGCTTGCAAAAGAAGGTATAAAGGCAGCAGTTCTAAACATGCACACAATAAAACCATTGCACGATAAAGCAGTTGAAAAGGCTGCAAAAGAAACAAATGCAATCTTGACCGCTGAAGACCATCAAGTTTTTGGCGGCCTTGGGAGCGCTGTTGCTGAAGTGCTTGCAGAAAAATCTCTCTGCGTTCCTTTTGCAAGAATCGGCTTGAAAGGCTTTACCGAAAGTGGCGCTCCAAAGGACCTCTATAAGAAATATGGCCTAAGCAAGGAAAATATTGCAAGCGAGCTGAAAAGGTTACTTAAGCAAAGATAGCGTAATATTTTGGTTCTTATATAGTTAATGCGCTTATGAGCCTATGCTAAATCAAAGGGTTAGGATATGAGCAAAAAAATTCTTATTGCGCCGAGCATTTTGAGCGCAGATTTTGGAAAGCTCAATCTTGAGATTGCAAGCATTGAGCCATACGCAGATTTAATCCATTGCGATGTGATGGATGGCTGCTTTGTGCCGAATATTACATTTGGAAATGAAGTTATAAAAGATATAAAATGCAAAAAGCCCCTTGATGTTCATCTCATGATTGCCGAGCCTGAAAAACATGTTGAGGCCTTTGCGAAATGCAACGAAAAGGTGGAAATGATTTCTTTTCATTTGGAAGCAACAAGGCAAGCAGAGCTTACAATAAATCGCATAAAGGCCTTTGGCCTTAAAGCCGGCATTGCTTTAAAACCCAAAACTCGCGCAGAAAAAATCTTTCCTTTTTTACCATGCATTGATTTTGTCCTTGTTATGGCTGTTGAGCCTGGCTTTGGTGGGCAAAAATTTATGCAGGAAATGCTTCCAAAGATAAGGGCGATAAGGCAAAAAGCGCCTGAGCTTGATATAGAAGTAGATGGTGGCATAAATGCTGAAACCGCAAAACTTGCTGTACAAGCAGGTGCAAATATCCTTGTTGCAGGCTCTTATATCTTTGGAGCGAAAGACAGAGAAAAGGCGTTAGCAAACATAAAGCAAAGCGCTTGCATTAGCTCTGGGAAAATTTAAAGAGCTTCTTAAAAGCAAAGTTTTTTATACAACTAATTCTAATATTTTCAGTATGTTTCTAAGCGAGGCAAAGCTCAATAAGCTCTTTTTGTTTGCAACTGCGCTTCTGCTCTTGCAAGGCGCATTTGCTGACTGCCTTTATATGGGCAAGCAAGTAGAACATGGCAAAACTGTCACAATAGATTGCGTTATGCTTCACGGAACCACAGTGGAATATGTGGAAAAATGTGGCATGCTTATATGCAAAGGCACAGAGCTGTATTTTGCAAATGAAATCACAACCCGAGACACTTCCGTAAATAGAACATTTACCTGCGACCCTGAGCAAAAATATGGTTGGCGTCATCCTTGGTATTTTGTTACAGCAGTTGCGGGTGCTGTTTACACAAATACCTCTGCATGTAGGGGAAGCAGCATAACTGTAACATTGCCAAAGCAGTTTTCAATAGTTTGCATTGACGGCTCAATAAGAACAGGCTATCCATCCTTTTTTGTTGGCACATTGGATAATGGACAAGTAAAGGTGCTTGGCCACAACTGCAATGGCGGCTTTAGCTCTAGTGCGTGCAACACTCTGTTTGAGCAAGGAGCAAATGCAACCGTGATTGTTCCTTTTGTTCCTTTGGAGCAAAAAACCCTTGATGTGTTTGCTGCAATGCAGACAAAATATGACGGTGAGATAAGCGGGAAGCATTTACCTTTTGGTGTTGTGGAAAGCGGCTATCAAACGCTAACCCTCATAGACCCGTCATTTGACCTTTCCATAGATAAAGCAAGTTGTTGCACAAATGAATCCATAAACATCTTTGGAAAAGCAATTTGTTGCGGTGAAGCTGGCACAAATGTAACAATTAATATTAAGGACAGCTCAGGCAATACTGTGAAGCAGACAAATGCAATGATAACAGCAGACAACAAGTATGCTACAACAATAAACCTAACTGGAATTTCGCCTGGAAAATATACAATAGAAGCAGTAGCTCCTTTGGCTGATAAGCTGCCAACATGCAAAAGAACCGTTGAATTTGAGTTAAAAAGCCCTTGGCTAAAGTTTGGAACAGATAAAGCAGTTGTTCCTGCTGGAAGCTCTTTAAAAATCGCTGGCTCAACACAATGCTGTGCAAAACCAAATGAAAAGGCAAAAATAACTCTGAGAAAAGGTAGCACCATGCTTGCTTCAACAGAAGCCAACTTAAATGCAGATGGGCACTTTGAAAAGCTGATAACATTGCCTTCAAACGAAACAGGGCCTGTTGAAATAACTGTTGGATTTGAAAATACAAATCCCGCATGCACAAAAAAAGCATCTATTGTTGTAATTTTCCCAGATGTGATGAAAAATCTTATTGCAGAGAACCTCAAAGAAGGGCAGAAAGCTCGCTTGGCTGTTGAATGTACCGCTAACATGCCTGTTGTGCTTAAGGTTTATTCCTATGATACAGGCGATCTTATTGCAGATCAGAATTATACCTGCAATTCAGGAATTGTGGAAATAGGCCCTGAATTGAAGGCAGGGGTTTATGATGCCAGGGCAGAAGCATCAATTCCATTTTGCATTCAGTGCAAGCTGCAGCGCTATTTTTTGGTGACAAAAACTGCTACAGTGCCAACCCCTGAGATCAATGCTGCCCTTGTTGTTTTTTGCGCAATTATAGTGTTGCTCATTGCAAAGGCAAAAAGGGGATCTGATGAGAACTAAACTTGCATTTCTTTTATTTTTATTGCTCTCAAGCAGCGTTTTTGCAGCATGGGAAACTGAATTTTTTTGGAAAGGCCAAATTAGCTTGCATGCAGAGAAAACCATGCTGAATGCTGGCGAAACTTTAAACCTTGATGTGAAAATCGACAACCTTGCAGATGCGCCTCTTGCTGATGCATACCTTGTTTTTCAGCTCGTGCACATCGCTGATGGAAATGAATTTTTATTCCAAAGAGAAAACATCATTGCTGAAAAAATTTCTGAGCGTTATAGCTTAAGAGGTAAAGAATCAAAAACAGTAGCTTTTGCACTTAAAATTCCTGAATATGCGCCAGCAGGCAATTATCGCCTTGATGTTTACCTCAAAAACCTGCGCAGCTATGTTGTTGGCGTACCTCACATATTCGTTTATCCAACCTCAATTGATCTTACAATTTCAAACAATGCAACGCAAAGAGATGTTGTAATTGATAGGAAAAATACCTTGATATGCGGACCTCTTTCAGAGGCAAATTTTAAGACAGATTGTTATTCTGGACCTGTTGGAGTTATCGTTGGGCCTGAGAAAGAGATAACAATGACTGTGGCCCTGAAAAACAATTCTTCAAAAGAAGAGCAAAACCTAAAGCTCAAGGTTGTGTTCTATCATTACGACGACACTATTTTAGAAGCTGCGGTAAAGGAATTTACCATAGAAATAGATAGCATTGCTCCAAATTCAAGCTGGAAAAAAGATGTAAAGCTTTTAACACCAAAAAAGCCAGGCGCATATCCTATAAGAATGGAGCTCACTGATGCAAAGGGAAACATGCTTTCAATTTTCAGGCACAGGGTTAATGTCGAAGGCATGAGCTCAAGATTTGTTTTTGCTTATCCAGATAGCATTTACTATAACAAGGGCGACAAGGCAAAAATTTTGGTAAAATTTTTGTCGCCATCAGATGCGAAAACCGAGGGACAAGCAACTATAGAAGTTTACCTGATGAAGGGAATCACAAGGCTTTATTCAGAAAAAAGAACTGTGGAGCTTAGCCAGAAAGTGCCCATACGCACAGAAGAATTTGTTTTCAATATCAATGAGCCGCTGCAAGATTTTATCCTTGGCGCAACTATTGTTGATTCCGCAAACAATGTGCTTGATTCCTATGAGCAGCCATTTTATTACAACAAATTTTCAAAAGCCCTCAAAAGCCTTGAAATAATAACAAGCCCAGATGCTGAATTCAAAACGCTAGCAGATAGCTTTATTTTTGGCACGCCAATATATGTGAAAGCAAAGGGAATTGATGAAAAAGGCTCTGAAGTTGATGTTGAGGGCAACATTTACATAAGCTCTGACAAAATAAGCTTAGGCCCATATGAGCTTGAGAACAGCGCATACAAAATAGAGGCGCTAAATGCAGGCACATATGTGCTGAGATGCGAAGCCTATAACAAAAACGCTGAGAAAAATCTCTTCATTGAGAATCCTGCGAACCTTGTTGTAAAAAGCTATGGCTCTTCAGAATATTCTGAGGAAAAAACCAGTTTTAGCGAAGGCGCACCAATATACTTTTCAGCATATGCTGTTGATTCCAAAGGAAAAACCTATGAAGTTCCTGTGGAGTATTACATTGTTGGCAATCAGTTCAGTCTTGGGCCTTTTTCTTTTTCTGGAAAAACAACCTTTGATAAGATGCTTCCTGCTGGGCAATACACAGCAATGTTCAGCGCTGCTGGATTGAGCAAAAATATTAACATAGCAGTAGTAGCTGCACAGCAAACACCAAAAGAGACACCTCAAAAAGTTACGCCATCAGCTTCAATAGTGCAGAAGCCAACACAAAAGCCAAAAGAGACTCCTAAGATCCCAGTGGAGACACCTGCAGAGATGCCTGAAGAGGAAAAGCCAGTGTTTGCAGACCTTGGCCTTGTGATCGTATTAATATTAACTATATTTTTAGTAGTTGCCTTGGGCGTATTTTACCTGAGAAAAATGCGCAAAATGCAAAGCTAAAATAGAAAAGCGCTTGCATTAGCTCGGGAAAATTTAAAGGCAAGGTTTTTAAAAAAGACACTAACTCTTTGGCAAGCCAGGCCTATTAAAGAAGCAGCTATTTGACTTTAAGTGCTTCTTAAGCAACTGTGCAAGGGCCAAGCCTTCTAAATGAGAAAAGTGCTGAATTTATGCTTGGCCTAAGCTGGACTTGCTCATCAAGACTGCAAATGAAAAATAACTTGGTTTTTAGCAGAAAGTGAAATTCGAAAAAAAGCTTAAAGGCCAAAATAAAAACCAAAAACTTTTTCTTTCACCAGAACAAGAAATAAAATAAAGGCATATCAAAAACGAAAAGTATTTAAAAAGTAACACACTAATTTTAAAATACTTAGATTAGGGGGCACACATTTAGGTGCGCGCAAAAGGCCAGGTATTATGATGGTTAAAATTGAATTTGCATCTAATTTTGAATTTAATCATATTCATAAATATACTCATCTATATGGAGGCGTTAGGAGGAGAGCTTTATGAAAGAAAAAAATCTGATAAAAGGTTTAGTTTGCAGTAAAAAGGTGATGGAAAGCCGTCAGGCATTTATTCCTTGCAAGGTGATGCTTCTAACTCTTATTATGGTCTCTTTCCTCCTAGCCATCGGCATGGTCAATGCAGGGTTTACAGTGCAAGGTGACTTCCCAGATACTGGCTTGAATTATAGGGTTGAAGCATACAGCGCTCCGCAAACAAATATGTGCGATGGAGCGCCAGATAGCGGTGTAATGTATTTCAGTTCAACTTATGCTCCAGGCGATAATGCATACAATGATAATGATGATTATGTTGGAAATTACACTGGAACTCTTGGTGGTCCAACAACTGTTTATTTCTACCTTTGCGGACCAGGTGGAAATTCAGCAGCGAAGATTGATGAATTCACAAAAACCGTTAATGATGATGCTAATCTAGAAATAGATATAGGTTACATTAATGGTACAACAGCAGTTCATGATGACCTTGCAAACAACTATGTTGTAGTTTGCAGCAACTTTAATGGAACGCTGCCGCTTAGCAGTGTTAGCAAGCAAGCTGGCGCTAGCGGCGAATATACGCAGTATTTCCACATAGATAAAGGCTCAATTTCAACATCAGAGGATGACCCTGCGCAAGTTTATGTCTTCTTCGATAGCGATTCCTTTGATTGCACATGGGGCAGCACCAAGAAAGCAGGCAAAATAATATATATTTCTTCCTCAGCACCAGACAATTACGGGGTTTATGGCACATTTGAGCCAGACACAAAGGTTACTGGCGATGCTCATGCAGATCTTGCAGATGCAACCATGATGCTTTACAACGCCAGCAATTATAATGTTGGCATTGCTCGCATTCGAAACGCAGCAGATGGCGGCACTGGAAATGATGACTACACATTGTATTATGATAATCCAATAACAGGCGACTTAGAATTAATAATTACGCCTGATGGAAACCCAATTCCTTCAACACACCAGACAACGATATCAAATATAGACCGCACAGCATTTGCTAACGGTGGTTATGACTTCATATATAAGGTAAGCAATGATACGCATGGTATACCGACAGATATAAACGAAGTTAAGGTTTCTATGACAATTGTAAGTGATGCTGTGGTATTCTCTACGACACCTGTGACAAGCGGCTCAGTAAATGTATATGACTTGTTTGTAGACGATGCTGGCGATGGAACAGATGATGTTGAATTTTACGTTGGTAGTTCAAAGGTATTGGCAGTTTCAAAAAATTTAGGAACTGGTGGAAGCGATGTAAAAATTGATGTTGGAAAAGTGAGCGGCGAAGCGCATGAAGGAATAGAAAGCGGAGCAAACGACAATATAACAGTACATAATGACTCTGATTGTAGTGGTAGCCCACACCTTTTGAGCTCAGAAAGAGTAAATGCATCAGATAATACAGCAGGTGTTGACTTTGCTGTGTACTTTTTAGATGATGGAAGCAGCACATTTTACATAAAAGTAAATAAAGATGGAACCTATGCAACATGTGGAAACGCCTTTAATTTGACAAACCAGGTTGCAACAAGAAATCTTGATGTTGAAATTACTGGTAAAGTGCCAACTGACATAGATAAAGTTGGCTCCGATATAGACAATGACGATGACATGACTGATTTGGGTGAAGCCAGCACAGTGCCATCAAGCGGAACCTATTATTTGTACCTTGATTATGCAGTAGGTGGAGCAAATAACAAAATTCTCTTCTACAAAAGTGGAACACTTGAATTGAAAAGAACTAAAAATTTAACAACAAGCCAAACAGTGAATGTTGGAAAGGTTGTTGGTGATGTGCATTCAGACCTTTCTACTGGTGGGGATGACCTAATAAGCGTTTACAGCGACCGCACTTGCACCACACCTTCAAGCTCTGAAATAGAACACCCTACAGCTGGCGCCGGTGACAATGACGACTATACTCAGTATTATGAGCAAAACGGCTCAACAAATTATATAAAAACAACAATGGTTGATGGTAGCAATTCCTATGAAACATGCGGTGCAAAGGTTGAATTTGGACAAGCAGGCGATACAACTGTAGTGGATATTTTGTCAGAAGTCAACGGCTCTGTGCCAAATGATGTTAGCTCTGTTGGAATAGATGATGACCAAAATAACACAGATGATTACACACAAACTGTTGTCGCTACAAGCCCGAAGACATACAAAATGCACATTGTTGCTGATAACTCTGCAAATATTAGCTTTTATATCTCCGGTAGAGCTGAACCTGTATTGAAGAGAGAAAATAAGGATTTCAGCGGCACCGCAGCAACAATAAATGTTGCAGAATTCTCCGGCTCTATAAATGATTCTTTCTATGAAGGGGGTTCTGCAAGCGTAGATGTTTATGATGATTACACTAATCGAACTATAAAATACAACTCTACCTCAATTATAGCCGACGATGGCAGCACAGATAATTACAAGGTGTTCTTTGAAGATCCAAACACTGCAGAAGCAGTTGATATCAAATTTACAGACGATGATGGCAATATAAGCTGGGCAAATGATGCTACGGATAGCGATGGCAAAATTGATGCAGGTGACAACATTGACTTTGATTTGGAATACACAGTGACAGGCGCAGTGCCAATAGACGTAACGTATGTCAAAGTAAGGGACAGTGGAGACAATGATGTTGTGTTTGGAATTGCGGAGCCAAAAAGCAATGGCACATATAAAATGTATGTAGCCGATGGAACAGGCAGTTATATATTGGTAAGTGGCACTGCTAGGCCTTGGAATGCAGACGATGAAAGTTTAGATGTGGATAAAATGCAGTACGCTGTAGAAAAAGCAGGCACTGTTGTCTTAACAAAAACCACAAACTTTGAAGCATTTACAGGCAATGATCTTTTTAGCGCTGGCAAGTTGTTCGGCACAGTACCAGGAACAGGTTACTTGGCAGGTGGCAAAGTTAAGGCATATACTTCACAAGCACAAGATTGCGGAGTAGGCTATGTTTCAGAGGGAAACATTGGCACTGGGGAAAAAGCAACTTATGAAATTTATGTGCCAAGCAACACACAATACTATTACGATTTCTGCGAATCTGATAAAGAT
>Ga0207433_10005920_pt1 | contig 21547 bp, 17 predicted proteins | sample YelNatPaOPGAMG01_FD_187559 | JGI IMG/M metagenome (GOLD analysis project Ga0207433, IMG submission 187559) | Hot spring thermophilic microbial communities from Obsidian Pool, Yellowstone National Park, USA - OP-RAMG-01 (SPAdes) (version 3) | ecosystem: Environmental > Aquatic > Thermal springs... | reverse complement strand
GGCCGCTTGGGCTGGGGAGTTGAATCGCTCGACCGTGCCCCAAGCAGCCACCAGCGCCAGGGCCGTGGGGTAATCCACTCCGGGCAGGGTCATGAGCAGTTTGACCTCCGGAATGGGGTAGGCCAGGTAGCCAGCCCTCTGACACCATCCTGATTAGGTTTTGAGTTAATAGTTGCCCTCCGTCCCTGACCCGGTGAGCCAAAGTCAAGCCACAAACCCAACTGCTGGCAAGCGCTCACGCCATTGTCATACCCGATACGGTGTCAGCAGACGTCAGGCGCTAACTGCCACCCAGCAAGTGGCTTTAGATCACAACCGTGGTCGCCCCCGAACCCCTCGTCCCCCTGCAGATTCTGCTAACGGGTGCATAAGCAAGCTGGGGCCTACGGATGCGTTATGAAATTGCGTTCACTGCGTCGGAGGGGTCAGATGCGCCCAAGTGGGCCCCGTCCAGTTGACCCGCCCGCAACCCGAAGCGGCTCAAACTCGGACTTCAGCACGCGTTACATAGCGGTCAGGCTAAAAGGTAGTCAGACTCAACGAGTCGGGTTTCAGCTTGGCGGCAGCCGGATGAACCCCAGGCGAGTGATGCGGGGGTCTCCATGGCGACCTGGCGCCTGGACCGATTGAGGCGTGATTGAGGTGGGGATGCTCCCTAGCACGTCGGTAGCAAACCTCATCAGCGCCTCGGGCGGGTCCATCTGGTGCGTCGCGTCCCAGACAAGCAGGACAGGCTTGCCTGCCGGAGGCGCCAGCCGTGGCGTGTTTGGCGCCATGACCACCGCGTTTGGAAACTGCAGACGCAGGTTGCCGGCCACACGCCGGTTATCGCTCAGAATGGTGCCGCCATCGAAGCCGGCTTGACGAAGCTGCTGAGCCAGTTGGTCGAACGGCACGTTGAGATTATGCGGACGCCCCAGCCAACCGGCGCCCAGCACGGTGCCGTTGACTGCGACCAACACAGTCACCCCGACCGCAACCGCCGCAGCAAACAGACCCCGTTGCCGCGTCGGTGCCAGTCGCCTCCGGGCGGCATAGGCACACAGGATAGGCAGCGGCACCAGCAGCGGTTGCAACCAGCGCGCTCTGACTGAGGTTACACCGAACAGCCCCACAGCAGCCGCGCAGATGGCCACTGCCCAACCGACCGTCCGAGCCAGGAGGCGCGCTAGGGTTGGGCTGGCCAGATCCGGTTCAGTCGGCGCAGGCGCTCGCCAGCAAAATATGCCGAACATGGCGGGCACTGTGCCGTACTGTAGCACGCCCACCAGCAGGTTGATCAAACCCTGAACCGACGCTGGTAGCGCCCCGGTCTGCTTGCCGATCTGAAAGGCGTCGCTTTCCGAAACCAGCAGGTGTGGGTGGTTCCAGACCCAGGCCCAATGCGGCGCGGTGCTGGCTACCAGGACCGCGCCGGCCAGTAAAGCACCCCGATGCACCAGGGCGCAGCGAGTTGTCCGGCCCGTCAAAAGCGCCAACCCCAGTGCCAGCAGGAAGACAGCGAAGTTGTATTTGGACAGCAGCCCTGCGCCGGCTACTACGCCCAACCGAACACACCAACCCAGGCTGCGGGTCCGCACCGTCCGCAGGGTGGCATACAGCGTTGCGGCGGCCAACATGGTGGCCAGAACCAAATGCGTCTGGTCACGCTGCGATTCCCAGGCCAGATGCGGTATAAACAAGAGCCCCACGGCCGCCACCGCCGCGTGGCTCTCCCGGCCCAACACCTCGCGCCCGCTAAGGTAGGTGAACGCGTAGGCACCAAATAGCAGGGCGTTCTTCAGCAGCGCCAGGCCGGCAACTCCAGGCCCGAATAGCTGGAATAGGCCGCATAACAGCCAGGTATAGAGCGGCCCCTGTGAGCCGTAACCCCAGCTCCAGCGCTGCGTTAGCAACATCTGATATGCCTCGTCCAGTTGCAGGCTGTTCGACACAAGGATTCGGCTGAGGCTATGTAGCGCAAAATATCCAGCCAGAAGACCCAGCGCCTTTGTACCAGTCAAAGGCTGGCGGAGCTGGGTTTGGTCGTTGCGGTTGATCATGCCGGGACGAGCTAGCCGGCTGAGTATGCGAGCTATGCCGCAGGTTTGCAAGGCAGCGTCACTTGAGGCTGGTCTGGCCACAAAGCTAAGGGCGCAGATCAAGCGGCGCCGTCTGCGCCTGGGCTGGTCAGCGGGCGGGTGATGAAAACAGTTGCATTGGGTGGGGCGATGCGGCACATAATGGGCCGGCTTTTCGGGTTCGAGTTTCACGAGCTATGGCACGCGACCGGATGCAACGACAGCGCTTCGAGCTGAAGTACCTCATTGACGAGGACACAGCGCTGCGGGTGCGGGATTTTGTTAGGTGCCACCTGGACATGGATGAATACAGCGTGGGCCGGCCGAACTTTTCGTACCCGGTCCACAGTCTGTATGTGGACTCGGACGATTTGCGGACCTACTGGGACACCGTCAACGGCAACAAGAACCGGTTCAAACTGCGGCTGCGATTCTATAGCGCCAACCCGGACGCGCCCGTGTTCTTCGAAATCAAACGCCGCATGAACAACATCATCATGAAAGAGCGCGGCGGGGTGCGTCAGGAAGCCGTGCCCCTGCTGCTGAACGGGCATTTTCCGCAGGAGGAACACTTGGTCGCGCGGCATAACCCCAAACACTTGGTCGCTCTGCAACGGTTTTGCGAACTGATGCACAGTATCCGGGGCAAACCCAAAGTGCACATCGCTTACCTGCGCGAAGCCTACGTGAGCGAGGACGATACCCAACGCGTGACTTTGGACCGGCAGGTGATGGCCGAAGAGAATCTGACTCCGACGATCCGGACCGAGATGGAGTCGCCGGTGCGAAGTTTCCAGAAATTTGTGATCTTGGAGCTGAAGTTTACCAATCGGTTCCCCAATTGGATGCGCGATTTGGTGCGCGCGTTCCACATCATGCAATGCGGCGCGGCCAAATACGTCTCGTCGGTCGAGAACCTCGGCTCGCGCCGCCTCCAGGCCACCACCCCGGTCGTAGCCGAAGCGCACGACTTGTGCGATTATTTCTGAGGTTGGGGCACCGGAGCGCCGCAACTGAGCCGGGTAGCCGGATCGGTTCTCCGCTAGGTCGGGTTCGTGCTGGGCGCGTACGCCGTTCCGGTTCCCCAGCCGGCGCGGGCGTCATTGGTGGCGCGTTAGCGGCGTCGAAAACCGTTACAAGTTAGCTGATGCACGAGCCGTTCAGTTACAGATTTAAGCCCGGGTTAGTCTTGCTGGGCATCGCAGCCGGGCTCGCTGAGGTGGGCTGGGGGTTTGATTTCTCCCCACCGTTGCAGGAGGTGACCGTGAACGTGGTAGGTGACACCACGGTGGTCTATCAGGTCCATGACCCCTATCGCGGGTTGGTTAGCGGCAGCGACACCACGCCGGGTGTGGCTGGCACACCGCAACCGGTGAACGGAGTGGTGGCGTGGGTGGCGGACAAGGTGGTGTATGCGCGGGTTTACGACGTGCGCCAGGGCGCCTGGAAAGGCACCAATGTCACCCGGCGCGACGCGACGTTCGTGTCTGAACCGCAAGTCAGCCACGGGGTGGTGGCTTGGAGCGCTGATGCTACCGGGTATTGCGCAGTGTATGATCCGGGCCGGGGCTGGGTGGTGGAGGGCGTGCTGACCCCCGCCCAAATCGGCATCGTCAAGACCGCCGAGGGGCTGGTGGCTTTTGTGTCGGGTGCAGCTACTGTGACTTGGCGCTGTTACGATCCAATGGCAGGGGCGTGGCGCGGCGAAACAGTTCCAGGCCCCGGCGCACCGTCGGTGAACGATTTGACCGTAGCGGATGGGCTGTTGGCGTGGAGCGTGAACACGGTGGTGTATTGCCGCACCTACGACCAAGGTCGAGGGACTGTAGCGGCGGTGGCAGTGCCGGTGGCGGCAGGTTATGTGCCTGACCTACGGATCAATAACGGGGCAGTGCTATGGACCGACGGGCTCACACCTCAGACCCGCGGCTACAACCGCACGAACGCAGCCTGGTACAGCGGGCCTACTTTGCCCTACGCCCACTTTTATGCTTACCCAACTAACGGTAACCCGCCGCTGATGGTCTGGTATGCTGATCTATCGCTGGGGGCGACCAGCCGCAGTTGGGACTTTGGGGACGGCACCACGGCGGCCCAACGCACGCCCCTGCACATCTTCAATGGTTGGAGACGCTTCACCAACAGTCTGACTGTCGCGGGCCCAGCCGGCACGCATACCGCACAGCACTTCATCTGGACCGACACGCAACCGCCCAGCGGCACCTTGCTCATCAACAGCGGTCAGGCCTACACACCGTCGGTTGAAGTGACGCTGTCATTGACTGCCACGGACAATAGTGGGGAGGTGGCTGGCATGCGCTTCAGCAACGACGGCACTACCTGGAGCCCCTGGGAACCGTTCCAGACCAGCAAAAGCTGGACGCTGACGCCCGGCGACGGGCTCAAGACGGTGTATGCTCAGCTCAAAGACCCGGCTGAAAACGTTTCGGCTGCCCTGACTGCAAGCATCCGGTTGGACACGCGCCCGCCGCCAGTTGTGTCGTTCAGCACCACAAACTTTGTGGTGCCTGAGTCCGCCGGCTCCATCACCATCACCGCCGTGCTGAGCGCTAGTTCGGTGTTCACTGCTGCCGTGGACTACGCCACAGCCGATGGCACTGCGACTGCGGGGTTGGACTACGCCAGCGCCAGCGGTCGGCTGGTGTTTAGCCCAGGTCAGACGATGCACACGTTCACCCTGTGGCTCACCAACGACACCTTGCCCGAGCTGAACGAAACAATCCTGCTGTCCTTCAGCAATCCCACCAACTGCGTGGTGAGCAACGGAGCGCAGGTGACCATTGTGGACGACGACCCGCCCAGTGTGGCTTTCGCAACCGAGCGTTTTAACGCCAACGAGGCCGCAGGCCAGGCCATCATCACGGTGCTGCTCAATGCTGCCTCGGGGCGCACTGTGACCGTGCACTACGCCACAGCCGATGGTACAGGCCGAGCAGGGGCCGATTACGTGGCCACGACCGGTCTGTTGAGCTTTCAGCCGGGGCAGACGGTGCGCAGTTTTGCAGTGCCGCTGTTGGACGATTTGATGGATGAACCCGATGAGACCGTTCACCTGAGGCTTTTCGATCCCACCAACGCCGTGCTGGGCAGCTTGACCAACGCGGTGCTGAGCATTGTGGATGATGATCCGCCCACCGCCTCGTTTGTCAGCCGCCTGTTCTTCACCAACGAATCAGCCGGCAGCGCCCTGGTGACAGTGCGCCTGAGTTCGGCCTATCCGCAGACGGTCTATGTGGATTACCTGGTGCTCAACGGCACGGCGTTGGCAGGGAGTGATTTTTTGGCCGCCAGTGGCACCCTCACTTTTCCCCCAGGCACCACCAACAAGAGTTTCGTGGTCAACTTGATTCCCGATGCCGTCCCGGAACCCATCGAGACTGTCCGGCTGCTACTGAACAACTTTGTCGTTTGCACCCCGGGCCCGGTCACCCAGGCTGAGTTATGGATTGTGGACGCGGCGTCTGCCCCGTGGCTGTTTGCCCCGGTGCAGTTGCCAGACCGGTCCGTGCAGGTGGGGTTGCTAGGGCCAGTAGGCCACCGCTACGCAATCGAAGCCTCGGGCCAGTTGACCAACTGGACTGAGCTGGGGCGATTGACCAACACCAGCCTAACCAGTGCGTTTCACGACGGGTCGGCCACCAATCAGCCGATCCGCTTTTACCGCGCCCGGCAGGTGGACTAACCCGGTTAGAAAGGGACCGAATACGCGTGTGACGAAGGGACCCTTGGCGGGCCGAAGTGGACGGGACAAACCCACTACCAGACGAGCCTCGGACCGGCTGCGAGCCGACGTGGCGGTACGGCCTGGCGCCGGCTGGACAATGGCCTTGAACAAGTGGATCATCGGCGTGTGAAGCAGTCATTGGTGGCAATGGACCTGGAGGGCGTGTTGACGCCCGAGATCTGGATTGCGGTGGCTGAAAAGACGGGCATTGCCGAGCTGCGGCGCACCACCCGAGACGAGCCCGACTACGACAAGCTCATGCGGGGCCGGATCGAACTGTTGCATCGGCACGGGCTCAAACTGTCCGATATCCAAGCCGTGATTGGCACATTGCGCCCGCTGGAGGGCGCGCTGGAGTTCCTACGTCACCTGCGTGCCCTGGCGCCGGTGATCATCTTGTCCGACACCTTCGAGCAGTTCGCCCAGCCCCTGCTGCGGCAGTTGGAATGGCCCACGCTATTGTGTCACCGGCTAGAGGTGGTGGACGATCGGGTGATCAATTACCGGCTCCGTATCCCCGACCAAAAACAAAAGGCTGTGGCCGCGTTCAAGCTGCTCAATTACCGCGTCATTGCCGTCGGCGACTCGTTCAACGACACAGCCATGCTGACCGAGGCGGACGTGGGCCTGCTGTTCCGTGCACCATCCGCCGTCAAACAGCAGTTCCCTCAGTTCCAAGCGGTGGACACCTACCCTGAGCTGCTGCGGCTGATTCGCCAAGCCATGGAACCCTGAGCCGGCCGGCTGCACGGGGCCCGCCAGCCGAGGCTATCATCATCAGCGCCCTGGGCTGGGCTGGCCCACAGGCAGGTTGCTTGGCCTCTCAGCGCCGTAGCGCTGAACTAATCTTGGGCCAAGGCCAAGGCGAGCCTGGGCCAAAAAAGGGTTGTCTTTGAGGCTGCCGGCAGGCAATCTTCTGTCCGCCCCAGAGCGGCTGGGGCAACGATGTGGTATCTGACCCGACAACAGCGTCGCGTGCTGTGTGCAGTGGTGCTGATCTTACTGTGCGGGTGGGCAGTCCGGGCATGGCGACTGGCCCATCCGCCGTCGCCTCCGACGGTCGTTGGCAATCCTTGAGTCTGTATGCAGCCTAAAGACGTTGACCAAGTGCTGGAGGAGATCGTGCGCAAAGACCCGCGCTACAAGCGCGAGGCCTACCTGCTTGTGCGCGAAGCGTTGGACTATACCCAAACTACCATCAGTAAGCAGGAACGCCGGTCCGTCCGGCATGTGACTGGCCAAGAGCTGTTAGCGGGTTTTCGGGCTTATGTGCTGCAACAATTCGGTCCGCTGGCTCTGACGGTCCTGCACGAGTGGGGCATTTACCGGTGCGAAGACGTGGGCGAGATCGTGTTCAACTTGGTCGAAGCCGGGCTGTTGGCCTGCACGCCGACCGACTCGCGAGAGGACTTTCGCGGTGGGTACGATTTTGAGGAGGCTTTCAACAAGCCCTTCTTGCCTTCCAAGAAGCTGGTGTCTCCGCCCGGCCAGGTACCCGAAAGCCAACCGCACTGAATGGGCACCGATGGTGGGCTGTGGGGTTGGGCTGGCCTGCGGGCTGGGGCGCGGGTGTCGATGAGAGCTCTTTGCAATGGGTCTGTGAGCCCGGCGCCTGCATCCAGCATGCCGGCTATACCGCCCGATGTCCGGCTGACGACCCTAGACAACGGGTTGACCCTCATCCTGCGCGAGGACCACAGCGCCCCGGTGGTGTCGGCTCAAGCCTGGTGCAAAGCCGGTAGCATCGATGAAGGGCGTTGGCTTGGGGCGGGCTTGTCGCACGTGCTGGAGCACATGCTGTTCAAAGGCACCAGCTCCAGGCCAGCCGGTCGGATTGACCAGGAGATCCAGCGCGTGGGCGGCTACATGAACGCCTACACCTCCTTCGACCGCACGGTCTATTGGATCAACGTGCCCAACACCGGGTTGACCGTCGCGCTGGATATCCTGTGTGACATCATGCAGCACGCCACCCTGCCTCCGGATGAATTAGCCAAGGAGATGGAGGTCATCCGGCGCGAGATGGACATGAACTACGATGATCCAGGGGAACGGTCAGCGCGCCGGTTGTTCGAGGTGGCCTATACCGTCAGCCCCTATCGCTACGCCATCATTGGCTATCCGGACATGTTTAGCCAAGTGCAGCGCGAGGATCTGCTGGCTTACTATCGGGAAAAGTATGTCCCGAACAACCTGTTCTTTGTTGTGGTCGGCGATTTCCAGGCCGCCGCAGTCGAGGAGCAAATCCGCGCTGCCTTCGCTCAAGCCAAGGCGCGTCCGATCCCCGCCGTGGCCTTGCCTCAAGAGCCGCCTCAGATTGCCCCCCGCGAGGTAGTGGAAGAAGCGCCCATTCAACAGGGCTATTTCCACATCTGTTGGCACATCCCGCACCTGCGGCATCCGGATGTGCCGGTGCTAGACGTGCTGGCTACGCTGTTGGGCAACGGGCGCAGCTCGCGCTTGTTCCGTCAGGTCCGCGAGGCCAAGGGCTTGGTCAACTGGGTGGACGCCTGGACCTACAAGCCGGGCAACCCGGGTTTGTTGAGCCTCAGCGCCGTGGTCGATCCCGACAAGTTTGTTCCGGCTCGGGACGCTCTGCTGGAGGAAGTTCACCGCATCAGCTCCGAACTAGTTAGCCCGCAAGAGCTGGAGAAGGCCGTCAAGCAATTCCTGGCTGCCACTCTGGCCAACCGCAAAACCATGCAGGGCCAGGCACAGGATTTGGGCGGCTGCTGGATGGTGGCTCAGGACTTGAACTTCTCCGCGCGGTATCTGGAGGCGGTCAAACGGATCACCCCAGAGGACCTCCAGCGTGTGGCGCGCCAATACCTGACCGAGCAGCAGCGCACGCTTTACGCCCTGTTGCCACGCGGGGCTGCGCCCAAACCGGTCCAGGTCCCCGAGCCGGTCAAAGATCACCCGGTCAAAAAAGTCACCCTGGCGAACGGACTGTGTGTGCTGTTGAAAGAGAACCACCGGCTGCCCTTTGTGGAATTCCGCGCTGTGTTCCGCGGAGGCGTGCTGGCCGAGACGCCCGAGGACAACGGGGTGACCTTGCTGCTGGCTCGGATGCTGTTGCAAGGCACCCGCAACCGCTCCGCTGCGCAGATCGCCACCGACATCGAGTCGGTCGGCGGCGCCATCGATACCTACGCCGGCAACAATAGCTTCGGACTCAGCGTTGAAGTGCTCCGCTCAGATTTCGAGCTGGGGCTGGACCTGGTGGCGGACGTGCTGCTGAACCCGGCGTTTCCCGTGGACGCGCTGGAACGGGAGCGAGCAGTGCAACTGGCCGGCTTACGCGCGCTAAAGGACGACCTACTGGCCAGCGCGTTCCGACTGATGCGGCGCGCTATGTTCGGCCCTACCGGTTACGGTCTGCATCCCCAAGGCAACGAACAAAGTGTGCCACAGCTCACCACCGAGCACTTGCGCCGCGTGCACCAAACCTTAGTCGTACCCAACAATGCTGTGTTGGCCATCTACGGCGATATCGATCCTGCCCAAGCCCGGAATACCGTCCAGCAAAGGTTCGGCACTTGGGCACCCGGCCCCGGCGCTCCCATCAGCCCGGACACCAAGCCTGTTCGCCCTGAATCCCAGCGGCCTCGCGAAAGCCGCGACAAAAAACAAGCCGTCCTGGTCATGGGCTTTCCAGGCACCTCGCTCCATGACCCGGACCGATACGCCTTGGAGCTGATCCAAGAAGCCTGTAGCGATCTGGGCTCGCGCTTGTTTCTGCGCATCCGGGACAAGCTGGGCTTGGCCTACTATGTGGGGGCGCAGAATTTCCTGGGGCTGGCACCCGGCTACTTCGCTTTCTATGTGGGCACCGCGCCCGAAAAGGTCGGGTTGGTGGAAGCCCAGCTACTGGAGGAAGTGCAGGCCTTGCGCCAAGAAGGCTTGACGGAGGAAGAACTGCACCGGGCCAAAGCCAAGATTATCGGACACAAGAAGATCGCCCGCCAAGACCTGGGCAGCTACGCCATGACCACCGCGTTGGATGAGCTTTACGGCCTGGGTTGGGAGCACACCGACCGCGAAGATGCCCTCTACCAAGCCGTTACCATCGAGCAGGTCAAAGCCGTCGCCCAAAAATACCTTCGGCCCGACGCCATGGTCCTGGCCCTGATCAGCCCGGACAGGGCCAACTGACCGGAACGCTCCGAGGCCACAGTCGCAAGATTCCCCACGACGGCAGCCCTGGTGAGCCTCGGGGTGCGAGGCAGGGCCCGATCGCTACTCAACCGAGTAGTGTCTAGCCACGGCGTCTCCGCTGTCACCTCAGGCTATCGCCACTAACCTTGGTGGCGGCATGCGGGCGTAGCCCGGGTGCAGTCCAACCGATTCGGCACGAGGCCGTTCCGCGTGGTTCAGCTCGTCGAGGCCATCGAACAGCCGTGGTCAAGGCTTGGTGAGTTGTTGGCCAGCACGGCGGTCGGGGATTTGGAACTGGCCTACGGCGGCTTGGCCTTCGCTTGCCCTCGCCAGTCGTCTGGAGCGCCGCCTCGGCATGCGTCCCAGCAAGAGTCAGGGGTGACATGGTTGCTGCGGGGCTGGCGGACGAACCGCGGATGGGCCAAGCCTTCGTGACGAAAAAGTAACTCGCACGCCACGGGTTTGTCATGGAGGGGTGATAGCGTTGCCAGTGGACGGCCATGCTGTGGGTGCCAGGAAAAGTTTGGGAGCTGCGCCGGCTCACCGGAGTCGGATCGTGTGAGAACTGGCGTGGCGCTGGTTGCCCTTGGCCGTCGGAAGAAACGGTATGAATGCTTTGGTTGCACTGAGTCCATTCTTTGCTGGGGCACTTGGATTCGCCTACGAACGGTTGACCACCGAGGGCAAGGTCACCATCAGTTTGTTAATCGTCGTCTCGCTGTTCAGTTGGACTGTTATCATCAAGAAGGCCCGGCAGCTTTACCTTGCAACGACCGTGGCGCGGAAGTTCTTCGCCGCCTATCGCAAGGCTCGGGATCCGCTGGAGTTGTTTAACAAGAATGAGGAGTACCCAGGTGCGCCTGCCTACGAGGTGTATGCCACCGGCGCCGAGGAACTGGCCTACCACCTGAAGAATAACCCGGTACACGTCAACGGGCGTACCAAAATTAGCGTGGCGTCGTTTGATGCAGTGCGGGTGGCGCTGGAACGGGCTGTGAGCGCCCAGGCGCTGTCGCTGGAGAAAGGCATGATCATCCTGTCCACGGCGGTGGCCGGAGGCCCGTTCATCGGCCTGCTGGGCACGGTCTGGGGGGTGATGGAGACGTTTGCCGGCATCGGTGTCAAACAAGCCGCCAGCCTCACGGCTATGGCACCCGGGGTTTCCGCCGCGCTGCTGGCTACGGTGACCGGCCTGTTCGTGGCTATTCCAGCCATGTTCGCTTACAACTACATGATCACCACCATCCGCGCCATCACGCAGGAGCTGGATAACTTCACCGCCGAATACGCCACCGCCATCGAGCATTGGTATGTGGACACCCGGCCGGTGTCCGAGGAAATCGCCGACGCCTTGAAGAAGGTGCAGGCCGGGGCCGTGCCGTTGAACGAGTTGGCCACCGTGTGATTCAGGGGATCCTGTTGCACTGGTTTCGCTTATGAAGAAATACTCGACCAGCAAGCACCACACGCTCAGCGAGCTGAATATAACCCCGTTGCTGGACCTAGCCTTTGTCATGCTGGTGATCTTCGTGATCACCACCGCTCCACCCGTGAACGATATGGACATCGCCTTGCCCACCGCTTCCCAGCGGCCCAAGGAAGCGCCCTCCAAGGCCAACTACGTCACGGTGGACAACAAAGGCAACATCTGCCTGAACACGGTGCCCATGGATGAGAACCAGCTTTTGCGCACGCTGGTCGAGTTCCGCAAGGAAGACCCAGACCTGAACGTAGTGGTTCGGGGTGACGCCGGCATCCAGTACCAGCGCATCATTGACGTGCTGGATGTGTTGGTGTCGGCCAACATCAACAAGGTTGGCCTGGCCACCACGCCCGTCGGCCAATGAGCGCGCCCTCAGTTGCCCACGCCCACGCCCGCTGGCGACCCTGGGGCCGACGTTCCACCGGACTGGTAGAGCTTCGACACGACTGACCCGGTGGCGACCAAGAGCAAAGCCCAAAAGGATCGCACAAGCCTGCTCATCTCGGTGGTGTTGCACGCGCTGATTTTGGGGGGGCGTGACGTATTGGGCGCACAAGACCGGGCGGCTTGAGGAGTGGACGCAGAAAATTCTCCAGGTTGTCCGGTCCGAAAAGAAGGATAAGGCGCCCGATACCAAACCGGTCCAGCCCCAACGCTCGCCGCCGCCTCGGGCCAGCGAACTGCCCAAGATCAACGAAGGGGCGCGCGCCCCAATCGACAGCGGCACGCGCCGGGCTGTGGCTGCAGACGCACCCGAGGCAGTGGGAGAGACCTTCTTCATGGACACACGCCGTCAGGAGGGCACGGGCGGGCCTGGACCGGCCAGCGGCGCCGCGGCCACCAACCCCCGCAGGTGAAGGTCGTCTCGATTGCGCCACCGGTGGTCCCGGTGTTCAAGGCGGCAAGCGCCTCCACCATCAAACAGTTGTTTGCCGAGCGGGCCAAAGCCGCCTCGGCCACCGAAGCCGTGGGAGCCGAACAGATAGCCCGCACCGGCGCATCCGACGCCGGGGCGGCGGTGTCCAAGGTTGCCGGCGCCACCATTGTCGAAGGTAAATACGCCGTGGTCCGCGGCCTCAGCGACCGGTATGTCAGCACCACACTCAACGGCGCCAACATCCCATCGCTGGACCCCTACCGACAGTCGGCGCCCTTGGACCTGTTCCCTGCGCAAGTGATCGACCGGGTAGCCGTGCAGAAGACTTTTACCCCGGATCAGGAGGGCATAGCTACTGGCGGGGGCATTGACGTGGTCACCCGGTCGTTTCCCGCCCGGCCATTCCTATCGCTATCGTTGGGAGGCGAGTACAACTCCCAAGCCACTTTTAATGACAGATATCTCACCTACAAGGGCGGTTCGCTCGATTGGGCTGGGATGGACGATGGCACCCGAGCCTTGCCCGAGAGCGTGAGTCGGTTGGCTCCGATTGGCCGGCCTTTCCCCGATGCGCCGCCGTCCAGTGGAGTCATTGACACACCGCAGTATTTCAACAGCCTCAGCAACGCCGCGCTGGTGGACCGGGTCACGCGCGAGCTCGGCGTAACCGAATTTGCGCCGCGCCGCGAGGCGCCTCCATTGAACCACAATTTCGCCCTGGCCGGCGGAGGTTCGACCCACCTGTTGGAGCGGCCGCTGGGCTATTTTGCCAGCATGAGTTACCGGCGCGCCTTCTCGTTCTACGAGGATGGTGTGGTCAAGCGCTACCAAAACGGCACTCAACTGAAAAGCAGCTTCCGGGACGCCCGCGCCCTAGACGTGGTCAACTGGTCTGGCATGGTGAACCTCGCCCTGCAGCCGTTTCCGGACCACGAACTGGGCTTCACCTTCTTCTATAACCAGAACGGCACCGACGAGGCTCGCATTCAGGACCAAGGCCGGGACATTTACGACACGGCGGCCACGTTCCGCAAGTTTAACCTCTACTTCATCGAGCGTAACCTCCACACCTACCAGATGAGGGGTGACCACCGCCTGGCGGACCTGGCCGGTCTGCAGTTCAACTGGATGGTCGCCCTCACGCACACCAGCCAAGACGAACCCGACGCGCGCTTTTTTAACGATGCTGACACGGGCGACGGCTACACCACCGACCGCAACACCATCCCCAATCCTAACAAACCCACCCGCTACTTCCGCACTCTGGAGGAGAACAATCAAAACGTGAAGCTGGACTGGGCCCTGCCGTTGCGTGTCCGAGGCGATGAGGAGGGCCGGTTCAAATGGGGCTTGTTTCAAAGCACCTCGACGCGAGACTTCAGCGAGCGGCAGTTTTACTATCGTGGTCACGGCGGTTACGACGACGATCCCAACCGTTATTTGTCCGAGGACGCCCTGGGCCTAATCTCGATCCGCACCAACTACCTCCGGGGCAAGCCGCGCAGCCTGTCGTTCGACTGGGGCGACTCGGTGCAGGTGTTTGACAGTGTCTATACAGGGGACCGGACGGTGCAGGCTGGGTATCTGATGTTGGACCTGCCGGTCCCACCCCAGATGCGCCTGGTCGGCGGGGTGCGCTACGAAATCACCGACCTGTCGGTTCATTCCGAAAGCTACCTCAAAAGCAGTGTCACCGGCACCAATATCAACGACGCGCTGCTCAACCAGTCCGACCTACTGCCGGCGGTGGGGTTGATCTGGACGTTGCGCTCGAACATGAACGTGCGGCTGAATTACAGCCAAACGATCGCCCGACCTAGTTTCCGCGAACTGGCAGCCTATTACAGCTACGACCCGCTCATCAACGATTACATCGAGGGTAACCCCACCCTGCGGATGACGGCCATCCAAAACTACGACGTGCGGTGGGAGTGGTTTCCGCAGCCTGGGGCGTTGCTCAGCGTCAGCCTCTTCTACAAGAAACTCACCGACGCCATCGAACGTGGGAACATTAAGCAGGAAGGCGACGTGATCACCTTCTTCAATAACGACGCCACGCTGTATGGGATCGAATTCGAAGGCCGAACAGCTCTGGACCTTTTAGGCTGGGATTTGCGCCACTTCAGCCTGGGCGGCAACCTCTCGCTGTTGCGCTCCGAGGTGAAATTATCGGACCGAGACTTGCAAATCAAACGAGCTTTCTTCCCCCACATCAGCGACACCCGCCCGCTCTACGACCAATCGCCTTACGTTGTGAACCTGGACCTCAACTACGCCAACCCGCACAGCGGCACCAGCGCCAGCTTGGTCTTAAACATCGCCGGCCCTCGAATCGCCATCACCAAACTCAACACCGAAGACGTGTACGACCAGCCGGCACCCACGCTGGATTTTCTACTGTCCCAGAGGCTCGGACGGCGCACCTCCCTCCGGTTTGCTGCCCGCAACCTGCTCAACCCCAAAATCGAACGCACTTATGGCAAGGACTCCGATTTGCTTTACTCCTCCTATACCCGGGGCGTGACCCTCGGTGTGACACTGTCTTATGAGTTTTGAGCTACTGGCGCACTTCAGGGGTTTTGCGAGCCGGCCGGCTAACCGGGCGAAAGTGCATTTGCTGTTCAGCCTTGTGGCGGCCAGCCTTGCCGCTGGGTGTCAACCGCGGTCAGCTGCGGGTGGGCTGTCGGCTCCCTCCCCGTGGCTTTGCGGCGTGATACCCGACGGCGTGGCCCTGCCCGGGCCCGCCAGTGTCGTCCAACTGCGACTGTTTACCAACGCCTCACCTGATGGGTCGCACCTGTTCAACACCTTCGACCTGGAGGCGTTCGGTGAAACTCTACTTCGCAGCCCAGCCCGGGCGCCGTTCGGGCCGCTGACAGGCGTGCCACCTTGGGACAAGACGCTGCATCACATCCTGATCAACGGCACCGGGCCGGAGCTGGCTGCGGCCAACAGCATGCGGCTCGTCGAGCAGGCCAGCGGCCCCGAATGGAGGTATTGGGCGTGGGACCTGACTGGAGCCTATCGAGGGCGGGTCCGCACCTTACGCCGGGCGGTGGTGTTTGTTGAGCCTGACTTGTTTGTGTTCTACGACCGTCTGGTCGCACCCGAGCCGGTGAGTTTCGATATGCTCCTTCACCCGCCCAGCATCACCGTGCTGGATACCAACTGGGGAGACCTACGCCTGGACCTGCCCAAGGCCGGCCTGCGCATCCACAGCCCGGCGCCAAAAGGCTTCCTTCGCCCATGGAGCCGGGTCAGTTCCTCGGCAGACACGCTCCTGCCAGACACGGTGACGATGCGTTTGGGGCCGACGAATCGGGTTTCGGAGCTGGACCTGCTGACCGTGCTGGTCGTTTACCCTGCCGGCGGGGTGCAAGGATTTGCATTCAAGTTTTTGGAAAGTCCCACTGCCCTAGGTGCCCGCATTCACCGGCAGCACCTACCCACCTTGGTCGCCTTCCGCACCGCCTCGACCGCTCCTGTGGCCAGCCTCAGCACCTACGAGTTCACAGGCCCGGTAGGCGTGGCGGTCTTCAAGCCTAAACCGCGGAGCCGATGAGTGCCCAGCCCCAACTTCCTGCGATCGGAGACGAGCGGGTTTGGCAGCGCTCAGCACGTGGCAGAGTTCACTCAATTGTTGCTCAAGCGACGTGGAATTGTCATTGGCATGTGCTTGATTGGAGGCGCAGATGTATTGCAAAGACAACCATAAGCTCGACCAAACTATGATGCACGATCTAAAGTGATTGTACGTCAGTATGCTTTGCGCCGCCTTGTGCGGCGCGTCGGCGGCTCCGGCCGCGACGGTCCAGGTCGCCGGCACCATTACCGGTACGGTCACCTGGTGGAACACCAACGAATATGTGCTCAACGGCTTTGTGTACGTGCTGAGCAACGCGGTGCTGATCATCGAGCCGGGCACCGTCATCCGCGGTAAAGCCGGCACCGGCTCGGACTCAGCAGCCCTGTTCATCACCCAGGGCGCTAAAATCTTTGCTAATGGTACCAAACATAGCCCGATCGTTTTCACCTCGGAGACCGACGATCTGGATGATCCTAACGACATCCCCCTCTGGGCCCGTAACCTGTGGGGTGGCGTGGTCATCTTGGGCCGCGCCCGCATCAACACCTCCAGCGACGCCACCGGTAACACCGCTAATCCCAAATACGACGTCTATGAAGGGCTGCCCGATACCCAAATCGGCGGTCAATACGTCCATCGCTACGGTGGGGACGATGACAACGATAACTCCGGTGTCTTCCGCTATGTCTCCATCCGCTACTCCTCCACCACCATCCTGCCCAACAAGGAGATCAACGGCTTGTCGTTGTGCGCCGTGGGCCGGGGCACCCGCATCGAGAATGTCGAGGTCTTCGGCGCTGGAGACGATGCGGTCGAATTCTTCGGCGGCACGGTCAACACCAAATACATGCTGAGCATCTTCTGCGATGACGATAACTTCGACATTGACCAGGGCTATTCGGGCAAAAACCAGTTCTGGTTTGCGATCCAGGCCCCGGACCGCAAGGACAACGGCGGCGAGTGGAACGGTGAGCCCAGCGGCATTGCGGTGGGAGCCAGCCCGGTGGCCAACTTCGAAATCTACAACGCCACCTACATTGGGGCGGGGACCAATGCGACCGGGAACCGCGCGTTCCTGTCCCGAGAGTATGCAGCGCCGCGGGTGTTCAACAGCATCTTCACCGAGTTCAATGTGGGGGGCAATATCGACACCAAGTCGGCGGTGCATTTTACCAACTGGGTGGCGCGGTTTGCGGACAACATCTTTTGGGCGTTTGCCTCCAACGGGGTGCCGCAGAACTACTGGCAGAATGCTGTGGCGCAGTGGGTATTGACCGACCCCGGACACCTCAAGCTGCTGCCTAACCCCAGGCAGAATGCTGTGGCGCAGTGGGTATTGACCGACCCGGCCAACAGCAACCTGTTTGTGGACCCGCAGTTGCGAAGCATCAGCCGCACCAATACACCTGCCTTCCGTTTAGACCCCCGGCCTCAACCCGGCAGTCCGGCGCTCAGTTCACCGCGCACCGCGCCCAACGACGGGTTCTACAGCCCGGTCGCCTACCGGGGCGCGTTTGCCGACCTGAACTGGGCGTCGGACTGGACCTTCTGCGGCGAGTCGGGGTTGCTGAGCGGGCGCAACGCCGGCACGCCCCCGCCGCTGCCTTCGGCGCCTCCGGCCTGCGCGCAGCCGACGCTCACGATTGTCCGCATCAATGACACGACGGCCCAAATCAGTTGGCCTTCACAGGTCGGCTGCACCTATCAGCTTCAGGTCAGCCCAACCCTACCAGCAGAAACCTGGAGCAACGTGGGTGCACCGCAGAGCGGCACGGGCGGCCCGCTCAGTGCCACCATCACGACCACCAGCGGCAACCGCTTCCTCCGAGTAAGAGTGCAGTAGGCCCAACAGCAGGGGTCGTCCACGCGCGGGGAGCCCGTAAGGGCTCCCCGTTTTGCATTTCGGGAAGAGCCTGCGGGCCAGCCTCCTGTTTCAAGGTCTCCAGCCGCTTGAGCCCTGGCGGACAGTAGCCGCTGCCAGCACCGCCCCGCCCACAAGCGCGGCGTCCTTGCCGAGATTGGAAACAAACAGCGAGGCCGCGTGGGCACCGCATTCCGGCCCGGACCCGGCGAGGTGCTGGCGGATACCCGGCACCAGCCAGTCCTTCAGTTCTGCTACGGTCGCCCCGCTTAATGCTAGCACGTCAGGATGCAGACGGTCGATAATCTGTGTCACCAGCGCGCCGGCCTCTACCGCGATTCCCAGCATCGCTTCTTTGGCCCCCGCGTCTCCGGCCTGGAGCGCCTTGCGCCATTGCTTGGCTGGATGACGCGCTGGGTTTTTCGGGTCCGGTTGGAGCGCGGCGGGTACTTTCAGCTCGCCCGCCGTCACTGGCGCGAAACGGCCTTGGACGATCCAGCCGACAGCGCTGCACCGATCCAAGCAAACCGCAGCCAGGCTACGAGGCTTGGGGTCAAGTTCTAGGGTGTAAATGGCCAGCGCTGCCAGATTGCAGTCGTTTTCCAGCGTCACCGGCACGCCCAGACGCTGTTCCAGCTCGCGTCGCAACGGGACATTCTCCTAGCCCCACCCCGCCATGCGCAGCGCCAGGCCACGGTTCGCATCCACTGGACCAGGCACCCCCATCACGACGGCATGCACAGCCCCAAAGTCCAAATCGCATTCATCCACCGCGTCCCGGACGCACCGGGCCACGCGGTCCAGCGCTTGAGCTTGACCGCGCTCAGGTTTGGGACTGAGCTCGGCCTGGCCCAACAGGCGGAAGCTGGGGTCAAAGACACCGGCTACAAGCCGGGCGCTACCCAGATCGACGCTGACATAATGAATAGGTGTTGGCGTATCAGCATTCATTGGGGAGAAAGTGCTGGCAGAACCAGGAACCAGCGAGCTGCTTCGGATGCAGTTCATGGCGGCGGTCCAACAAAGCGGACACCCTCAACGCACAGGCCCGCTCCATGGTTCCACCAGCTTGGGGCTCTGGTTTTACGATCCGATGTCAAGGATGTAACGACCCAGTAAACATGCTTACTTCAGTCGGGCGTGCACGTTTTGCTCCAGGGCAGTGGCCCGCACCTAGCGGTGCCGTCTTTTCAAGCCACAAAACGCAAAATGCTCGAGGAGGCTGCACACGGGCATCCTGTGCTACGCCATTGTGAAACGAAGGTGACATTTTGGCAACAAAGCGGCGCGAGAGTTGACGGACAGGCTGGGTGGGTAGATAAAAGATGTGTGCGCATAGTTTGTTGGTCATTGATCGTAGTGTTGGGAGCCGGCTGCGCCACCTTCAAAAAACAGACCAGTAAAACCGACGCGTTCGACGCGGTGAAGGTGGACCAGGTAGTCGGCAACAACGTGTCCTCGGCGCCGTTTCAGCGCACTATTGTGTGCCTGAACCCACGGCGCGAAACAAGGCAGGTAACCCTGATTACCAACGTCAACGTGGCCTGGGTCACCAACGTCACAGTCGTCACGCTCACGAACCTGACGGTGACCATGAGTACGAACGCCAGCCGCACGTTGGCCACCAACCTCACGGCGGTCCGCGCAACGTCAGCGCTGGCCCCTACCAATGAAGCTGGAGCCGCCGGTGCCGGCTCCCTCATCATGGCCGCACCGCCGGCCACTACTAACGAGGCAGTCACCACCGCCACCAATGTGGTGCTCGCCAAAGGCGGTAACCAAAGCTCTATTTTGGCCAGCGTCCAAACTCAGCTCAGCCGGCAAGTGACTGTGTCAACAAATAACCTCAGCATCACCGCTGCAGAGAACGCCACTTGGTCTTTCGAGACTAACCAGGTGCTGACCATGCAGACCAACCTCACGGTCGTTCCGGTCACGAACGTGGTGGTAACCGAAACCAACCTCCTGTTGCGGGACTATTTCGTCTTTACCGAGATCACCCCGCCGCCCGACTTCGTGCTGGCACCGGGTGAATCGCTGGTGTTGCTGGTGGACGGGGTGCGGCACGGCTTTGCCCTGGCCACCTCGGGCACAGTGTTCGTCAGCCGGAAAGGCTACCTGTCCACGCTCTATCGCGTGCCGCCCGAGCTGTTGGTGGACATCGCCAACGCGCGCGAAGTCAAGGTGCGCATCAAGGGCGTCAACAGCGTCATCGAACGCACCATGAACACCGCCAGCCGCAACACGTTCAAGAAATTCCTCGCCAAATACTTCGTCCCCGAAAACGCCAGTGTCGCTGTGATGCCTGCAACCCGCGTCGCCGCCGCCCCACCGTCTGAGTTTTAACATGAAACAGACTCTCATCGTTGTCGTTCTGATAGCGGGCGTCTTGGCCCTGCTTCTGTTCACTCAAAGCAAAAGCGCCGGCAAGGCCCTGGCCGCCGCCCGTGCCGATGCCCAGTGGGCCTCCAACCAACTGACCCAATTGCAGGTCCGACTCACCGAACAAACCAAGGCCACCGTGACCTGGCAGGACCTTTACTCCAATCGCGTCGCTGCCCTGACTGCCCTTTCCAACAACGTCACTCAATCCACCGCAGCCCTCGATGCGGCTAGGGCAGAAATCCGCAACTTTGCAGACAAGCTGAAGGCAGCGGAGGACAAGCTGACCAAACTGCGCGCGGAAAAGATCGAGCTAGCCACCGCACTTGACTCCGCGCGGGCCGAAATCGCCGGGCTTCGCCGTGACCTTATAGCCCTGCAAGAACAGCGAGCAGCTTTGGCTGAACAGCTCAACCAAGTCCGCATCGCAAGAGACGAGCTTCGGAGTCGCTTCAACAGCCCGGCCGCGCTGAAGGCGCAATTGGCCGTGCTGACTGCGCCGAGGCAACCGGCTCGGTCCAAGGCAGACAAGCACTCACTTGCGACTCCGGACAAGCGGTCAGACGCCGCCCATCCCAAGCCGGATGAGCCGCTGCGCCCCACTGACAAGCACGTGCGTCTGCAGTTGCAGCCCGACGGCAGCGTCAAGCTGGTCCGCACCGGGGGTAACTGACACGTTGCGGCGCATCTTGGTTTATTTCGAAGTTAGTGTTCTTGGCGTAGCGCCGGTTTCCAACCTGCTTGTCCCGTGGAGTATTTGCCTGCGGGGCCGCCGGGGTAAGCGCTGGCCCCCCACTCCACGGGGCAAGTATCGCCGAGTTGAAACTCGGTAGGCCAAGGCCAGCGGCAACGAGTAGCCGCCGTCAGACGGCGGACCCGGTGGACTCAGGCAGGCCATCTGCCGACTTACGTCGGCGGCTACCGAACTCACTTCCCCGTAGCCGCCGCCGTCAGGCGGCGGATTCAGCAGACTCAGGCGGCCGATCCGCCGACTCACGTCGGCGGCTACCGATTCCCGTTCATTGGTAGCCGCCCCCGTCAGGCGGCGGACCCAGTGGACTCAGGCAGCCGATCCGCCGACTTACGTCGGCGGCTACCGAACTCACTTCCCCGTAGCCGCCGCCGTAAGGCGGCGGACCCAGTGGACTCAGCCGGGCGATCCGCCGACTCACGTCGGCGGCTACCGACTCCACCTCATTGGTAGCCACCGCCGTCAGGCGGCGGACTCAGTGGATTCAGGCGGCCCATCCGCCGACTCACGTCGGCGGCTACCGATTCCAGTCCATTGGTAGCCGCCGCCGTCAGGCGGCGGACTCAGTGGGCTCAGGCAGGCGATCCGCCGACTTACGTCGGCGGCTACCGAACTCACTTCCCCGTAGCCGCCGCCGTCAGGCG
>Ga0207433_10005918_pt1 | contig 21552 bp, 13 predicted proteins | sample YelNatPaOPGAMG01_FD_187559 | JGI IMG/M metagenome (GOLD analysis project Ga0207433, IMG submission 187559) | Hot spring thermophilic microbial communities from Obsidian Pool, Yellowstone National Park, USA - OP-RAMG-01 (SPAdes) (version 3) | ecosystem: Environmental > Aquatic > Thermal springs... | reverse complement strand
TCGCAAGTTCTACGCGGAGAAGATGGGCCGGCGGAGTCTTGTTCCCGGAGTCTATTTCCGGTCGCTGCTGATCGGGTATTTCGAGGGCATCGACAGCGAGCGGGGGATCGCGTGGCGGTTGGCCGATGAAAAGCGAGGCCGACGATGGGAGGGTGTGTTCGCAGCAGGCGAAAGGACGGGTAGCTGGTCTTCCACGTCCTGATCTGTCAGGGTCCTAAGGAATGCAATCACATCGTCAATCTGCTGCGAGTTCCACACGGGCTTCTCTCCCAGCTCAGCGACGATCATGGGCGCGCGAAAGCCTGGTCCGATAGGGCCGCAAGCTTTAAGAAATCGCGCCGCGTCTGCATGGAGGAGTTTTTCTCACACTCAGTTTATGGCTTTATAAATAAATGCCTGCCGTGCGCTGAAATCGAGAGAAGAAATGCGTTCAGATGGCCAGGCCGTGGCAGAACTACAGCAACGAGAAGAGGCGTTTTAGCCTCTAAGTGGGCATGAGTGAATCCTTTGACGCCATTGTTGTAGGAGCGGGGCAGGCCGGCCCCTCGCTGGCCAAACGCCTTGCGAATGCAGGCCGCAAGGTTGCGATGGTAGAGCGACATCTCTTTGGCGGGACCTGCGTGAACACGGGCTGTACGCCCACCAAAGCGATGGTGGCGAGCGCGCGGGCAGCTCACATGGCTCGACGCGGCAACGACTTTGGGTTTCACGCTGGCCCTGTCACTGTGGACTGGAGTGCAGTAAAAGGACGGAAAGACAAAATTGTGCATGCATCTCGAACCGGAGTAGAGAAGGGACTGCGAGAGACGGAGAACTGTACGGTATTTCAGGGAACCGCCCGATTTGAATCCCCGACCTGCATGAGAGTTGGGGATCATCGATTGCAGGCTCCTGAGATATTCCTCAATGTGGGTGCACGGCCTTCCATGCCTCATCTGCCGGGGCTGGATCGAGTTCCTTTTCTCACCAGCACCAGCATTCTCGACTTGAAGGAACGTCCGGAGCACCTGATCGTCGTGGGTGGCGGCTATGTGGGACTGGAGTTTGCGCAGATGTTCCGTCGCTTTGGGTCAAATGTCACCGTGGTCGATCGCAATCCGAGAATTGCCATGCACGAGGATGAGGATGCTTCGCGCGTCATCGAAGAGATATTCAACGCCGAAGGCATTGCCGTCCGCACCGGTGCGGAGTGCATACGACTGGAAATGCAAGGTGAGCAGGTGGCGGTAGGGCTGACTTGCGGAGAAGGGGATCCGCGCATCGTTGGATCGCATATCCTGCTGGCCGTGGGACGCACGCCCAACACAGACGATCTAAATTTGCAGGCAGCGGGCGTTACCACGGACGCGCGCGGCTTCATTGAGGTTGATGACCGGTTGCGCACGAATGTTCAGGGAATTTATGCGATGGGAGATTGCAACGGCCAGGGCGCCTTCACGCATACCTCGTACAACGACTTTGAGATTGTTGCCGGAAATCTGCTGGACGGAGAGTCCCGGCGAGTGAGTGATCGGATTCCGGCACACGCGCTTTACGTCGATCCGCCATTGGCGCATGTGGGGATGACGGAGGAGGAAGCACGCTGCAGCGGCGAGCCAATTCTGATGGGTATGCGGCCGATGTCTCATGTGAGCCGGGCCATTGAAAAGAGCGAGACTTTTGGGTTCATTAAGATTCTGGTGCATGCAAAGACGCAGCAAATACTAGGCGCAACACTGATTGGGCCGGGATGTGATGAAGCCATTCACTGCGTTCTCACATCAATGTATGCGCATCAGCCTGTTTCTTTGCTGAAGCATTCTGTGCATATTCACCCGACCGTTGCGGAATTGATTCCCACGACACTTGCCGGCCTGAAGCCGCTATGAGGATAGTATGTAAATCCTGAAGAAATCCTTCCACGCATTTTCATTGTGCAGGCTTGTTAGAGTGAAAAGAGAATGACGTTATCTATAGCCGCAATGAGAGTCTCTTTCCTGCCTGTGCTTAAGTCGCTCAAGTCTGCGTGGATGATTATTTTCCTCGGGCTGGCAGCCGCTTTTATGCCGCTTTCGTCGTATGCTGCCGTGCATGCAGGGGGTGATACCTCATCCGCACGGCCAGTTGTGATACTAAGCGATATTCACTTTGATCCCTTTCACGATCCGGGCAAGTTCAAGCAGTTGCAGGCTGCTCCCGTCAGCCGATGGGCATCGATCCTGGATGCTGCCCCTGCACCTGGCCAGGCGAGACAGTTTGCCGCCATGCAGAGCGCGTGTAACGCTTCAGGAGTCGATACGGACTGGACGCTGTTGAAGTCCAGCCTTGAGGCTGCAAGTCAACGACAGCCATCTCCACTCTTTGTGACCCTCAGCGGCGATTTGACGGTGCATCAGTTCAGTTGCCGCTTTCACCGCATGGATCCGAGCGGAAGCGACACGGCCTACATTGATTTTGCTGTGAAGACGGCGAGCTTTGTTGCGCTCGAACTGAAGCGTACCTTTCCGCATTCTCCTGTCTACATCGCGCTCGGCAACAACGATTCGAGTTGCGGAGACTATCGGGAGTCGCCAGGCAGTCTCTACTTTCAAGGGATGGCGAAGGCCGTAGCGATGGATGCAGGACGAGCAGGCCGGACGGAAATCCTGAGCGAATTTCCTCATCAGGGAGACTATGACGTGCCGCTGCCCTCCCCGATGGAGCATACGCGCCTGATCGTCTTGCAGGATATTTTTCAGTCCTCCAACTACAGTGCATGCGATGGCAAGCCTGACCCTTCCGCAGCGAAGCAGCAGGTTCAATGGCTATTGCACCGGCTTGCGGTGGCGCGGGCGCACGGGGAGCACGTGTGGGTGATGAGTCATATTCCACCCGGAGTATTTGTCTACCAGACGATTAAAGCCCATCGGAATGTCTGTGGAGGGCAGGCGCCTGAGATGTTTTATTCCAGCGGGGCGATGGCTGATACGCTCGAAAAGTTTGCGGGCACAGTTCGTCTGGTGATTATGGGGCACACGCATGACGATGAGGTGCGCCTTTTGAAGCCGGCCAACGCAGCGCTTACCGGTAGCGGCTCTGGAGAAATTCCCGTCAAGCTTGTGCCTTCCATCACGCCATTGCACGGAAATAACCCCGCATTTGTGACAGGGAAAGTGAATGCGCGCACTGCCACGCTGATGGACTACACGGTGTGGGTTGCCAGCAACAAGACTGGCGCGGGCACGCAATGGAAGCCGGAATATACGTGGTCAAAAGCGTATGATTTGCCAGACTTCTCTGCTGCGTCTGTCGCCAAGCTGGTCATGCGACTGCAAGATGACCGGCACGGCAGCAGTGCTGCCAGCCGCGACTACGAGCAATGGTTTGCGCCGGGAGAGGGAAAGACGATGGGTATGCTGCTGCGTCTGTTCTGGCCGTCTTATGCCTGCAGCCTCGGGCACATGCATGCGGCAGGATACCGGCAGTGTCTTTGCGGTGTTGCCGCGACAAAAAAATCCGGCTTTCGGCACTGATCCCTGGCTTGGGCCGTGGATAAAGCTTGCAGATGGCCTCACGCATCACCGCAGGCCAACGTGCTTCAGATGCCCTCGCCCATCTGTACGTAGTCTTTTAGCTTGTGAAGCTCCTGACGATAGCGAATGCGCTCCAGCTCTTCGGCGGATAGTGGGTGCTGCTGGCTGATGCGAGTCTGCTCGCCGCACAACTCGCGGAGTCGCTTCTCCAGTTCTTCGACGCGCTGAGAGAGAGCAATGACGGCATCGGAAAGCGGATCTTTTACCTCGCGCGGATTGGTGATGAGAATGCGCTTGCCTTCGCGATAAATAATGTGGGCCGGCACACCCACGACGGTTGAGTTGGGGGGGACGTCCTGCAATACGACTGAGCCTGCCCCGACGCGGGAGTTCTCTCCGATGGTGATGTCGCCCAGAATGTTGGCGTTATTGCCGACAAAGACTCCGTCGCATAGAGTTGGATGGCGCTTTCCGCGTTCTTTTCCGGTGCCGCCAAGAGTGACGCCCTGATAGAGCGTAATGTCGTCGCCGAGGATTGCAGTTTCACCAATGACCACGCCCATGCCGTGATCGATAAAGAGCCGCCTGCCGATGGTGGCTGCCGGATGAATTTCAATCCCGGTCCAGAAGCGAGTGAACTGAGTGAGCAGCCGGGCCGGGAGCCGAAGACCGGAGTGCCAAAGCCAATTGGCGAGGCGATGACTCCATACCGCGTGCAGGCCAGGGTAGCAGAGCAAGACTTCAAGCAGGGAACGCGCGGCCGGGTCTCGCTCCCTGACCGCGCGAATATCTTCTGCGATACGTCCCATGGGTGAGCGATGCTCCCTTACATCTCCACCGGCTCGGTGGGTAGTGCCTGCGCCTGCTGACGGATTGCATCGAACATTGCGGTGGAAAGATACCGTTCACCGAAGCTGGGCAGAATGACCACGATCAGCTTGCCTGCATTCTCAGGGCGGCGAGCTACTTCTACCGCGGCCCAGACAGCGGCACCAGACGAAATGCCAGCAAAGATTCCCTCTTCACGCGGCAGACGCATTGCCATGGAGAAGGCATCTTCGTTGGTGACCTGCACCACTTCGTCGATCAGCCTGGCGTTGAGCACGCCGGGAACAAAGCCGGCGCCGATGCCCTGGATCTTGTGTGGGCCGGGTTTTCCGCCGCTGAGCACCGGGCTGTCCGTGGGTTCCACTGCAATTGTGCGAAAGTCAGGCTTGCGCTCCTTAATGTAGGAGCTGACTCCGGTCAGAGTGCCACCTGTGCCGACTCCGGCGACAAGGATGTCAGCTCGTCCCTCGGTGTCATTCCATATCTCAGGCCCCGTGGTGGCGTAGTGAATCGCCGGGTTTGCCGGATTATCAAATTGCTGCAGCATATAGCCGTCAGGGGTGCGAGACAGAATTTCCTGCGCTTTTGCGATGGCACCCTTCATGCCGAGCGGCCCTGGAGTCAGTACCAGGCTGGCGCCGAAGCTCAACAGCAGGACCCGGCGCTCCAGCGACATTGTTTCTGGCATGGTGAGAATCAGCTTGTATCCCTTGACCGCAGCGGCCAACGCCAACCCAATGCCGGTGTTGCCGCTGGTAGGCTCAATCAGCACAGTCTTTCCGGGCGTGATGCGTCCTTCCTTTTCGGCGGCTTCGACCATCGCCAGCCCAATACGATCCTTCACCGAACTCATCGGATTTGCGCTCTCAAGCTTCGCGACGACCGTTGCGTGGCAGTCCTGGGCCACGCGGTTCAGTCTGACCAGCGGAGTTTTTCCGATTAGTTCTGTGATCTGCTCTGCAATCTGCATGGTTGGATTCACCTCGTTCGACAGAATGGCTGATATCTCTCAACACCATAGTAGCGCCCCGGAAAAAACGGAGCCCGGGCCGGTAGAAAGGTCAGCGCCAGATTGTAGCTGTTTGGAACAACATGTTGAAGCTGGAAGGCATCGGAACCCATGAGCAGCAAGCGGTTTGAAGCCGCTGATCAAGGGATTTGCATTCCCCCGGTTCAGAAATATTAGTTTACCGAATGCCTGCCTTGAGGCGGGCCATAGGAGTCTATGCCTGCGAATGCGGCTCCGGCCAGTGAAAGCCAAATCCCTGAGAAAGGGTCTCCGCAGAGCCATGGCAGCGCATGGAAGGACCGAGTGCGCGCGCTGCGTAACGTGCCACCTGTATTGCGAGTCGTATGGGATTCCGGGCCTTCGGTCGTTTTCTGGAATATTGCCACTCGCGTTCTAGTTGCGTTTCTGCCGGTCGCCATTGGTATCATCGCGCGTTTCATTATTGATGGCGTCAACCGCCTCAGGATGCACAAGCCTTTGCCGCAGCACTTCTGGTGGCTGGTGATTGCTGAAATGGGGCTGGCAGTCATTGCCGGCATGCTGGCACGGACGGTCGACTACTTTGACAATCTTCTTGCTGACCGCTACACGCACCACGTAAGCGTGGAGGTGATGCGGCAGGCAGCCGCGCTCGATGTCACGGTATATGAAGACCCTGCCTTCTATGACCGTCTTGAACGGGCACGGGTGCAGGCGACGGACAGGCTGGCAATGATTCAGCAGATGGGCCGTCTTATTCAGCAAACCGTTACTGCGATTGCCTTCTCCGCTGTTCTGGTGAAGTACTCTCCTCTGCTGCTGCTGTTGCTGGTTGCTGGAGTGGTACCGGCATTTTTGGGAGAAAGCCACTTTGCATTTCTAACTTATGCCAAGAATTTTGGTCAGACTACGCGCCGCCGCCAGATGGACTACCTGCGCCAGGTAGGAGGCAGTAAGGAAGCAGCGAAGGAGCTGAAGCTCTTTCGCCTGAGCGGTTATTTAACCGAACGCTTCACCCGGATTTCGCATGAAATCTATCAAGAGAATGTAGCGCTGAACCGCCGCCGTCTTTTCTGGGGTGGCTTGCTATCTATCCTGAGCGAGCTGGGCTATTACGGAGCTTATGCGCTGAGCATCTTTCGAACGATTCGCGGCCAATACACTATCGGCGATCTGACGCTGATTACTACCGCGATTATGCAGGCGATGAGCAATATTCAGCAGGCCTTTTCCACGGCGTCAGGGGTGGCCGATCAGGCTCTTTTCCTGACGGACTTGCTGGCATTTTTTGAGATGAAGCCGAGAGTGGAATCAAAGCCGGATGCGCTTCGAGTGCCGAGGCCTATTCGCCGTGGGTTTGAATTTCGCAATGTCTCATTCTCTTATCCGGGAGCTGAACGGCGAGTGTTGAGCAACTTTAACTTCACACTAGCTCCCGGTGAAAGAGTGGCGCTGATAGGTGAAAACGGCCAGGGAAAGACTACGATCGTGAAGCTGATTACGCGCCTTTATGACCCTACGGAAGGGCAGATTCTTCTCGACGGCGTAGACCTGCGCGATTACAGCCTTGAAGATCTGCATGGTGAAATTGGCGTGATCTTTCAGGACTTCATGCGCTATGAGATGACGGCCAGGGAAAACATTGCAGTAGGCCGCATTGAGATTCCTCATACTCCTGAAGATATTGAGTATGCAGCCAAAAAGAGTCTTGCCAGCGGAGTGATTCGTAAGCTGGAACATGGCTATGACCAGATGCTGGGCCGCCGGTTTGAAGGAGGCGTAGATCTGTCGGGTGGTGAATGGCAGAAGATGGCACTGGCTCGCGCCTATTTGCGCGATGCGCAGTTACTCATTCTGGATGAGCCCACTGCCGCCCTTGATGCTCGCAGCGAGTTTGAGGTGTTTGAGCGCTTCTCCGAATTGACTCAGAACAAGATGGCCCTGCTTATTTCGCATCGTTTCTCCACAGTTCGCATGGCGGATCGGATTGTCGTTCTGGAAGGCGGCCAGCTTGTGGAAGAAGGCAATCACGATGCGTTGATGGAGTTGAATGGCCGTTACGCGGCCATGTTTGAAATGCAGGCCTCCAGCTACCGGTGAGGATATGACACAGTCAGTGAATAGCTTTGATTTTGATTCAGATGTGAATGGAAATGTGCAGCGTTTGCGCGATGTCACAAAGGTGGCTGAAGGCTGGAATGTGGTGCATCGTCCTGAAGGGGCTGGGGGCATGGCGCAGCGCACGGATGCTGCCCGGCGGCAGCTGGTAGAGATTGGAAGAGATTTGAGCCGGTGGAAGCAGGCGCGTGCGGTCAGCAAAGAGACGACAGCGCCGCATCAGGTTGCACTGCTCGAAATCATCGGGAATTCAAGGCTTCTGCATTCTGCGCTCAGGGAAGTGAGAGGTAAAGCCAGGCAGATTGCCCTGCTGCCAAGAGTTCTGATGCCTGCCGAAAGAGAGGAGCCACGCATGGCTCGTGTGGCAGAGTTGTATCTTCGAGCCGTGCAGGGTGCTTACTCCTCCGTAACGCTTTGTGCATTTTTGGAGGCGTTGCAGAAGCACGACCCTCTGAATGTGGATGAACTATGGAGTACGCCGGCCCTTCTGCAGTTCGTATTGCTGGAAGCAATATTGGATGAGGCAAGAAAGATGCTGCGTTCGCCAGACACAGTCGAAGCGCCGAAAGCGGAAATCCTCATCAAGAGTCTGCGGGAGATTTCTCAATCAGACTGGGCCTCTTTGCTCGAGCCTTTGATAGTTTGTGATGCGACGCTTCGGCAGGACCCTGCAGAAGCGTATGCTCGCATGGACTTTGCGAGCCGTGAGCTATATCGCCAGCGTGTCGCGTATCTTTCACGGCACTCAGACTGCACTGAGTTGCAAGTAGCCCAGGCCGCTCTTGATCTAAGCCGGGATGGGGCCAGGCGCACGTTGGATGAGCCCCGCATGCAGCTGCGCCATCAGCACGTCGGCTTCTACCTGATGGACAAAGGATTTCTCGATCTTGCCCGCCGTGTGGGATTTCATCCACCTATGGTGGAACGTGTGCGGATGTGGGTGCAACGCAATGCCGAGGATGTTTACATCGGCGGTGTGCTCATGATTGCCTTGCTCATCATGGGCCTGGCGGTTCTTCCTCTGGTGCAGCAGGCATTCTGGTTTGGAGGGCTGGTCATCGCGCTGCTGCTGCTGGTTTTGCCTGCAACACAGGATGGCGTTGAGTTGATGAATCTGGCAGTGACGACTTTATTTGTCCCGCGGCGCCTGCCAAGAATGGACTTCAGTGCCGGGATTCCTGACAGTTGCACCACACTGGTAACTGTGCCGTCGCTTTTGTTGAATGAATCACAGGTGCGTGACCTGGTGAAGGACCTCGAAATCCGTTTTCTGGCAAATCGGGACTCCAACCTTCATTTTGCGTTACTGACAGACTTGCCTGATTCCGTCGCTGCTCCGCGAGGGAATGACAGTGGCCCGATGGTCGAACTTGCCGCTCAGCTGATCGACGGCCTGAATGCCCGCTATGCACCGCTTGATCGTGGAGTATTTTTATTGCTTCATCGTCATCGCATATTCAATCGCCGGCAGGGAGTATGGATGGGCTGGGAGCGCAAGCGCGGCAAGCTGCTGGAGCTGAACAATCTCCTGGTTGAGGGGCGCGATGCTTTTCCAGTCAAAGCGGGACCGGTTGAGGTGCTACAGAGGGTGCGGTATGTCTTAACTCTCGATTCTGACACGCAATTGCCTTACGGCACGGCGGCGGCACTTGTGGGAGCGATGGCTCATCCTCTCAATCAGGCAGTGATTGATCCTTCTCGACGCATTGTGACTGAGGGCTATGGAATCCTGCAGCCACGTATCGGAATTACCGTGCACTCCGCGTCGCGCTCCCGTCTGGCTGGAATCTTTTCAGGGCAGACAGGTCTGGATATCTATTCGCGTGCAGTTTCTGACGCCTATCAGGACCTTTTTGGTGAAGGCATCTTTACGGGCAAGGGCATATATGAGGTCGCCACCTTTCACAATGTGCTGAATCATCGCTTTCCTAAGAACGCTCTGCTGAGCCACGACCTGATTGAAGGTGCGTATGCGCGCGTGGGGCTGGTGAGTGATCTGGAATTGATTGACGATTATCCATCTCATTACAGTGCGTACAGCCGCAGAAAGCATCGCTGGCTGCGGGGAGATTGGCAGATTGCTCCCTGGATGTTTGCGCGTGTTCGCGATGAAAATGGGCAGTGGGTCGCAAACCCCATCTCAAGCCTTTCAGGGTGGAAGATATTTGACAATCTGCGACGGTCGCTGGTTGAGCCGTTTCTGTTTCTTCTATTTCTCGCGGGGTGGCTCGGACTCCCGGGAGGTCCGTTGTACTGGACCGTTCTTCCGCTCGCTTTACTTGTGCTTCCTTATGCGGCTCAGCTTGTGGTGATGCTCGTACGGATTTTGCAGTCGGACAGCAGGCGCGGCACGGAAGATGCATGGGCAGGATTTGCACGAGGAATATATGTCGCCCTTCTGACCATTGCTTTTCTACCGCATCAGATGTTGCTTTCGCTGGATGCAATTGTGCGGTCTTTTGTACGACGCTGGATAACCGGAGAGCATCTTCTGGAATGGGAGACGGCAGCCCAATCAGAATCGTCTCTGTCGAAGCGGACCCCCGTAGATCGCTATCTTACCTGGATGCCACTGGTGGCATTGGGCCTCGGCATTTTGGTCTATTTTGCTGCAGCGAAGCCGCGAGCGATCTGGTACGCGTGCCCGATCCTGATTCTGTGGGGGCTGTCGAGTGTGCTCACCTCATGGCTGAATCGCAACCCGCGTGAGCAGCAACGGATAAGCGATGGAGATCGAAAATATCTGTACCTGCACGCATTGCGTATATGGAGATATTTCCATCAATTTGGCGGGGAAAAGCATAACCACCTTATTCCAGACAATGTGGAAGAAGATGAACTGCAGGAGGCGGCCCGAGTTTCACCAACGAATGTGGGCCTATTGCTTAACGCCAGGCAAGCTGCCTGTGAGTTCGGCTTTCTTACTGTGCCGGAGTTTGTAGCACTCACCCAGCGCAGCCTTGCCACCATTGATCGCATGGAGAAGTATCGAGGCCACCTTTACAACTGGTATGACACGCATACATTGAGTCCACTGGAGGCCGCTCCGTTCGTATCGTCAGTGGATAGCGGCAATCTGCTGGCCTCTCTTTATACCCTTCGCTCTGGTGCGTTGGAGTTTCTTGAGCGGCCCATTCTTCGTCGAGAACTATTCTCCTCGCTGGAGGCGCATTGGCAGTTGATGAAGGAGGAGAAGAATAGCCGCATCGTAAATCTCTCTCCTCCTCCGAAAAGTGGTGATTGGAGGGAGTGGGCTCATTGGCTGGCGCGGGCAGAAACGGCCTTTCAAGAAGTGCAGAGGGAAAGGGAAACTGCAGCAGAGACCGGCTGGTGGTTTGCCGAGACTTACCGTCGAGTCCTGGCGATGAAGAGCCTGTTCAGCAATTACTTTCCGTGGCTTTTGCCTGATTTTCGGTCCTCGCTAGCGGACCTTGGCTGGAGTGACTCAGAGGAAATTGTCGATCTTTCGGTGGAAGCAGCGTTTTTGCGTGCAAAGGAGTTGGCGGTAAAAGTCAGCACGATCAAGGGGGAATTGATTCGTGAAGGATCGCAGAGCCTGGACCTGATAGATCGACTGCGTGATGCAGTGAATCTTGCATGCGAAAACCTGCGCTCTGTTGGAGGAGGCCTGCTGCGCATTGCCCAGGATGCAGAGCGGCTTGCGAATGAGATGGAGTTCTCATTTCTGGCGGACCCAAACCGCAAAGTGCTTTCGATTGGTTTTAATGTGCGCGAGAGCAAGCTGCTGGAAGCCTGTTATGACATGCTTGCTTCAGAAGCCAGGATTGCCAGCTTCCTGGCGATTGCGCGGGGAGAGCTTCCATACTCGAGCTGGTTTAAGCTGGCACGTGATTTTGCCGACGCAGGCGGCCGCTACCTATTGCTCTCTTGGACGGGAACCATGTTTGAGTACATGATGCCGGCGCTGTGGATGCGAAGCTATCCGAATACTCTGCTTGCGCAAACCCAGGATGCCTGTGTGCGAGTGCAGCAATCTTATGGTGCCGAGCAGAGGATTCCGTGGGGAATTTCGGAGTCGGGTGCGGCACAGCGTAATGACTCCGGTCATTATCACTACCACGCTTTTGGATTGCCACAAGCCGCGCAATGGACGGAGGCGAAAGCTGGTCCGGTGGTGTCTCCCTATTCAACATTCCTTGCGTTATCCATCGATGTGAGAGCTGCATTGCGCAATCTTCGCCGAATGGAAGCAGCGGGCTGGACAGGGGCTTTCGGCTTCTATGAGTCGGGCGACTTCAGTACTTCGAAGCGCAAACCGGAGATTGTTCGCGAGTGGATGGCCCACCATCAAGGGATGTCTCTTCTGGCAGTTCTGAATCTACTGCAGCAGCATTCTGTTCAGCGCTGGTTTCATGAGAATGCGCTGGTCGCATCGGTAGAACTTCTATTGCACGAGATGGCTCCGAGTAAGACGGAGATACGCTCCACTTTGGATGCCTTAGACTCTGGCAGAGCATAAGTCATTGCATCCTAACCGTCCAGGGAGGCGACGGGCAGGGTGAAGGTGAAGCACGCTCCAATCTCTGGCCCGTCCTGCACGGTGATTTCGCCTTGGTGAGCGCGGATAATTGCCCGGCAAATGGCTAGCCCCATGCCCGTGCCGGGAACACTGCGGCGCTTATGCTTGCCGCGATAGAAGCGCTCAAAGATCAGTTCACGCTCTCGCGGGTCAACCCCATCTCCCTGATCTGTAACCGATACAAATACGTAATTATCCCGGACTGTAGCGGAGACTTGAATGCTGCGGCCTGGGGGGGAGTACTTGGCCGCATTCTCAATCAGATTTGCGAGAGTGCGTTCGATCCACTCCGGATCAGCCAGTACCTTAGGGGTGTGTACAGGGATATCGATAATGAGGCGGTGTTCGCGCAGTGCCGGGGCGATTGTCTCTGCTGCATGCTGCACCATCGCTTGCAATGACTGCGGCGAAAAATGCATGGGCAGGACGCCAGACTCCAGTTGGCCCATCTGCAGCGCCTGGACGATGAGCCGATCCAGGCGGTCGCTCTCTTCGTTGATTACCGTGAGTAATTCCAGGTGATCCTCAGGAGTGATCTGGCTGGTGGAAAGCAAAGCTGTGGCAGAGGCTCGCCTGCAGAAACATGAAGAATTCATGAAGACTTTGTGACTTCCTGGGCATCTGAAGCTTTATGTTCCGTGTCTCGTTTGAGCAGCGGGACTCCAGATCTGCCATCCAGATAAGACTTTCGGAAGTGGAATTGCGTTCAATTTTTGCCTTCCAAGATCCGGCAGCTTTTCAGGGATGGAAACAACCTACTGCAGTAACTGCGTTCATTCGAGGCATGGAATCAATGGAATTGATGGAGTTCGAGCAGCCAGAAGGCCGGTGTATATCCGCGGCCGCCAGTCTCAAAGATCGGAAACAGGTCGAATCAGCTTTTTCAACGCCGGACCTTCGCCGCGGGCCGGCGGGTGCGCGTTATGGCCGTCTTGGCCGATTCTCCGTACGCGCAATCCTGCACAGAGTTCTATGGTTCACGTTGCTTTCAACTGCCGCGGCGGTTTCTGCATTCGCTCAGCCGCTGCAGGCTCCGACTGCTCAGCCGGGCAACATCAGCGGTACCGTCACCGATACGGAAGGGGATGTAATCGCAGACGCAACCGTGACTCTGCAAACGCCTGCTGGGCAGGGCGTGTTTGTTGTGAAGGCAAATGACTATGGTGGCTTCGCCTTTAATAATGTGCCCGCAGGCGGCCCTTACCGGGTTCAGATAGCTGCGCCTGGATGCGTTCCATGGACATCGCCGGATTTCTCTTTGCAGCCCGGGCAATTCCTGACCGTCAACAAGATTGCAGTGCAAATCTCCGGCGGCACAACCTCTATTGTCGTCAAGCCGGAAGAAACCCCGGTTCAGCTCGCCACTGAACAGGTCAAGCAAGAAGAAAAGCAGCGTGTGCTCGGCGTGATCCCTAACTTCTATGTGAGTTATGATCCCCACGCAGCTCCTATGACCACCAAGCTCAAGTACAAGCTGGCACTTCGCACATCGATTGATCCGGTTACTATATTTGGTTCAGTATTTCTTGCGGCCGTGCAACAGGCAGGAGACACCCCAAACTACCAGCAAGGCTGGGACGGATATGCACAACGCTTTGGTGCTGATTACACCGATGGGTTCACTGATGTCATGCTAGGGGGAGCGGTTCTGCCTTCTCTGCTCCACCAGGACCCTCGCTACTTTTATCAGGGAACCGGCAGTGTCCGTTCGCGCCTCTTTCACGCGCTGATGAGCCCTTTCTTTTGCCGGGGAGATAACGGCAAAAGAGAATTCAACTATTCGAGCATCGGTGGGGACCTGGGCTCGGGCGCAATCTCAAATCTGTATTACCCGAAATCAAGCCGCGGTCTCTCGGTGACCATCAGCAACACGCTCATCACTACAGCGGGGCGAATGGTAACCGACACCGCTCAGGAATTCCTGTTTAAAAAGGTGACCACGCACTCTGGCTCAGGCAACTAGGCTAGAGATTCAGATGCTTTGCTGCAAACGACTGGAGCCGTGCGCAACAGACACCTTATCTTCCTCTATCGCACTCTCGATTAGTGAAGAAGAAGCTGTGAAGAAGAGTCTGTAAAGAAAAATCAGGGGAGCACACTGTTCGCGAGGCGCAGTCATCGTTTGGAGAGGCCTCGGGCTCTACCGGGCAACGGCATTCCGGGTCCAATTTCCGTCGATCAGCCGCCAGATACCGAGAGGATTTCCGTTTTTCAGCTCATCGGGCAAGGCCACTTCTGGAAAGTCCTGATAGCAGACGGGACGCGCAAAACGATAGATGGCCTGGCTGCCCACTGAGGTCCATCGGCTGTCAGAGGTTGCCGGAAAGGGTCCGCCATGCACCATGGCGTGACAGACTTCCACGCCCGTGGGAAATCCATTGAAGATCAGCCTTCCGGCCTTTTGCTCAAGCAACTCTACGAGATCGGCAGCGGCCACCAGATCATTTCCGGTGCCATGCAGGGATGCCGTGAGCTGGCCTTCCATCGCTCGTGCCAAAGCCAGCAATTGCTCGCGGTTGGCATAGCGCACCAGCAGCGTGCATGGTCCAAAGACTTCGTGAGCCAGTTCAGGGCTTTTGAGCAATGCATCGCCCGTGGTTTGCAGAAGCGCGGGTACGGCATGCGCGCCCTTGCTGTTGCACGATTCTGCCGCTTCTGCGAGCACTTGCACCTGCGCATGTGCTTTGTGCTGATTGAGACGCGCGTGAAAGCTGCCGCAGATGCCGGGTGTCAGCATGACGGCTGCAGATCCCTCGGCCGTGCGCCTGGTGAGTTCTGCTACGAACGCATCCGCAGAGCCGTCCGCGGGTAAAAATACCAGCCCGGGCTTCGTACAGAACTGTCCCACGCCTAACGTGAAGGATTCGTAGAGGCCTGTTGCGATCTCTGTTCCGCGCTGCGCCAGCGCTTCAGGCAGTACCACCAATGGATTGCTGCTGCTCATTTCAGTGAAGCAGGGAATCGGCTCCGGTCTCTCCGCTGCCAATCGCATCAAGGCCTTGCCGGCAGTCAGCGATCCGGTGAATCCCACTGCCTTGATGGCTGGATGTTTGACCAATGCGGCTGCCACTTCTATCCCCGCGTCGAACAGCAGCGAGAAGACTCCCGCTGGCAAACCACACGTGTGGGCGCTATCGGCGATGATGCGACCCACAATCTCGCTGGTGCCGGGATGTGCGGGATGAGCCTTGACCACCACTGGATTTCCAGCGGCGAGCGCGGATGCCGTGTCTCCCCCCGCAACCGAAAATGCAAGCGGAAAATTACTGGCTCCGAAAACGACCACTGGTCCTAACGGCCGCAGCATGGAGCGAATATCGGCGCGTGGTAACGGCTTCCGATCCGGTTGTGCAGGGTCAATGCGAGCCTGTACCCAGGATCCCTCTTCGGCAATCTGCGCGAAGAGTCGCAACTGATTTGCAGTGCGTGCCAGTTCCCCCTGCAGACGCTTGAGAGGCAGGCCGGATTCCAGGTGCGCACGCGCCACGAGTTCTTCGGCTGCTGCTTCGAGGCCTTCGGCAATGGTCCGCAAAAAGCGTCCCTTCTCATTGCCCGGCAGCTTTCCATACGCGGAGCTGGCATCGGCTGCCCGTTGCACGGCTGTCTCAACCTGCGTGAGCGAAGCAGAAGAATACGCGGGCTCCAGAAACTCTCCTGTGGCTGGATCCACCGCCCGGAACGACACCGTGGAATCAGCGGAAGAAACCGTTTCTTCTCCGATAATCGAAAGTCCTGAGAGCATAGCCATACACTGGATAATAGCTGACTATGCGGCAGATTGTTTACCGTCTTGAATACATATAGATCGGTTCTGGCATCTGATTTTTTCGTTGGTGGCCCCGATCAGTCCGTTGATGTATCACAAGAGAAATGCCTGAATGCAATATGATTCCATAGGACGGAAGGATCACCAGTCACCGTCTCCCAAGCTTATGGCCAAGACATCGACTACCGCAGCGCGCAAACCTCGCGCAAAAAAAGCAGCTGCCGAACACGGGGCAGGTTTGCAAACGGCGTTTCAAAAAGTGCGCGAGATGATTGTTCACGGCAGGCTCTCACCCGGCATGTGGATTGTGGAGGCAGACCTCGCACAGCGGCTCGGCATGAGCCGCACGCCCGTGCGTGGCGCCCTGCAATGGCTACAGCGTGAGGGCTACGTCATCGAACATAAAAATGTGAGCAAGTCTCGCATGATTGTGGCTCCGCTCACTTTGGAAGACGCCTCAGAGCTCTATGCCATTGTTGGACATCTGGAGGGTATGGCCGGCAGGCACGTCGCTCAATTGCCAAAGGAAAAGCGTTTGGAAATGTCGCAGCAACTGAAGACGCTCAATGCAGGTCTCAAGGCCATCAGCCGCGGTCAGAGCGGTAAAGCTGCCGAAATCTTTGATCTGGATTCCACTTTTCACGATACCGTGGTGATGGCTGGAGCAGGTCTTCGTCTTACCGCGCTCTATAACGCGATCAAGCCGCAGACAGAGCGTTATTGGCGGCTTTATGCGAGCTCCATTCTGAATGATCTGCACACCACCGTCACCGAGCATGAAGAGATCATCGAGGCGATTCGGGAAGGCAACGCCGACCGCGTAGAACGCGCCATGCAGGCGAACTGGACCAATGGCGCCGAACGCCTGGGCAAGGTCATCGAACTATTTGGCGAGCGCGGTACCTGGTAGGTGCCGCCACTCTCATCACTCGCTCAATGCCGCGAGGAGGGCATGTGAAAGTAGCTCTCCGGAGGCCCGAGATAACTTGATGGCGCCATGGGGATTTTGTTTTTTGGCGCGCCCGGAAAGTGCGGTGCATCCGGGTTAGGGAAGGCAATGATCAACTTCTCGAGCACCACGCCCGGATCAACCATTCTGAACTTCAGCGTGTGATACCCCGGTGAGGGTACGTCAAGCGTTGTAGTAATTTTGCGCACACCGTCACTGACCGCCTTCGCCCATGCTTGCTGAGAGTCATCGGCGAGAGCATCCACAATCTTTGGCGGCTGGTTATCAAAAGAGATGGCATAGCGCAGTCCGCGCCCCGGCACAAAGTTGAGCGAAGGCGACAGAATGGCTCGCACGCTGCATTTGCCGCTGTCGAAGAAGTAGACCTTGTATTCAAGGGTTGGCGCCGGCTTCGGGGGTAAGATGCTGGCCGCAGTCACCGGAAAAACGGTCATGCCTGAGAGGGTTTCGCCGTAATTGGGAATGTTCCCCCAGCGAACGCCACTCGCTGTCGTTCGCCGCGTGTAGTGCGCCGCATCGATTGAGACGTAGTGGTGCGTCTCAACGAATCCGTCGAGTGTCGACGGTGTGGGCGTCACAGGATCCAAGGTATTCACCCGGACTGTTACGGCTGGGCCGTCTTTCTGTTGTATGACCACTACGCCGGAGCTAACCCCTTGCGGCACTTTGGCCCAGTCGATGCTCACGCGGACTGTGCCGCTTTTGGTGACTGTGCCGTTGTTCGCATCCAGGTGAATCCACGGTTCGCTGGCCTTGGCGGTCCAGGCAAAAGGCTGATTGCCACGATTGAAGAGTTGAATGACTCGCGTCTGCTGCTTGTAGACGTCAAAGGTGGCCAGCCGCAGCGGCGGAAAAGGTCCATCTGCCGCAAAGGGACTGCCTTCCACGGCCACGGCCATGTGTGGTCCATCGAGTGGCTGTATCCATGAGACAGCGGGCATCGCATTCACGGGCGGCTCGTTCCAGAAGATGTAACCGATATGAGTCTGGTCCATCATGTGATTCCATTTGCCGTGTGCAAGCTCATGGTTGTACTCATTGGTGAGCGCAGCGTCTTCAGCAAATAGTCTGCGAGCCTTTTGTGCAAGGTCGTTCGTGCTGACCCGGCCCTGACGAGCATACAGCGCATTCTCGCCCGCAGTGATATGGAGTTCGTTCACGATGGCAGAGGCCTTCAGCGGATAGAGCACCAGTTCAAAGAAGGCATCGCGATACGCAGGCGGAAGCTTCCGGTTGATGCTTTCCGCTTCCTCTGTGAGCGATTGCCATTCGTTATAAACGTGCTGTGCTTCGTTGTAATGCACAAGGCTGTAGGTATTCGGCGAGAGTAGTTCGGGCTTTCTTCGGCCGTTGTACTTGGTGTACATCTGCATCAAGTAGGCGATCTGCCGGGCATACTTCGGCCCAAATTCGCGCGTGGCCCAATCCTGCGTGAACTTCTGCAGGTCATCCGGTCCCCACTGCGCGGGGTTCCAGGCATACGTAAGGAAAAATTCGATTGGAAATTCCATCGGCTTGAGGTCGCCAACATTCACGACCCAGATGCGGGTGGCATCATAGCGCCAGGCCAGATGCATCTGTTCCCAGACCTTTGGGATCGGGTTTGTGTTCAGCCATTTGTAGGAGCGCGGACCGCCCACATAATCGAAGTGATAGTAGATGCCGGCTCCGCCGCTGCGTTTGCGTTCGGCAGGCGTAGGCAGGCGGCGCAGGTCGCCCCAGTTGTCGTCGCTCCAAAGCAGGGTTACGTCATCGGGTACTCGCATGCCCTGCTGGTAATAGGTCTGCACCTCTTTGTAGAGCGCCCAGAGTTGAGGAACCTTGTTGAGATCAGGATTCACCGTCTGCCGGAGGATCTGTCTCTGATCATGCACGATCTTTTCCATCAGCGCGATATTGTCGCCGGTGGACATCGGAGTATCGTTGTGCCCGCGCATGCCGAGCGTGACGACCTCTTCATAGTTTTTATCTCGCTCCATGCAATGACGCCAAAAGGCATCGATGTGCTTTGCATTTGTGGCGTAGTTCCAGGGGCCATCACTGGGCTTCCATTCCTTTTCGGCGCACATCATCGGTTCTTCATGTGACGTGCCCATCACGATGCCGTACTCGTTGGCCAGCTTGGCATTCAGCGGATCGTCGGCCGCAAAGGCACTGTTCCACATCGCGGGCCACAGATAGTTGGCCCGCAGTCGCAGCAGCAGATCAAAGACCCTGGTGTAGAAGCGATGGTTATATCCGCCAAACTTTGCGTTGACCCATCCGGTCAGCGAAGGGGCTTCATCATTCAGAAAGATACCGCGATATTTCACTACGGGCGGACCCACTACCCACCGGCCCGAGGTGGCATAAAGTGTGTCATGATGCTTCACCGGCACATCAGCCCACCAGTACCAGGGCGAGACGCCGATATCTTCCGAGAGATCGTAAATGCCGTAGATGGTTCCCCGCTTGTCACTGCCCGCAATTACCAGGGCACGCTTCACGCCCGGCAGCGGATCGTCCACGACCTGCGTCAGCGTGCTCTCCCACTGACCGCGAATCGCGCTCACATCAATTTTGTGGTTCTGAATCAGCTGGTCGATCAGCGCGCTCTTTCCAATGGTGCCAATCAGCACGATCTCACGGGCTTGCGCGGCGGGGCCTTGAGTCAGTGCCGGCTTGAGGCCAGTCACGCGCTTTAGATCCATCTGCAGATTCTCTGCTGCATGCCGCACGCCCCACCAGTCATCCGAGTCGATCACCAGAGGCGCAACTCTGCCTTGCGCGGCAAGTGCAAAGCCGCGCGGCACCGAGGCGAATTGAATGTACCGCGGTTGTCCGATGGCAAAGCTGCGAGCAGGGCTCGCGAACAGCGCGAGTACGGCAATGCATAGCAACCAATGCCGGGAAAGGCGAGGATAGAGGACGGAGGAATGCGATAGGGAAAAGGGCATCAGGGCACCGGGATTAAAGTCGTATCCCGAACAAAGTACCACACGCGCCCTGCCGCGTGACTATTCCCGCTCGTACTCCTCGTAAGCGGGTTCCCAGTGGTTTTCATCGAGCGCGCGCAGCAGTTCTGCCTCATCGGCAACCTGCGCCTGCCCTTCGCGCAGTGCCTGCCGCCCGACCGCTTCTCCAATATGCCGTGCTATCGTGCGAGCTTCAGAAATAGGTGGCAGCAGGCACGCGTTGGAGTCCGCGCAGGTCGGCAGGTGGCGAATCAATTCGGTGGTGGCCGCGAGAATCATGTCCTCGGTGACATGCCGCGCCCTGGCAGAGATGATGCCAAGCGCAAGCCCGGGGAAGATATAGGAGTTGTTGGTTTGCGCAACCTGCAAAGTCTTTCCGCGAAGAGTCATTGGCTCAAACGGGCTCCCTGTACCCACCAGTGCCCGGCCATCGGTCCATGTGAGCAGATCATGAGGGTGCGCCTCGCTGCGCGATGTAGGGTTTGACAAGGGGAAGATGATTGGCCGCTCCACATGTTGTGCCATGGTGCGGATCGCCTCTTCGGTGAACGCCCCTGCCTGGCCTGACACGCCGATCAGGGCCGTCGGCTTTACTTGCCGTATCACTTCCTCAATGCGGATGGCTTCATTGTCCCGGTGCCACTCCCTTACGCTCTCAGCGGTTCGTGCGAATATCTTTTGCTCGTCTTTGATGTTGGCGCGTCCCTCCACCAGCAGTCCGTCCACGTCGATCGCATGAATGCGCTCGCGTGCATGCTCTGGTGTGCATCCCTTTTGCTGCATCAGGCGAACAAGCAGATTCGCGATGCCTAGTCCCGCGCTGCCAAAGCCAAAGAGCACGATGCGTTGCTCCGCGAGCGGAATGCCCGTTACGTGGATGGCAGAAATCAGCGTCGCTGCGGCGATGGCGGCCGTGCCCTGAATGTCGTCATTGAAGGTGCAAAGCTGGTGCCGGTAGCGAGCCAGCAATCGCGAAGCGTTCGACCCTGCGAAGTCCTCCCACTGCAATAACACGTGAGGCCAGCGCTCTTTCACGCAAGTGATGAAGGCATCCACAAAGTCGTCATACTCCTGGCCGCGGATACGCGCATGCTTCCAACCCATATAAATGGGGCTTTCCAGACGCTCATGGTTATCAGTGCCCACATCCAGCAGCACAGGCAGGCATTGCTCGGGAGGGATGCCGCCCAGCGCGGTGTAAAGCGCCATCTTGCCTATGGGGATGCCCATGCCGCCGGCGCCCTGATCGCCAAGCCCGAGGATGCGCTCGCCATCGCTCACCACAATGCAGCGCACCTTGTCGTAGCGGGGATGGCTCAGTATCTGCCGCATGCGATCTTTATTGGGATAGCTGAGAAAAACACCGCGAGGCTTGCGCCAGATTTCGCTGAAGCGCATGCATCCCTCGCCGACCGTTGGCGTATAGACAATCGGCAGCAGCTTTTCGATATTCCGCACCAGCAGCGCGTAGAAGAGCGTCTCGTTCAGATCCTGCAGGTCGCGCAAAAATGCGTACTGATGGAAAGCCGTGCGCTGATCATCAAAGGCGCGCATGCGGCGATCCACCTGCTCTTCAAGCGTGCCCACATGCGGCGGCAGCAGCCCGTGGAGGGAGAAGAGATCGCGTTCGCGATTGGTAAAGGCCGTGCCTTTGTTGAGCCGGGGAGAATTGATCAGATTGAAGCCGGCCACGTTCACTTTGCGCGTACGCGGCCGCTTCTCAGAAGAAGTACTCATCAGGAAATTCGCTCTCTCCAGAGAGATAACTTCCTAGGAACTCGTTGAAATAGGCACCGTGTGGAGAGTCGCAGTTGATGTGTTGTTCGTCTAACGATCATGCGAGGAGACGAGCGATTTCAGGACGGGATGTTCAGCTATGTTTCATTGGAGCAGCGGG
>Ga0207433_10005917_pt1 | contig 21553 bp, 16 predicted proteins | sample YelNatPaOPGAMG01_FD_187559 | JGI IMG/M metagenome (GOLD analysis project Ga0207433, IMG submission 187559) | Hot spring thermophilic microbial communities from Obsidian Pool, Yellowstone National Park, USA - OP-RAMG-01 (SPAdes) (version 3) | ecosystem: Environmental > Aquatic > Thermal springs... | reverse complement strand
CGGAGGCCTCAAAAGCAGCCTTTATCAGGGAAAAAGAAGCTTTCCGGACATGGGGATCCTCATGGAAAAGAAGATCCTGAAGGGCTTTCGACAGATATTTTGAACGGAATCGATCCAGATCCGTCACTTTGGGGTCAGTCCCAGAAAAGTCTGCAACCAGACGATAGTTTTCCCGAATTTTTTCTCCTTCCAAGCTCCCTCCACCCATCTTTGTCCTGTCTCCTTCCCATCGAATTGAATACCGTTCATGTCACATTTGGCTCAAGAACACTTCACTCCGAGAGGTCGAGTTCCCTCAGAAATCGCGCAGCGTCTTCCGGCGGTGTGGGGTTGATATAAAATCCTGTCCCCCATTCAAATCCCGCAACCCGGGTCAATGTCGGCATGACTTCAAAATGCCAGTGGTAATAATCGTCCGCCTTTTCCTGCAAGGGGGACGTATGGAGAATAAAATTGTAGGGAGGAGTCTCAAGGGCCTTGTTCAGGCGCTTCAGTACGTCCAGAAAAATGCGGGAAAGCGCTTCAAACTGGGCTTTCTGCCCTTCCTCGTAACGGGAAGAGTGTTTTTTGGGCAAAATCCAGAGTTCGAACGGAAACTTTGGCGCAAAGGGAGTGACTGCCAGAAACTCCTGATTCTCAGATATGATTCGGGAACCATCGGCGAGTTCCTGACGGATGATATCGCAGAAAATACAACGTTCTTTTTCCTCAAAATGGCTTTTGGCGCCAACGATTTCCTCAATAACCACCGTCGGGACGATGGGAAGCGCGATCAGCTGGCTATGGCTGTGTTCGAGGGAAGCTCCCGCCGCCTCGCCGTAATTCTTGAAAATCATGATGTATCTGAAACGGCTGTCCTTCTTCAGGTCCAGGATCCGGTCCCGGTAAGCCCACAGCACATCCTCCATCTGCTCTTCCGAAAAATCCGCCATCATTTTTCGGTGTTCGGGGGTTTCGATGACCACCTCATGGGCGCCAATCCCGTTCATCCGGTCATAAAGCCCAATCCCCTCCCTGTCCAGATTGCCCTCCACCTGCAACGCGGGGAACTTGTTGGGAACCACGCGCAAATTCCATCCGACCGTGTTTGGAAGTGTTCCGGGCGTCCTGTAGGACAGGACTTCCGGAGGGGTTTTTTCTTCCTGGCCCGGGCATAACGGACAGACCTGATAGTGGTATTCAATTTTTTCCACAGTAAAATCCGTTGGCCGGAGTCCCCGGCTTGTAGCAATGATGACCCACCTCCCGATGATGGGATCTTTCCTGAACTCCGGCATCAGCTGTTTCTCCTGTGTTCCTGTTCAAACGAAAAGGTCAGGGTCCACCCGTTTCTGAGCAAGTCCGAAAATGGCAGGAGGAGAAAAAAGAGGGTACCCTGATAAACTTTTTCCACCCCTTTTTCCGAAAGAGAGACCGAGTGGATCGGACGGGAGACCAGACGGACCGGAAGCGAGCTGCTGACGGAAAACGCGGTTTTCGACCAGTCATCATGCCCCCGAAAGGCAAGAACGTCCTTGACGTCTCCCGGTTCCATCCACGACAGATGGCTGTCTGGCTGATCCGGGATGAACAGCGTTCGTCCATGCTCCTCACCTGCAAGCATCGTCAGGGGAATCTCCGTCATCCACAAGAGATCGTCCCCGTTTTCCTGATATTGACGGCTCACATCTCCCGAAATCCTGTAGACAACGGAAAAAGCGTCGGCAGACAAACAATACTCCTTCCACAAGATCACATCCTGTTCACCCAGACGGAGAGTGGTTTCCAGACGGACGGTATCCTGCGTTCTGGACACAATGCGGAAAATCGATCCCGACAAATCACGGGTGATCCTCTGTCCCTGGTCCAGATCATCCCCGGATATGTCTACCGGAACGATACTGTCCATAAAACACCGGCGGGGGCGGGGGTCATAACGGATATCGGCCAGATCCTGAAGGTTGGATGGCAAATCGTGAATGGAGGGGATGACACCTGCAGGATGGTCCTGATTCTGCTCGCTGACCCGGGCGTGATAGGTCTCAAATTGCCGGGTCATTGTATTGGTCAGATGGAAAAAATGCTTCCGGTCATCGATCTCTGTCACGGATCCCCCCCGACCCGGTGCAATCCACAACGAATATCGGTCTTGAAGTATGAAAAGCTCCTCATACCCGTCGTTGTCAAAATCCTCCACCCGAACATAGGGGAGGGAAATGCGGCCTTTCCGGACGAGAGCGTCTTCCGCATGCAGGAGATTGGCATAGGCCTCATGGCGCAAGTTGGAGAGATAAATGCCGCCGAAAAGCCCATGCCAGTAAACATCGTTCCCCTGTGCCCGAATGAGTCCTTCCAGTGCCTCGTGACCTCCACCGGAATCTTCTTCCCCGTCTCTTACGAGCCGGCTTACAAGGAGCATTCGGCCATACAATCTTGCCACATCGGGGTACTTGACGAGAAAGTTTTCAAATATCCCTCCGTGAAGATAGGGCTGAACGTCCGCCAGTATGCCCCTCTGCTCCAGATCTTTCTTCAGGGACTTTAACCGGACACCCACCCGGGCGGGCATAGCCCACTCCATCATCTCCTCATAGGAAGCATTGGGGAGAACAACCCGGCCGGAAGGCACGCGTTCGGAAACAATCTCCGCCATTGATGCCACCCTCAGCCAATGGGACTGACGGGAAATCTGTTCAAACAGGGACCGCAGGTACCCTTCTTCCCAGACCCATTTGTATGTTTCAGGCCAGACACCGAATTTTTCAGCATCGTCGGCATACGTCAGGACGCGCCCCCCCCGCCCGTTCCGGTCCATGTAATCCAGGAGGGCTTCAGGGAGCTGGAAAGGGATGAGGTAGCGCAGATCCCGGGAAATCGGAAACAGGTCAATGTGGCTGTCGAGCCAACCGGCCCGGTAATAACCGTTCATCTCGTCCGGAGACATTCCCGCCAGCAGAAAATGATGGTCATCCACAGGGGCGTATCCGAATCCCAACGCCGCCAGCCGGGCCGGCATATCGGTCTGCCACACCCTTTCCGCCAGCCAGAAACCGCGGGACACATGGCCCAGCCTGTCTTTCATCCACCGATTCATCCGGTCGACCTGCGCGCGGGCATCCCTTTCCGGAAGCATGGCCAGGATCGGTTCGTAAAAACCTCCACCGATCACTTCGACCTGACCCCGTTGGGCCATCCGGACCAACCGGTCGATATAACCCGGTTCGTTCTCCTCAATCCACAATAGAAGTGGGCCTGTCAGATGAATCGATACATGAATCCCGGGAAAATCATCGAGGAGCTCAAGGGTCGGTCGATAGCACCGGTCATAAGTCTCCCTGAACACGTCGGGGAAATTCCCGACCGGCTGGTGATGATGCAGAACCATAACCAGGGTGGCGCGGGTGTCTCGATCAAAAGCTCCCATCAATCAAACCCTCCAGACCGACTGGGCAAAGCGTTCGTCGGGAACTCTTACGGGAAGGGCCCTTCCCCGCGGACATTGGTCCATCAGTGACTGGCCATTGGAAAGCTCGATGGTCAGATAAAACCACTCTCCCGGCAAAAGGCCGATATCCTTGAGAGGCAGTGCCATCTCTCCGACTTTTTTGCAGGCCCAAAGAACTTTGGTTTCGGGAGACTTGCTTGTCGCCGGAACGTCAAGGGCACCACTTCTGAGAGGAAGTTGCCATTCCAGCTCCTCCCGGTTATGAAGACGGATGACAAGCAGGGGAGTGTCCGGAGAGCCGGCCAGAATTTCCGGATCGAAATCGATCCGAAGGTAAAAGGTTTCGCTGTCGAATCCGAAATAAAGTTTCTGTATGAGGGGATCGCCCAGAAACATGGCCCCCTGCGTCCGGACCGCGTCAAACACACCCGCCCCGGTCCATTCGTAATAATGGGTCACCATTCCGTCGATGGACGGCTGGATATAGTCCACCGGCTGATTGACAGAAACGTCAGGCCCGCCAATCTGGACCGGTTCATTCAGATAAAGCGGAACATCCTTTCCCAGGAAACGGTAAACATTTTGCTGATGGACCCGGAACAACCGGTCAAAATCGGCCGCCTGGACGGTTTCGAAATCCTCCCCGAACCACCAGAACCAGTCGCTCCCTTCCGCCGCATACATCTCTCGGAGGGCGGACGCTATGATCTCCTCAGGATAATGTCCCGAACGAAGTTCGGATTCCAGAAACTGTCGTGTCTTTCCCAGATAGTCCCATGCCTTGTTGTCTTCATGATGGCCGATCCAGATATTGAAATCATGGTTAATCCATGATCCGGAGGCCACTCCGGCAAGGGGTTTCGCCGGAACCTCCTGAACAGCTTCTGAAACAGTCATGGCCTGAAGACGCGGATGGTGTTCCAGCCTTTCGAAAAGGGAACTCAGGAACAGGTATCCACCATCCGGATAGCTTTCCCAAGGGTTTTCTCCGTCGAGAATGATCGGGATCACCGCGGGATGGTCTCCCCGGTTGGCCACCTGCTCCACCCGCTCCATTCCGCTGATCAGGTCGAGAGCGGCTTCCGTCCCGTTATATCGGGCATAGAGAAAACCGATACGGTCGGACAACCCGCGATCCCTGAAAACAAGACGGGGACTTTTGGGAAGGGACTCGATCACATACGTATGGTAGGGCGAAAGGTCTCGCCATTTCTCCGACGGTCGGGACTGTTTCAGGACCTCCTCGTCGGAAGCCAACCAGGATATTTCGAGCAAGGACGCCATTTCGACAAGCTCCGGACAGATTGACCCTTCGGAAGGCCAGACACCGGATACCGGTTTACCCCACAGGGATTCCTGTCTGTCCATGGCTCTTCGCAGTTGATCCCGGGCATCCTGCGGCCAGGCAAATTCATCCGGAAGGGACAGTTCCGGACGGGGGCGGCGCGCTATTTTTGACGAGATCAAAAGGGGGAGGATGGGATGAAAATAGGGGCTCGTCGAAATTTCGACCCGTCCTTCGTCATGAAGCTTTCGATAGAGGGGGACCAGACCGGCGAGTATCCGCATCTGCAGGTCCAGTATTGCCTTTTTGTCATCTTCCGAAAAGCGCGTTCCTTTTCGGATCCACCCGTCGATCTCGGGGAAAGTCTTTCTCGCTGCGTACCCGAACCACGTCAGGTTGAACCAGACCTGCAAATCCAGAAAGTCCTGCGTCGTCATGGCCATGGCGGTCTTCTGCCAGTTTTCCAAAGTGTGGGCCGGCTGACCGTAGACCTGTGCCCAGAGCGCGGCGAAACGGGGATATGGTTTGATCATCGAATCATAAGGGCATGAAAAGAAATTCCGGAGAAGGAACACCTTTTCATCGATTGACAGGTCCTGCGCCGTCCGGAGAGACAGCTGGTGGTAGGAGTCGACCACGGTGCCCGATGTCAGGAGATCCATCTGATCCATCAGGGAAGGGACAAAATTGACCGTCGTCCGTACAAGGGGGAAACGGGAGATCATGTAGGGAAGATCGTTATACCCACGAACGCCATGAAGCCGGACCCACGGGAGGGGCATTTCCTTCATTACCGGATCAAAATAGTAGGGCTGGTGCATATGCCAGACAAACAGGACCTTCGCTCTCAAACAGTCTCCTTCGCGACCCGCGTAAAATCACCCGGGGTCACCACCACCACCCCGCCGGTCGATACATGAAACCTTCCGGAATCTTCTTCCAGATCGAAACCGATCACGGTATGGGGAGGGATCTTGACCCCTTTTTCGACAATGGCCCGCCGTACCCGCGCATAGCGTCCAACCTCCACGTCATGAAACAGGATGGATTCTGATACCTTGGAATAACTGTTAATCCGGACACCGGTCGACAGGATGGTGCGATCGATGTGTCCACCCGAAATGATGCATCCCCCGCTGACGATCGAATCCGTGGCGATGCCGACCCGGCGGTTGGCTTCGTCGGCAAAAACAAATTTTGCCGGAGGAACCTGGGGACGATATGTTCGGATTACCCACTCCGGGTTATAAAGATTGAACACAGGGGAAACCGCCACCAGATCCATGTTCGCCTGCCAGTAGGCGTCGATCTGTCCAATGTCCCGCCAGTAACCCTTTTCGGTCTCCTGCATACCGGGGAAGGTGTTGCGGCTGAAGTCGTATACATGGATTTTCTTTTCCATGGCAAGCGCCGGAAGGATATCCTTGCCAAAATCATGCGAGGAGTCCGGATTGTCTGCATCCCGGGACAAAATCTCGATCAGGAATCGGGCGTCAAAAAGGTAGTTTCCCATACTGGCCAGACAAAGACCGGGGTTGTCCGGCATAGGCTCCGGTTCCCGCGGCTTTTCCTGAAAAGACAAGGCGCGCCACTCCTCGTCTATACGGATCACGCCGAACGAAGAAGCCTCATCGATAGGAACGGGAATGGCCGACACCGAAACGGGCAAACCCGTGTCCAGATGCTCCTGCACCATCTGCTGGATATCCATCTTGAAAATATGGTCTCCGCTGAAAACGCAGACCAGATCCGGATTCTCATCCAGAATCAGATTCAGGTTCTGATAAACCGCGTCCCCTGTCCCCTGAAACCAGTGGGGACCCCTTCTCATCTGGGCCGGCACCGGATCCACATATTCGTCCAGGAGGGTCGACAGGCGCCACCCCCGGGAAAGATGGGTATTGAGGGAGTGGGATTTGTACTGGGTGAGCACCTTGATGCGGGAATAACCGGAGTTGACGAAATTGGACAGGACAAAATCGATAATCCTGTATGCCCCACCAAAGGGGACCGCGGATTTGACCCGGTCAAGGGTGAGAGGATAGAGTCTTTTCCCTTCTCCTCCGGCAAGGATGATCGCAAGAACTTTCGGTTCTTTTCCCATCAATCAACCTCCTCCCGCGAGAATGTTTCATTTTGGTTTCCATGGGTAAGGATCAGCCGATCAGAGCATCGTGCAACCACCGGACGACATACAGGTGGATGGGCGTCAGGACGGCGATTCCCCAGACAAGGAGCAAAACGGAAGAGAAAAGGTAGGCCACCCACTTCTCCCGGCGTTCCCCCCGCCCGAGAAGCCGAATCGAATGCATCGTCCCGAACATTCCCAGCAACAAGAAGAGCGCTCCGTAAAGCAATTCTCCCCCTTCTCTCCATGCTCATGATACAAGTCTTGACGACGAAAAAGAAAGCGCCGGACCCTGTCCAAAAGGCGTCCGGCATCGGAAAAACCAACAATAATAATAATTTTCAGGGAATCATTCAGGGACTGAGATAAAATGGCGCCCGCCTTCTTCCACCACCTCATAACAACCGATCTGGACGCCCGGATGGTTGGAACTGGCTCCGGTAGTGACATCAAAAGACCACATGTGCAAAGGACATCGCACGACTGTCCCGTCAAGCGGTCCTTCCGACAACGGGCCCCCGCGATGGGGACAGGTGTTGTCGATCGCATGAATTTTTCCATCAACCCTGAAAACAGCGATGGATCTGGAACCCACTTCGATGGACACTCCACCCTTTTCGGGGATGGGAGACGAAAGTTCAAGCGGCAATTTCTTCATGAATCTTTGGCTCCTTCATTGATGATGTATTGAGGAAGGATCCCCAACAGGTTTAAGGGCTTTGGCGGCCACCAACATACAAGCATATTGCCACATGGACATTAGACACAAGTGAACCTTCGTGATACATTACCCGGATTAAGGATGACAAATAAAGCCCAACGGTGCAAGAACATCAGACATTCCGGAAAGGGACCTCCGGTTCCCGAGCCGGCCTAATCCAAATCCAAACCGCCCGAAAAAGATCATTTCGGGTTGCCTCGGAGAGATGCCTGACCCATGGAAAAAGAGAAGATTGCTACCCCCGTCGTCAATCCCCAGGAACAGTACCTGTTGGATCTCATTCCTGACAAGGATCCGCTGATCCGGGAAATCGCCTACCTGACCAACCATCATGGCCGCCCGTTTCTGGGCCCCCAGGGTGGCATGCTGCTCGCGATCCTGGCCATGATGAAGAAGGCACTGCGGGTCTATGAATGGACTGGGGCCTATGGTTATTCGACATTGTGGCTCACAAAGGTTCTTCCCCAGGACAGCCATTATGTCATCGGAACCATTGCCGATGAAAATCAGAGACTCATTTCAAATTACCTCAAGAGAGCCGGCCTCCAGTCCAGAGCCCGCATCGAAATCACGGACGGTCCTTCCCATTTTTCAAAGATTGAAGGGAAGTTTGATCTGGTCGTCCTCGACTTGCAGCAGGAGCGGTCCAAACTTTCAAACTGGCTTGATGTCCTGCCGGAAAAGGTCTCTCCCGGCGGAATCGTTTTTTCCTTGGGCAACCTTCCTGCCGGTATCGGAACCTCCCAATCAAAAAACCTGACACTTTCCGCGGTAGAAATGTACAACCACCGGATGTTCAATGACCCCCGGTTTGTTTCTTCCCTCCTTCCCGTTTCGGAGGGAATCCTCGTTTCGTGGCGAACTGACCAGGCGGACTGATGGAAACCAGAGCGAACGGCGAACAGGACAAGAGAGACAATACAGCTCCTGCTACGCGCCTGATCATCGCATCGGGGGAATCAAACCCGGACCTGTACTACAAAACCCGGTTCCTCACCCCGGATCCGTATATATTTCTGGAGATCGGGTCCGAGAAAATCATTCTCGTCAACGATCTGGAAATTGACAGGGCCAAAAAGGAATCGACTGCCGACCGGATCCTTCCGACCCGCGACTGGGAAAAGACCCTGTCCGCCTCAGGAAAACCCGTTTCCACCATTAATATCGTTTCCGCGTTTCTGGAAGAAAGGAAGATCCGGGACATTCTCGTTCCGTTCGATTTTCCCCTGGGATATGCTGACGCGCTCAGAAAAAACGGCTTCAATATTTCGGCCCGGTCCGGCTCTTTTTATCCTGAAAGGGCGCTCAAGTCACGGGAAGAAGCGCATCTGATCAGAACTGTACAGGTGGGGGTCGAGGAATCCCTCTGGGAGATCATCCGGATACTGAAAGCCTCCCGGGTACAGGACGGATTCATTCATTACGGCGGCACCGTCCTGACCTCTGAAAAGGTGAAATCCATCCTGAAAAGGGAAATGATCGAACGGAACCTGCTGGGCGAACACACCATCGTTGCCGGAGGAGAACAGGCGTGTGATCCCCATATGGAGGGGGAAGGCCCCCTGCCCGCCCATCTTCCGATTGTTTTTGACATCTTCCCCCACCATGAATCGACCCGGTACTTCGCAGACATGACCCGCACGCTGTTCAAGGGTGATGTTCAACCCGTCCACCGGGAATTGTATGAAGCCGTTCTCGAAGCCCAGGTAAAATCGATTGCCCTCGCCCGCCCCGGAGAAGATTCCCGCAAACTTCACCAGAGCGTCGTCGACACGTTTGAAACCAGGGGGTACAGGACGGGCGAGAAAAACGGCCGGATGGAAGGATTCTTCCATGGAACAGGCCATGGTGTCGGTCTGGAAATTCATGAAGCTCCGCGGGTTGGAAGAACCGGAGAGACGCTGGAACCCGGCCATGTCATCACCGTGGAACCCGGGCTCTATTACCCCGGAACGGGGGGTGTCAGGATTGAGGACATGCTTTATATCACCGAATCAGGTTATGAGAACCTGACAACGTTCCCCAAGGATTGGGGAACCGTTGCGATTCCCTAGTACAGGATGTCCCCGAATCATCTGATCATTGGCTCCGGTGGGCCCACCGGAGAATGTCTCCGCAAACATCTGCAGTCAAAAGGCGCCACCGTTTACAATACAACCCATCGGCCACTTCCTTCCCCCATGCCCCCCGGTCACGTCCAATGGATCAACCTCGACCTGTTCAGCCCTGAAGAGGGATTGAAGGCTTTGGGCCGGACTTTTTCCAGAAAAAAAAAGTTCGGCAGCATGACGATTTTTTCCCATCCGACCCTGACCAGGGAAACAAGCCCCCTTCCTGCCCGTGACACCCTGGATTTTCTTCCGGCTTTGGCCGGAATCAAGAAGCTCCTGGATCGTTGCCTTCCTTCCCTGGACGGTGGTGTCATCCTGGCCGTACTGCCTTGTATGAATCTTCTGAAAGCGTCCGGCTACCTGAATGCCCGTGTTTATTTTGGCGGCATGCGGGGACTGCTGGAAGAGTATTCCCGGTCGATCCCTGCCGAAACAACCTGTTTTTTGACACTTGACCTGGCGCATATTCCCGATGGTTCGACACCCCAGATCCCCCCCGTCGTGTTACAACGGATGGAACGACAGACCATCGGCGGATTCCCGGATGCGGATTCCCTTGCCCGCACCATTATGGATCTGACCGCATTCCAGAGGCCCTGGATGCAAGGAAAAACGTTCCGGTTTCCGGACAGCGCCTTTTTCTGACAGGGGAGAACTTTGCCAAAACGAAGGTTTAAAAGCCTTTCTTTTGATGCGTTATTTTTCCCGAATGATTAGCGGATCAACGATCGCATTCTGTTCAACCCATCGGTGACCGCCTGATCCCCGTCAAGAAAATTCCCCGAAACGGCGGCTTCACCCTGACTGCTGGCTACCGCCTGAATGGTAACCCGACGAAAACCTCCCGATCTGTTTCGGACGATCACGTTTGGTTTACCGTACCTGTTCTCAAAAATGGCCCGCGCCGGAACTACAAACATCGGCCCTTTCTTGAACCCTGCTTTCGGAATCAGGACCGAAACCCATAAATCCGGTTCAAAAGACAGGCCCGGATTTGCCAGGGCGATCCGTATGGGAATCGTCCGGGTCATGGGGTCCACCATGGGAGAAACCTGTTCAACCGTTGTCTGAACCTGGTGGACGGGGGGATGCAAGGTTCTCACCCAGACGAGACTGCCTCTGCGAATACGCCCCTCTTCCCCGGGATAAATAAAAGCCTTGACCCAGAGATGATGGAGATCCGAAACCTCAAACAGTACATCCCCCGGATGTACCTGGCTCCCTTCAATCTCTCCCGTCTTGACGATCGTTCCATCCATGGGAGAACGAACTTCATAGCGGTCTGAAGGACGGCGTGTTCTCATCAGCCTCCGGATTTCTTTCCGTGAGGCACCCATATAAACAAGCTTGTTTTTGGCGAGGAATAGAAGGCTGTCGGGAGATTCGATCTTCCCTCCCCGATTGTTCAGCACACTGACAAGTTCGGATTCTGCCGCCAGAAAATCCGGACTCTTGAGGATGGCGACAACTTCTCCCCTGCGCACACTGTCTCCTGGAAATGCGCGGAGACGAATCGTCGAAATGGCGGAAACGCGGGCCATCACCCTCCGGTAAAATCGAGGGTCAAAGGTCACCCTTCCCGGTATGGTCCGGAAAGTCTTGATCGTCCCCGGGCGGATCGGAACGGTTGCAACAGGAATCTTCTCCGGAGATACCGGCTGACGGGGGTTGTCTGGCACCCGCGAACAGGAAGACACGAAAGATATCAAGGCAAATATCCATATTGCCGCTATCAGATGCTCCCACTTCCGACCCCTCTTTTGGAAAGATGTCATTGCCGAACCATTCATGTTTGCCACTCCTTGCCTTCGGACACACGTGAACTCTCCAGAAAACCCAGAAGGGCGGGAAGAAGAAACGTGGAAGAAACAAATGATCCAACCAGCCCACCCATGACCGCAACGGAAAGAGATCTTTCCATGTCAAGACCCGATCCGTTTCCGACGGCAAGGGGGAGAAGGGCCCCGAAAGTTGCCAGATGTGTCATCAAAAGGGGAATAACCCTGTCTCTGAGGGATTTTTTCAGCCGTTCATGGATCGATCCGGTGGATTCCCTGAACCTCCAGGCCACAAGAAACGCATTCTCTGCGGTAATTCCCACCACGAGGATGAGTCCGACAAAAGACGATATGTTCAACGAATGATGGGCCAGGACCAAAGCAGTCAGTCCAGTCAGGAGTGAAAAGCAGATGGAAAGGAAAATGGCCAAGGGGAATTTCCCGTTACGAAATACACCAAACAACAGGGTCAGGACCAGAAGAAACCCTCCGGAAAGCGCAACAGCCAGATCCCGGAAGCTTTTTTGCTCCTGGGACCAGGCTCCCGAATAGGTGAGCCAGACCGACGGCGGGAGAGGCAATCCCGACAAGGAAGAACGGATTTCCGAAATGGCTTTTCCAAGATTTCTTCCTCTCAGTCGTGCCTCGATGGTCAGGACAGGAGACAGATTGACATCTTCCTCCTCATACTTGGAGGCAGGGCTTTTGATCACCGCAATCTGTGAGAGGGGAAGAAGACCGGATGCCAGAACCAGGGGAATACGCTCGAGACTGGCTTGATCCTGATTATAGACGGGAGGGTAGAGGACCCTGACATCCAGAGGGATTCCGTTTTCAATCAGCGTTGTTGCCCTCGTTCCCATCAGATCTGTCCGAAGTTCCCTAATGACGCTGTCGGGAGTTAGTCCAAAAAGCGCCGCTCTTTTCCGATCAACCTTGACATCAAGCGCCGGAAGCATGGGCCTGACAGCGAGGTGGGCATCCACGATACCCGGTATTTTCGCAAGACGCCTTTCCACCCTGGGAGCCCAGGCAAGCAAAAGGTCCCTGTCCTGGCCATGAATCTGGATAACCACCGGAGCCTGAACTCCGATCAGGTCACCCAAAGCGTCTTCCAGAACCTGGGAAAAATCGATGTCAAGCTCGGGTTCGTGCTGATGGACCCATGAACGGAGCCGATCCATGATCAAAAAAATGCTCTCTTTCCGGTCCGGAGACAGACGAACGACAAAGTCTCCCTTGTTGGGCTCCGTGATAAAGAAACCCATTTCGGCCCCAAGCCGACGGGATGTTGCCAAAACAGCCGGGTCGGAAAGAATCTTTTTCTCAAGCCGGTCCACGATACGATTCGTATCATCCAGAGAAAGGCCAGGGGGAGCATGAAAATCAAGGACAAAAGCACCTTCGTCCATTCGGGGCATAAAGTTGGTGGAAAGATGCCGCAGAGACCATCCCATGAGTATCGACAAAAGCAAAATAGTCCCAGCCACGCGCATCGGTTTGTTGGTGACAAACAGGTCAAGCCACCCATAATGGGGTTCTTCAAGGGAGGCTTCCGGCGAATCGAGGTAGAAGGGGGTGACAAAGGTGTTGACGACCAGCGATACCGCCAGAAGAATGATGAACGATTCTGCGAGGGGTTTGAAAAAAGCGCCCACCAGTCCTCCGATACCGAGAAGAGGAAGGATCGCTATGATCGTCAGAAGACCGGAAAGAGCGAATGGCACCATCAGCTTTGCCAGTCGGTCACGGGTACGGCCACCCTCAACAACCACAATAAAATCGTCGATGACCAGTCCCAGAGCCGCGGCTATGCCCCCCAGGCTCATCAGATTGATGGATGAACCCAGAAGAGACATTGCTCCCAGCGTGATCAGGAAAATGGGTGGCATCAACCCGGCCATGACCAGCATGGGGCGAGATTTTCGGAGAAACAGGAGAACAATGCCCAAAGAAAAAGACATACCGATCAGGAGCGCTACGAATACATGCTTGACGGCGTTTCCGGCCAGCTCCCCCTGATCATAATAAACGTTGACCTTGATCCCTTCCGGAAGCAGGTGCTGAAGATTTTTCCAGTTTCTGAGAAGCTCCTGCCGGATGGCGATCGCGTTTCCCCCGTGAGCCCTGAAGACCTGGATCAGGACGGCGGGAGACGCGTCCGCCGAGACCTTGACCCATAAATCGGCTGGTCGTATCCCTTCCCGGATGGTCGCCACCTCCCTCAACGGAACCGGGATTCCTCCGGGAATGAAAAGCTTCCGGATGTCGTCCGGTCTGGAGTAAATGTCGTTGACCTGTATTGTCTTGAGCCTGTGGAGCTGGGTGTTGCGACCGACAATGCCAATTCTGTTCTCGAATGCGAGCGCATCCATGACATTCTGGACAGTCCGGTGGACCCCGGACAGCTTGTAGGGGTCAACCTCAACATGGATTTCTCTGGTCTTGCCTCCCACCACTTCTGCTTTCCAGACCCCCGGGAGACTGGACAAAAAAGGGATAATACGGTATCTGGCGACTTCCGTCATATGCGTCATTTCCCCGGAAGGACCACAAAACGCCAGGCCCAGGACAGGTGTGTCGGATGGATACATGCGGAGGAATCGGATCCGGGTGCCATTCGGTAGGCCGGACCGAATTCGTTCTATGGCCTGTCCGACCCTCGGAAGAGCCATCCGCATGGGCGAACTCCAGGAAAACCTCAAAAAGAACTCAGCGGATCCCTGCATCGTCCTTGAGCGCACTTCCCGGACGCCCCTGACACCCCGGAGGACCATTCCGACCGGGCGCGTAATCCGGCTCTCCATCTCATGAAACGGCACATCCGGCGACAGAACGATGACAGAAACACGGGGAAAATCAATGGAAGGATAGATCGCGACGGGAAGGTTCAGGGCATGAACGCCTCCCAGAAATGCCAATACAAGCGTCAGAAGCAAGACAAAAGATCTCATGCCGGAAAAGCGGTGAAAAAATCCCCGGCTCTTGTAGTCATCTTGATCTTTGTCTGTTTCAGGCATCAGGCAAGAAAATCTTTTGTAGGCAACAGGTGAAAGGAAATCCGTAACATTTGAACGCACTCGCCAAATCAATATCCTCTTTCAATCCATCATACGATCTTCTTCCGGCAGTTGGAGGGATCAGAGCACAATCCTCTTCTGCCATCTATTTCTCTGTCCTTCAAGATACAACAATTTTCCCGGAAGGGTCATCTGAAGGTTCAGGCTGTCCAACCCCTCAAGAACAACTCACCGAAAATCATGAATTTCTCAAAACCCACCCGAATGGATTGCTCTCAAATCCGAGTTTCGGGTAGTATTCATGGGCTTTTGGAGCAGAAAAAAGGACAATCATGCATCCGCGTCCAAGCCTCTTTCCTGTTTCCTGGACGAGACACCTGCCAATACCCCGCCTTTGATAATCCGCATCTACGACAAGGTCGGCCAGATAGGCGATATAAACAAAGTCCGTCAGGGATCGGGCAATTCCGACAAGCCGGTTTCCGTCCCAGGCTGAAAGAGTAAGACTGGCATTTTTGAACATTCCATCAAAGATATCCGGCCGGTCGACAGGTCTTCTTTCACCCAGAGAGGTTTTCCGATAAAGGTCGATCGCCATTTCGACGCTGATCTCCGCATCATCTTGATAAACGATATTCAATCGGGGCACTCCCTTCCGAGAACCATTACCGGCAGGACTTTCATATTTCAGATGACCGAATTTCTTTCATGAATCCGGAGACCTCGAACAATCGCCGGGGTGCTCCTTTCAAGGGAGCCAGACAGTCACCAGAATATACAACAGCTCAACAGTATCCGGAAAGAAACAGGGAACGAGGGCGGGTGGCGTTTATGGATTTTCAGTCCCCGCCGGAATAAACATTATTTGGGCTGTTATCAGCATTCCCCAATACATTCCAAATGATGAAGGAACGCAAACGTCAAGTGTGTCCAAAATAAAATTTCAGTGTTTTATGTTGAAGGGAAAGAGAAGGAGGTAACTTCAGATATGGTAGGCACGGGCGGTTTCGAACCGCCGACCTCTACCGTGTCAAGGTAGCGCTCCACCCCTGAGCTACGTGCCTGTCGTGATGGGGATGCCTATTATGGCAAAAAATAAAAGGGCCGGCAAGAGAACCCGGCCCTTCAAAAATAAAATAAGAAATAAGAAAGAATTACTTTATAGCGCCCTTGAAGGCTTTTCCTGCGGAAAATTTCGGAACCCTCATGGCCGGAATCTTGATTTCTTTTCCGGTTCTCGGGTTACGGCCGGTGCGCGCTTTCCGCTTGACGGTCGAGAAAGTTCCAAACCCCACCAGCGTCACTTTTTCCCCGTCTTTCTTCAAAGCCTTTTTAATGGTCTCAAGAGCAGCGTTGAGCGCATCATTGGCCTGGGACTTTGTGATCTTGGCGGATGACGAGATCTTGTCCACCAGTTCTGCTTTTTTCACTTAATCCACCTCCTTTTTCCCTGAATATAGTCAGGTTATGAAAACTACCTACCGGAAAATACACTTGACTTGCCATTCTGTCAAGAGGGAGGTGAAATTATCCAAAAGAAATCCTTTTCACCCTACTGCAACTCACTTTTTCCTTGCATCCGATTTCGGAGTGTCGTGCGGCTGATCCCCAGAATTTGCGCGGTTTTCTGACGATTTCCTCCGGTCAGGTCGAGGGCTTCGGAAACCAATACCGATGACAGGATCCCCTGGAAAAAGTCATATGCACCCCCAGGCCACGTACAGGATCGCTGGAGAGCTTGCCGCACCCTGAGTCGCAAAAATTCTTCAAATCCCTCAGGAGAACATTCTCCGGACATTCTCAAATCCAGAAAATTTTTCCACTGCTGAAGCAGGGCTTCCCCTTTTCCGAGAACCCACATCCCTTCCCCCGAATTTAATTTTCTGCTGCTGATTTCCATCGTCCCCGTGTCGACCAGCATCACGCCTCCGGGATCAATCTCCTCCTCCGCTCCGGTTCTTCTGAAATGACGATACGGAGAAAACTGACCTATTTCAACGATTTTGGAAAACAGTTCTTCCGAACGGGTCAATACCTGGACAATTTCATCCGATGAAGCTAATGATTTGCGGGTTTCCGAAAGCATAGAGGGATCAATCATCCTTCACTCCTGAACCGGAATTCTGATCCATCCCAGTCGACGATGATTTTCTTCCCTTTGTCAAACCCTCCAGACAGGATTTTCTGTGCCAAAGGATTCAGTACATAGTTCTGGATGGCCCGCTTGAGTGGACGGGCCCCATAAACCGGATCGTATCCCACATGTGTCAGCTCATCTTCGGCAGATTGCGTCATTTCTATATCCAGTCCCTGGTCCCTGAGACGCCGGTTTACATCCTTAAGCTGGATTTCCACAATCCTTGCTATTTCGTGACGGGTCAGCGGGTGAAAAACGATAATATCGTCTATCCTGTTCAAAAACTCCGGACGGAAAGTTTTCGCCAGAACTTCCTGAACCTTTTTACGGGTTTCATCCTCATCCAGCCCTGCCCTCTCCCGGATAATATCCGACCCGACGTTGGATGTCATGATGATCACAGTGTTCCGGAAGCTGACTACACGTCCCTGGCCATCGGTCAATCGTCCATCATCGAGTACCTGGAGAAGGATATTAAAAACATCCGGATGGGCTTTTTCTATTTCGTCAAGAAGGATGACGGAAAAGGGACGCCTTCTGACCGCTTCAGTCAATTGACCTCCTTCCTCATAGCCCACATAACCGGGAGGCGCTCCGATCAATCGGGAAACTGCGTGTTTTTCCATATATTCCGACATGTCTATGCGCGTCATGGCCTGATCGCTGTCAAAGAGGAATACGGCCAGACTCTTGGCCAACTCGGTTTTTCCCACACCGGTTGGTCCCAGAAAGAAAAAGGAACCCAGAGGACGATTCGGGTCCTGAATTCCCGCTCTCGCTCTTCTGATGGCATTGGACACCGCTTCGAGAGCTTCTTTTTGCCCTACAACCCGTTCCGCCAGACGCTCTTCCATATGCAAAAGCTTCTGAACCTCGCCTTCCAGCATCCGTGAAACCGGAATTCCGGTCCATCTTGAAATCACTTCGGCAATATCGTCTTCTCCGACCTCTTCCTTGAGTAAACGGTTGCCGTGACTTTCACCTTCAAGCTCGGACTGTGCGTCGGCCAATTTCTTTTGCAGTTCTGGAATACGACTGTACTGGATTTCCGAAGCCCTGTCGTAATGTCCTTCCCTGATCGCTACTTCGGCATTCTGGCGGGCTTCCTCGATCTGGACTTTCAGTTGCTGGATATCCAGAATTTTTTTCTTTTCGTTGTCCCATTGCACTTTTAGAGTGGCAAAACGGGACTTCAGTGTTTCGAGTTCATTCTCGACTTCCTGGCGTTTACCCTGGGATTCGGGATCCTCTTCCCGGGAAAGGGCCATTTTTTCAATTTCTAGCTGGCGAATCTTTCGGTCAATTTCATCAAGCTCCTTCGGAAGGCTGTCGATTGCCACACGTAACTGGCTTGCTGCCTCATCAATCAGATCGATCGCCTTGTCCGGGAGGAATCTTCCCGTAATATACCGGTGGGAAAGCGTGGCCGCAGCAATAATCGCCGAATCCCGAATCCGTACACCGTGATGGATTTCGTATTTTTCCTTCAATCCCCGCAATATCGCGATCGTGTCCTCAATGGAGGGTTCCCCGACAAAAACTGGCTGGAAGCGTCTTTCCAGCGCGGCATCTTTTTCGATGTTTTCCCGATATTCATCCAGGGTTGTGGCACCAATCGCACGCAACTCTCCCCGAGCCAAAGCCGGCTTGAGCAGGTTTGAGGCATCCATTGCCCCGCCCTCCACAGCTCCGGCGCGCACGATGGTGTGAAGCTCGTCGATGAAAAGGATGATTTTCCCTTCCGAACCGGTCACTTCCTTGAGCACAGCCTTCAGTCTTTCCTCAAAATCCCCCCGATATTTCGCTCCGGCAATCAACGACCCCAAATCAAGCTGAAAAACAGTCTTGTCTTTCAATCCTTCCGGAACATCCCCCGAAACAATCCTCTGGGCAAGGCCCTCGACAATAGCCGTTTTTCCAACGCCCGGATCTCCGATCAGAACGGGGTTATTTTTTGTCCTTCTGGACAAAACCTGGATAACGCGACGAATCTCCTCGTCTCTCCCTATCACCGGATCGAGCTTGTTGGATCGGGCCATTTCAGTCAGATCACGTCCAAACTTGGAAAGTGCCTGGTATTTGTCTTCCGGATTCTGGTCGGTCACCCTCTGATTTCCGCGAACTTCTGTCAATGCTCTCAGTATTTTTTCCCTGTCAAGGCCATTGGACCGGAAAAGCTTTTCTTCGGTGCCCCCAAGATCAGAAAATGCAAGAAACAGATGCTCTGTACTGACATAATCATCCTTGAAGGCTTGGGTCTCTTCCTCAGCCTTGTCGAGCAAATCCGAAAGTCTTTTTGAGAGATAAGGTCCCGATTGGGCTCCTGAACCGCTGACGGATGGTAAAAGGGACAACTGTTCTTCCACTTTTTTCTGTAAAAGATTGATGTCGACGCCAATTTTCTGCAGGACGGGGAACACGACCCCATCTTTTTGCCCAAGAAGGGCAAGCAGAAGATGAAGGGGCTCGACTTGTGTGTTCCCCTTTCGTCTTGCATTATCGACGGCAGTCTGCAGCGCTTCCTGCGATTTGATCGTCAGCTTTTCGAGATTCATCCCTCAGACTCCTTCCCATTTTCAAAACAGACCTCTTTAATCAAAATTTACCACAGGTTTTCCGTCCACGCCGGGCACAGAAGATCATCTTTCTCCGTTTCGAAAAACGATAAATCGACATGGAACAGGTAGAAAGAAAAATATCAGGACGGAAAGAACTTTCTGTCCGAGGCATTCAATACTTTATGACCTTCACAGTAAGGCTTTCGGAACATCTGCTAGTCGTCCTCCCAATCTGGAACCCTGCTTCGTCTGTGGGCTCGGGAAATGTGCCAGTGAATTTGTTTTTTGAGATGCAGGATAATTTCAATCCCTGCCAAATTGACCCCCATTTCCCTTCTCAAAACCAGAACGAGAGCGATCGTTTTCAGTGCCGACGAATCAAAAAACTCCTGTCCCTCTTTTTCGACCGGAGTGACAAATCCTTCCTTGACCAGAACACGCAACTCCCTCCTGGGAAGAGAAAAATGCTGGAGGACCCAGTCCGTGGAAACTTCATGATCGGGAATGGACAGGTTCCTCGACACCCATATTTCCGATTCATAGTGAAACATCACATCACTCCCTTATTTCTGCGCGGCCTTCCCGTAAAAAGCCTCCATTTGTCGCATGAGAGAATCCAGTTTTTCTGATTTTCCTTCCGGAATCACCGGAATCAGACGAATGTAATGATGTCCCCGGATCCCTTCAAAAGATGAGTGGATGCCTTTTTCCTTGAGTCGAAGGGTCTGCCCCCCCTGGGATCCCGGAGGGATCCGAACTTTTGTCTCTCCATCCAGGGTCGCAATGTTGGTCGATGTCCCAAAATACAAATCCGGAACGGAGACGCGCAGGTCTGAATACACATCAACTCCCCTTCTTTCAAATCGGGGATCCGGAAGAACGTGCTCGACCACAACATGCAACATCCTGTTCTTCCCCAGGGACGGAACAGCAACCTCAAAACCCATTCCTTCCTCAGCTCCAGGCGGGATTTTGATCGTCACCGTTTCTGGCTTCCCGGTTTCACCCTGAAGGGTAACGGATTTTGTTGTCCCCCGAGCCGCCTCAACCAATGAGAGTGTCAGTCGGACAGTCGTTACGGAACGGCTTGTTCCCCCACCAGACCCTCCGAACAAATCCCAGAAAATGGATTCGTCACCACCGAAACCCTCAAACCCTCTAGCCTGACCACCTGCCTCACCGGGGGATGAACGTTGTCCTTTCCAGGCAGCGGCTTCCGCTTCCATGTCATATTCTTTCCTTTTTGCCGGATCGGAAAGAACTTCATATGCCTGGTTGATCTCCTTGAATTTCTGCTCGGAAGATTTATTGCCGGGATTCAAGTCCGGATGAAATTTGCGGGCCAGTTTCCGGTAGGCTTTCTTGATCTCATCTTCCGTCGCATTTTTCTTGAGACCCAGCAAGTCGTAATAATCGTTATTCATGATCTTTCAGACTCCACTATTCCCGCTTCCGGGCCAGACAAGACACAATTGGCTCCCGTCACAGGAGATGTCAGGATATCCTGTAAAATGAGCTTGGAGGCAAGAAGCCCATTCGCATAGGCAAATCTGGATCCATGCACCCTTCCTTTCCTCCCAGCGAGGTTTTCTTCCACCCAATCCAGTCCCTGTCGAACTCTTCTGATTGTCCGGACAATGCCGGCGCTTTCCCACAACATTGTCTTGAGTGCGGACCAGGACCCCTCTCCGGAAAACTCGGGAAGCACCATTTCTTCTATCTTTTTCCCCTCCAACGTTGAAGTTTGCGCCAGGAAAAGGTCGGTCGATTCCGAGACAACCGACCCGACAATCCTTCTTCCCATCACCAGGGCTTCAAGCAAAGAATTCGAAGCGAGACGATTGGCACCGTGTATCCGAACACTGGCCACTTCTCCGATAGCCCATAGACCCTTGATGCCCGTCCTTCCGTCCAGATCAGTACGGATTCCGCCCATCTGGAAATGTGCGGCTGGCCTGACGGGGACAGGCGTCGTTTCAAGATCGATCCCCAATTCCTTGAGATGCCCATATACCTGCGGAAATCTTTTTCTGACAAATCCTTTGGGCAAATGACCAACAGACAAGGTAATCTGTTGCTGTTTGTCGGATGTCAGTTCAATCCACAGAGCTCGGGCCACGACATCTCTGGGAGCCAGTTCCCCTTCTGGATGATATTTGAACATGAACCGGTCCCCCTTGCTATCCAGCAAGTAGGCACCTTCTCCCCTCATGGCCTCAGTCAGGAGAAATGGCTGGGTCCCGGGCAAATCCAGAACCGTTGGATGGAACTGGTAGTAGGCCATCCGTTCTATTTCACAACCCGCCCTATAAGCTACGCTGACACCATCTCCCCGCTGAAACCGCGGATTTGTCGTCCGGAGAAACAATGACCCCGCTCCCCCTGTTGCCA
>Ga0207433_10005915_pt1 | contig 21557 bp, 18 predicted proteins | sample YelNatPaOPGAMG01_FD_187559 | JGI IMG/M metagenome (GOLD analysis project Ga0207433, IMG submission 187559) | Hot spring thermophilic microbial communities from Obsidian Pool, Yellowstone National Park, USA - OP-RAMG-01 (SPAdes) (version 3) | ecosystem: Environmental > Aquatic > Thermal springs... | reverse complement strand
ATTTATTCTTAACCGGTTCAAGAACAGGTTTAATAGCATTTTTATTTGGAATAGTAATTATTTTATATAAATTAGGAACAAAGAAATTGTTTTCTATTGGTATCAGTGTAATTTTAGGAATATTGGTATTTTCATATTTCTTACCACAAGATTTCCGAGATAGAATTGCTTTTCGTACTCATCAAAGTTCTTTCATGGGTAGAAAAGTTTATTTAATTCGGTCAATAGAGATTATTAGAAAAAACTTTTTTATTGGTTCTGGTATTGACAGTATAGGAGCAGAAGAAGGACAGTCAAAACCTCATAATTTATTTATAAGCGAATTCCAAACAAAAGGAATTTTTGGATTTCTAATAATTTCAGGATTGATGTTTTTAGCATTAAAAGTTTCATATGAAAATTTAAAATTATTATCACATAATAAAAATTTAGGTGTATTTACTTTATGGATTTTTGTACTTACAATAATTTATTTTATTATATCTTTTGCTACAGAACCTTTTTACGAGAATCAGACTTCAGTATTATTTATTTTTGCGATTGCAATTTCGTCAATTTTTTCTAAAAGTAAAATGAATTATGAAGAAAAATGATATTATATGTTTTGCAGGAAATCTTTATGACCAGAAACCTTGGACAAATAGACAGCAAATTATGACAAAATTGTCTGAAATAGGATACAGGGTGATATATATAGAACCGCCTAAAAATATAATATATCAATTTATTAAACTTATATTAAATATAAAACAAGAACAAAAAGTTATAAAATGGTTTAAACGTTTAATAAGATTAGAGAAACGAAAAAAAAACCTTTATTTATTTTCATTGATAAAAATTCTTCCGATTAAATATAGAAATTTCAGGAAAATAAACTATCTATTTTATTGTTATTTCTTGAAAAGAAAATTTTCTCAAATACAAATAAAAAATCCAATACTTTGGATATATACTCCTGATGCTGTAGTTTTTGCAGGAAAATTTGGTGAGTTATTACTATGCTATGATTGCGTTGATAAATATGATGAACAACCATATTATAAAAAGAATTTTAAAGAAATAGAAAAGGATGAAATAGAATTATTAAAAAAGGCTGATTTAGTATTTACGAGTAGTAAAAATTTATATGAGGATAAAAAAAAATATAACAATAACACATATTTAGTACATAATGTAGGGGATTATAATCATTTTATTAAAACCACATATATTGAAACTAAAATTCCCGAAGACATTATACGTATTTCTAGTCCACGAATAGGATTTGTAGGTTCGATAGATGATTATAAATTAGATATAGAATTACTACTATATTTATCGAAACAAAGACCAAATTGGTCCATAATTATGATAGGACCCGAAGGAGTTGCAGATAAAAAAATTTCTACCTATATTCTAAGACAATATGAAAATATTTATTTCTTAGGCAAAAGAGATTATGAACTTTTACCAAATTATCTTAAAGGACTTGATGTGTTAATTATTCCATATAAAAATAATGAATACACTCGTAATTGTTTTCCAATAAAAATATTTGAATATCTTGCATCAGGAAAACCTGTAGTTGTAAGCGGTCTTCCTGAACTTGAAAGATACAAAGATATTATTGGATTTGCTTATGATTATGAAATGTTTGTAAGATTAGTTGAGAGTTTTTTAAAAAATGATACTCAATATCAGAAAGAAAAGCGTATGAAATTAGCTAAAGAGAACACATGGGAAAAGAAAGTAGAAAAAGAGATAGAAATAATAGAAGAATTTATTAAACATAAGATTAACAATGAGAATAGGAATTGATTTTCATTCAGCTGAAAGAGAAGGTACTGGGAATTGTACTTATATTAGAAATCTTGTAGAAAATCTTATCAATATCGATAAAGAAAATGAATATTTTCTTTATGTGACAAATATAAAATATAAATATTATGAAAAATTCAAAAATATAAAAAACGTCTATTTTCGTTTGATAAAAACCAATAATCCTTTCATAAGAATACCGTTATTAGGATTGAAAACATATCAAGACAGAATCGATGTTCTTCATGTACAATATATAGCTCCGCCAATTCATAAAGGAAGATTGATAGTGACGATCCATGATGTCTCTTTTCTTCATTTTCCACAATGTTTTGGAAGATTTGAGCGATTGCGACAAAGAATTTTGATCCCTTTGAATATTAAAAAAGCTGACAAAATACTGACTGATTCCAATTATTCTCAAGAGGATATAACGAAAAACTACAATGTAGGTAAAAAAATAGAAGTTATTTATAATGGTGTTGCACCAAATTTTAGACCATTAGAGAATTTAGAAAATAAGAAAGAATTAATAAATAAATATTGTATCTCTGAAAAATTTATTCTTTTTGTAGGTCGTATAGATGCTCGGAAGAATGTTCCATCATTGATAAAATCATTTTTAAAATTAAAAGAGGAAAAAAAAATTCATCATCAATTGGTTATAGTTGGTAAAGAAGATTTTTTACCAGAACAAGTAAAAAAAGAAATGAAAACAATGAAATATAGAAAAGATATAATTTTCCCAGGACGTCTTCCAGAAGATTATTTGCCCATATTCTATAATTTAGCCGATGTTTTTGTTTATCCAACCTTATATGAAGGTTTCGGTTTACCGGTATTAGAAGCGATGGCTTGTGGTTGTCCGGTAATATCATCAAAAGTTTCATCAATACCTGAAATTGTAGGTGATTCTGGATTATTAGTTGATCCTTTAAATGTGGAAGAATTGTCGTGTGCTATATATAGAGTAATTTATAATTCTGACCTAAAAAAAGAACTGAAAGACAAAGGATTAAAACAAGCAAAAAAGTTTAATTGGTATAAGACTGCAATACAAACATTAAATGTTTATAAAAAGATACTATTATGAGAATTGCTATTATTGGTTGTCGTGGAATACCAGCAAGATATGGCGGTTTTGAAACTTTCGCTGAAGAATTAGCTACTAGACTTGTTCAAAAAGGACATGAAGTAGTCGTATATGGAAGAAATAATATTATTAAAGATTATAAAACTGGTGATTATTTCAAAGGAGTAAAAATTGTAATTTTACCAACGATTTCTCATAAGTATTTTGATACAGTTTTTCACACATTTTTATCAGTTATTCATTGCTTTTTTACAAAATATGATATTGTTCTTATGTTGAATGCTGCTAATAGTATATTTGCTTTAATTCCGAAACTTACCGGCAAGAAAGTTATTTTAAATGTTGATGGAATTGAGAGATTGAGAAAAAAATGGAATTGGGTGGGCAAATTATGGTATAAAATTAGTGAATACTTTGCTACTGTATTTCCAGATACGATTGTATCTGATGCTGAGGTTATAAGAAAATATTATCTTGAAATATATAAAAAAGAATCCATAATGATACCGTATGGCGCTAATATCGAAAAGATAAATACAAAAGAGATTTTGGATAAATTTAGAATAAAACCGCAAGAATATATTTTGTATGTAAGCCGTTTAGAACCCGAAAATAATGCCCATATTGTAATAAAATCATTCAAAAATGTAAATACAAATAAGAAATTAATTATTGTTGGTGATGCTCCATATAATATAAAATATAAATCTTATTTGAGAGACTTAGCGAAAAATGATATCCGAGTCATTTTCACAGGATTTATTTTTGGCGATGCTTATAAGGAATTACAATATAATGCTTATTGTTATGTTCAAGCGACTGAAGTTGGAGGTACTCATCCAGCTTTATTGGAAGCAATGGGTTATGGAAATTGTGTTATTGCGAATGGAACTCCTGAGAATATAGAAGTTGTTGGTGATGCAGGAATTATTTATAGGAAAAATGATATAGAAGATTTGAGAGAGAAATTACAATATGTTATTGATAATCCGGATATTGTTAAAGAATATGCAGAAAAAGCCAAAAAGAGGATTAGACAAAAGTATTCTTGGGAAATGATTACAAATCAATATGAAAAATTATTTATTTCAGAAAAAGAAAAATAATTTCAATGTAGGGCTGTTTGTTTTGCCTTCTTATTATGAAGGATTACCAATTGCTTTACTCGAAGCGTTGAGTTACGGTCTACCAGTATTAGTAAGTGATATACCACAACATCATGAGTTACCATTACCTGAATTTAGATATTTTAAAGTAGGTGATATTGAACAACTTTCACAAAAAATTGTTGATTTGTATAAACTTGGTATATCAGATGAAGAAAAACAAAGGTATTTTAAACTTCTAAAAGAAAAATATAATTGGGATGAGATTGCAAAAAAAGTTTTTGATGTTTATAAGAGTTTATTAAAAACTTCGTTTATTGAATAAATATTATGAGTAAAAGAAATATAATTAACGGATTGTATTTGGTATTGGGGATAGGTTTCTGGTTAAGTATGAAATTCTGTTCATATGTGTCATTAGTTATTATCTCTTGGGTAATAATGACTATTTTTATGACAATCAATTTTAATCCAATTTATGCTATTTATCTGTTACTTCTATGTTTACTGAATGATATTTCAAGAGATATCACTGGCTCATTTACTGTTTATACTATAGAAGTGATTTTATTATCTGTTTCTTTAAGTTGGATATTTGGAATGTTGTTAACAAAGTATAATATTTATTTTTATTCATCTCAAAAACAGAATTTTATAAAAGAAAAATATAAGTTTGAATTACCAGAATATAAGATTTTGGTAATATCATGGATAGTTTTTTTTGGAATTATATTATTATCATTCATTAAATCAGTTAATATACCAGCGAGTATAAAACAAACATTGAGATATTTGGAAATATTTTTAATTTATCTGATTGCTTTTAATTTTATTAATAAAGATAATTATTCTCACGTTTTGAAATTATTTTTATGTTTAAGTTCCATTATTTCAATTATAGCAATTTATCAGTATTTTCGTTTTTCTAATGATTATTTAGCAGTTAAAGGAACAGTATTTCATCATAATACTCTTGCAAGTTTTTTATTATACAGTATATTTATTACATTGAGTTTTCTGATTATTACAAAACATTGGAGGAAAATAATATTTGTAATTGTTATTATTCTGAATTTACTTGCATTAAAATTTTCTTTTTCCAGAGGAGGATGGTTAAGTTTAATATTAACTGGTTTAATTTTGATACTGATGTATAGAAAAAAATTTGTTTTAGGTTTGATTTCTGTAACCATACTGACTATTTTCTTTATCAGTTTTATTCCTGATAATTCAAGATACAAACTTGCAAAATCGGAAATTATTAATAATATCAGGAGAGATTTAGCAAAAGTTAGTTTAAATATAATCAAGAATGAACCATTATTGGGTTTCGGAGTGGGTAATTATTTTTATAAATATAAAAATTATATTAAAAACATATCTCCAAGTATAGATTATATTATGGAAGGAGGGGTGATTAACTATTATTTACATTTAACTATAGAAACAGGGGTATTGGGTTTGATTTCGTTTTTGAGTATAATATTTTTTCATTTGAAATACTTGATTAAAGGAATAAATAAAATAACTGTATATGAAAATAAAGTTATTTTAGTCGGACTAACTCTCAGTTTGATTTCGTTTTTGATACATATAAATTTTGAACGGATATTGAATATACATTTTATGGGTATATTGTTTGGATTAATCTTAGGTATGAGTATAAAAGTAGTAAATGAATTTAATGAACAACAGGAAAAAGCGAAATAATGTTAATGAAATATATTATCAATTTAATAAAAAATTATAAATTATTTTTTATTTTTACTGTTATACTTACAATAAAACAATATCTGTTTTGTATTCTTATTGATTATAATATTTTTGTTTTTCCACCGAGAATATTATTAGTAGCATTTCCAGGAATAACATTAATTATTTTATCGTTTTCATTTCTGTTAAAAGAAAAATATAAATTATTATTTTTCTGGACTATTGATTTACTTTTATCATTAATTTTGTTATCAAATTTATGGTATTTTAGATACTTTAACAGTGTTATTTCTTTCTCATCAATAGTTCAAGTTTTTGATTTGATAAGAGTTAAAGAAGGTTTATTTAATGTTATCAGATTTAAAGATATCCTATTCTTTCTCTCAGATTTTTTTATAATATTCTATATAAATAAACTAAATTACAAACCTAAAATAGAACTGAAACCATTTTTTGTTACATTTCTTATCGGCACACTTATGTTTTCAACAAGACCAGTAAAGAACCTGATATTCAAAGAATCATTATTTTCTACTTATGATTCAGTCAGTGATTTCATTAAATTTACACCTATGGTTTATCAAATAAATGATATTGTTAAATATATAACTAAAAAAAATAAATACATTTTATCAGATAAAGAGAAACAATTAGTAATGAATTATTTAGAAGAAAATGCTTTCAGGAAGAAAAAAGGGAATATAAGAACTAATAATTATAAAAATTTTGGTAAAAATAAAAATCTAATTATTATACAAGTAGAAGCATTAGATAATTTTGTTATAAATAGGGAAATAGATAGACAGCAAATTACTCCGAATTTAAATAATGTCCTGAATAATAGTATATATTTTAATAATTTCTATTCACAAGTTGCTACAGGTGGAACTTCAGATATAGAATTTGTAATTAATACTTCAATATATCCTACAATTAAAGGAAGTTGTTTTTATAATTACCCGAATAATAAATATTTCAGTTTACCTTATCTACTGAAGAAAAAGGGATATTATACAATCGCTTTTCATGGTAATAGTGGTAGTTTTTGGAATAGATATATTGCGTTACCTAAATTAGGGTTTGATGAATTTAAAAGTTTGAACTCTTTTGAACATGATGAAATAATTGGGCTCGGTTTAAGTGATGAATCGTTTTTTAAGCAATCAATAAAAATTTTAAATGGAATAAAACAACCATTTTTTGCCTATTTTATTACATTAACAAGCCATTTTCCGTTTAAGGACCTACCTGAACGATATAAAAAACTGAAATTACCACAAAATTTAGAAGGGACACAATTAGGTAATTATATACATAACATACATTATACTGATAATGCAATCGGAAATTTTATGAATCAACTTTCATATAATAATTTTTCTGATAATACAATTGTAGTTATTTTTGGTGACCATAGTCCTTTCCCAAAAAAATATTTTGATGAATTTCAATCACGATACACGATGTTTGAATCTTATAGACATCAGAATGTCCCGTTTATTATTTATAATAAGTCAATTAGAAGACATACAGTTACAACTATTGGAGGTGACATTGATGTATTACCGACACTGGCTGATATAATGGGTATAGAAGAAAATGAATACATAGATAAAGTATTAGGAAAAAATCTGTTAACAACAAATGAAAATTTTGTTATTTTATCAAACGGGAAATACATTTGTGATAATTCAGTTACTGCATTAAATAACCGAAATGAGAACCTTAAAGGATTACTTGTATCAAATCTAATAATAAGGAGTGACTATTTTTCAACCTTGTTCCAAAATTATAACTGATACAATCCTGTATAAATAAAAATGAATATAACCGACAGAGTGAAAACGAATATAATATTTAAATTTATTGGTGAATTCGTTTCCAGATTAATAATCATTTTTTTCTATATTTATGTTGCAAGAAAATTAGGTGATGCTGGGTTCGGTAAATATTCGTTTGCTATTTCGTTTTGTGGACTCTTTATGGTATTTATGGATATGGGAATAAATACACTGTTGATTCGTGAAATAGCAAAAGAGAAAAACAGGACATATGAGTATGTATCTAATATAACAACACTTAAGATTATTTTGAGTGTTTTTGTATTTATACTTATTTCATTAACTATATCTATACTTAAATATCCATCTGATACACGAAAATTAGTAATGATAATGGCGTTTGTGACGATAGGTGTTGCTTTTCTTGAATATTTATGTGCTGTATTCAGTTCGTGGGAAAAAATGGATTATGAAGCATGGATAAAAATATTCAATAAGATTATTGTGACAATTTTAGGAATTAGTATTTTATTATTGGGATATGGTTTGAATATATTTATTGCAAGTATAGCAGTTGGATATTTTATAACAATAATTTTAGGAATATACTTAATTAACAGAAATATTATAAGAATAGGATTAAAATATGACTTATTATTCTGGATAAAAGCAGTTAGAGACGCATTACCTCTTGGTCTATCAATGGTATTTATTTTAATAGCACAGAAAATTGATATCGTTTTACTTTCCTTTTTTAATACTCCTGAATCAAAAATAGGATGGTATTCAGCTGGTATAAAGATTATAGAAGTGTTGCATTCAATACCTTTTATTATTTCAGGTGCTATTTTCCCTGTATTATGTGATATATATGCAAACAGACAGGATTCGTTCAAAATAATGTATGAAAGGTTAATAAAGTATATAAGTATAATTGTGGTTCCAATCGTATTCGGTATATTTATACTTGCTGATAAAATAGTGGTTCTTGTCTATGGTAGAGGATATATTAATACCATTTATTCATTGAGAATAACAATATGGTCAGTAATGTTTATTTTCTTCAATTTTATATTAACTAACCTGTTAGTTACTGTTAATAAACAGAAATACAATGCTATCTCAACATTTGTTTGTATGTTATCAAGTATAATATTTAATATTATTCTTATTCCGAAATATGGATATATTGGAACTTCTATTTGTGTATTAACTACTCAATTAATTTTATTCTTATTTAACTTAATTTTTCTTTCCAGTGATATGGACTTGAAAACATTCAGTTCCAGTATGAAACCGTTAATTGCTGGTATTTTAATGAGTGTAATAATAGTATTATTTAATAGTTTGAATTTATTTATTTTGATTATTATAGGTGCGATAGTATATTTCTTGGTTATTTGGTTAATAAGGACTTTTGATGATATAGATTTAGTTGTAATAAGAAAAATGATTAAAGGAGTTATATGAAAACATTAGCAGTAATAATATTGAACTGGAATAGACCTGATGATACAATTGAATGTATAGAATCAATAAAATATGATAATTCAATAAAAATTATTGTTGTTGATAATGGGTCAACAGATGATTCTATAAACAAAATCAAAACAAGATTTCCTGATATAATTATTGTTGAAAACAAAACTAATTCTGGGTTTGGTGAAGGAAATAATATTGGAATAAAAAAAGCGAAAGAATTGTATAATCCTAATTATTATTTTCTACTCAATAATGATACAGTAGTTAAAAATGATACAATTAAGTTGATATTAGATTTTATTGAGATTAATCCTGAAGCAGGAATAATAGGTCCAAAAATACTGAATTATTATTCAAAGGAAAAGATATGGTCAGCAGGTGGTGAGATAAAGTTATGGAAAGGGTGGGTTAAGAACCGTGGTGAAGGAGAAACAGATACTGGACAGTATAATAAAACAGAACAAGTTAATTTTATATCAGGTTGCGCTATGATTGTAAAAAAAGAAGTAATAGAAACAGTAGGATATTTTGATAAAGATTATTTTACTTATTTTGAGGATGCTGATTTATGTATTCGTGCAATAAAACATGGATACAGTATATTGTATTATTATAAGCCAGAAGTATATCATAAATGTTCTACTACTTGCGGTTGTGAATACGGAGAATTACAGTCGTATTACAGATTAAGAAACAGATTATTATTTATAAGAAAGAATACAGGACCACTTTGTTTCTTATTTTTTTTCATTTTTATTTTTCCACTTATTTTTTTTCGTGATATATTTAGATATTTAAGACGAAGAAAAATTAAGGAACTAAAAAAAGTTATAGAAGGAGTTATAGATTTTCTATGCGGATAGCTATTGACGCAAGAACAGTTTCTTCAAAAAGTTTTGGTGTAGGATTTTATACATACTGGTTAATAAAAGGTTTGAATACAATTGATACAACTAATGAATATTTTATTTTTTCGTTAAATAATCAGATAAAAAAAGAAGAATTTGGTAATAATTTCAATATTTTATATACTGATATCCGTCTTGATTTACATCCGTATACTGAGATATGGGAAAATATTTTCCTATATAAAGAACTAAAAAAAATTAATAGCGATTTATTACATAATCCGGCATTCAGGCTACCATTCATATTTCCTAAGAAAAGCGGATTAGTGGTAACAATCCATGATTTAATACCATATTTTTATCCTGAATTGATGCCAAAAAAATTTGCTATTTATATGCGTCTTGTTATACGACATGCTGTTAATAAAGCCGACAAAATAATAGTTATTTCAGAGAGCACTAAAAACGATCTACTTAAATTATTTAAAATATCGTCAGATAGAATACGAGTTATTTACGAATCAGCAGCAGATTTTTATCAGCCGTTAGATAAGAGCAGTTGTAAAGAGTTTGTAAGAAAAAAATATAATCTTGATAAAGATTTTATTTTGTTTGTTAGTCGGCTTGAACCGAGGAAGAATGTTGTCCGTTTAATTAAAGCATTCAGTAGAACAAAAAATAGAAATAATTGTTATCTTGTGATAGTTGGTGCAAGAAGCTGGCATTCAGAAGAAATATTTTCTACAGTAGAAAAACTGAATCTAAAAAACAGTATAATTTTTCTTGATTATGTGGATAAAAATAATTTAGTATATTTATATAACAGTGCTACATTTTTTATATTACCGTCATTATATGAAGGATTTGGTTTACCTATACTTGAAGCAATGGCATGTGGTTGTCCAGTAATATCATCAAATATATCTTCTATTCCAGAAATTGTTGATGATGCAGGAATATTAATTAATCCGTATGATATTGATGAAATAAGTTATACAATTGATAAGGTATTTGAGGATAAGAACTTGCAGTTAGAAATGATAAGAAAAGGGTTTATACAAGTAAAAAAATTTTCATGGATAGAAACAGCACGCAGAACATTAGATGTCTATTACGAAATAAAATAAATTTATGGATAAAAATATATTGATAATAAAATTAGGTGCAATTGGTGATGTTCTTATGGCTACTCCTTCATTTAAAGCAATCCGGAACAAATATACTGGTTCTAAAATATCGCTACTGATTGGAAAATGGTCATCACAATTAATAAAAAATAATCCTGATATAGATGAAATAATAGAAATAGATGAAAATATATTTTGGGATAAAAAATTATTATCTTTAATATCTCTTTATTTAAAATTATTGAAAAAGAAGTTTGATATTGTATATATTATGCACTGGTCTAATCTATTTAATTTATTTTGTTATCTGCTATTTATCCCTGAACGAATCGGATTTGATAGGGATAGTAAGAGTATGTTTTTAACAAAAAAAATCTGTTATGTTGATGAATTAAAAAATAAACATATTATAAAGAGATATCTTGATTTAGTTGATGACGGACTGGATATTAATGATTATCCTGTAAAAATTTACTTAACTGAGAAAGAACTAGAATCAGCAAAGAACATATTACAAAATTACAATTTATTACAAAAAAATATAATTGGAGTTGCACCCGGAGGCGGTATAAATCCACATAGGAAAGTGTTATCAAAACGATGGCCTAAAGAAAAATATACGGAATTAATTAATAGTATCCATGAAAAATTAGTATGTCCTGTTATTTTATTCGGTGCTGAAAGTGATATTGAAACAGGTGACTTTATTACTTCTAATATAAAAAACAGAGAATTATTATTTAATTTTATTGGAAAATATGATATAAGAACAGTAGCATCACTAATGACCTTTTGTAAAATATTAATAACTAATGACTCTGGTCTTCTACATGTTGCAGGTGCTGTCAATATTCCTACATTATCAATTTTCGGACCAACTATACCCTATGATAAAATACCTTTAGGAGAAACTCATAAGTATATTTATAAAAATCTTAAATGTAGTCCTTGTTATCGTCATGGTAAAACAGTAGATTGTAAGACAAAAGAATGTTTGGAGTTAATAAGTGTGGGGGAGGTTTTTGAGGAAGTGCAGAAAAACACTTTCAATGCACTTAATAATCAGTAAAATACATAAATATGCGTGGAAATAAATTATTCAGATTTATTGATTTTTATATTGGTATCCTATTAAGTTTTATTTTATATTTTATAAATAATCTTTTTTTTAGAAAACAAAATATAATCAAGGATAAGTTCACAAACATATTAATAATAAAATTATCAGCGTTAGGTGATACGATTTTACTTATTCCTATTCTGAGAACATTAAAAGAGAATTATCCTGACTCAAAGATAAGTTTTATTTGCACGACAATAAATATAAATGCTATCAAAAACTGTAGTTATATTGATAAACTAATCTTATTTGATATTTCTGGATCAATAAAGAATCCTATAAAAATTATCAACTTTATTTTCAGATTATATAAAGAGAAGTATGAATTAGTAATAGATTTTGACCAATGGTTAAGGATATCTTCAATAATAAGTTTTCTTTCTGGTGCAAAAATTAGAATAGGATTCAATACAGAAGGACAGTATAAACATTTATTGTTTACGAATACGATAAAACACAACAGGCAAGCACACGAAATAGACTGTTTTTTTGATTTAATAAGACCGCTTAAAATTAATATCACAAACAAAAATCTTGAATTTAATATCCCAGAAACAGGTAAATTGGATGTAGAAACTATTTTAGATGAATATAATATAAACCCAAATGATTTTATTATATTGATATGTCCTGGTGTTCCTGAACATGGTTGGCAACGACAATGGCCAATAGAAAACTATGCAGAATTATGTAATTCCATCAAAAAGAAATATAAATGCAAAATATTAGCAGTAGATACAAATAAATTTAATTTACAGAAAATTAGTGAGTTAACTTCAGGAACAGTGATTCCATTATTTGACCTGTCATTTATTACTTTAGCAGGAATAATATCAAAAAGTAATCTTGTAATATGTAATAACAGTGGGATAATGCATTTAGCGTCTGCTATAGGAACAACTGTTATAGCGTTACATGGACCAACTGATTACAGAAAATGGGGTCCGTATGGTAAAAACCATAATATAATAAAATCAAATTGTGAATGTAGTCCCTGCCTTTATTTAGGGTTTGAATATAAATGTAATACGCGAAAATGTATGGAGTCAATCACAGTAAAAGAAGTATTAACTGCTATTGATAACTTGATTTATAAGTTTAATTATAGTAATATAATTAAACTATGAATTACAAACAGTTCAAATTAATTTTTTCATTTATAATTTATTTTGTTGATTTAATTTTAGTTTATTTATCTTATATCCTTGCATACAATTCAAGATTTTATTATCCATTTGTGATAAATATTTTTCCTATAACAAAGGGGATACCATCCTGGCAGCCCTATCAACAGTTATTATATCTTGTTGTATTCACATACGGATTTATTTTTCTATTATTCAAATTTTATCAATACAGAGTTACATATTTTATTGATGAATTATTATTAGTAGCAAAAGGAACGGTTATCAGTTCAATTATACTTATTGTAATAACATTTATTCATCGTGAATATGAATATTCACGATTAGTATTAGGGTTCGGTGCGTTGATAAGCACAGTATTAGTTTTTATCTGGCATGAGGTAAACAAATATATTTATAGATGGTTCGTGATTACTATTGCTGGACCACATAATGTAATAATTATTGGTGAACCTAAGCAGATAGAACAATTTAAAAAAACTATCCATAAATTCCGTTATATGAATACATATTTCATTATGGATAAAAGAGATGAAGATTCATTACTTGATATAATTAAAAAAAGGAACATAAAAGAAGTATTCATCACAGCAACATATTTTGATTTATATAAATTGTTATCATTCAGTTATAAATGTGAACAATTAAATGTTGATTTTAAAGTTATTCCGACAGTATTACAACTTTTACAGGGTCAGGTATTGATTGATGAGTCGTTACCAATACCAGTATTTCATATTAAACCATTATCTTTATACGGGATAAACTTTTATATTAAACGCACTTTTGATATAATCATATCTATTATTTTATGTTCTGTCTTATTTTTTCCTATGCTTGTTATTGCATGCTTGATTGTAATTGATTCACCGGGACCAGTTTTCTATAAACATGACCGTGTCGGGTTCAAAGGAAGACATTTTAAATTTTATAAATTCAGGTCAATGGTAAAAAACGCTGAAGAAATATTAGAAAAGATAAAACAGTTTAGTGAACGAGAAGGACCTGTATTTAAAATGAAGAATGACCCACGTGTCACAAGAATAGGTAAAATTTTACGAAGATTCAGTATTGACGAATTTCCACAGATTTTAAATGTACTTAAGGGAGATATGAGTTTAGTTGGACCGAGACCGCAGGTTGTTTGGGAAGCAGAAGCATATGATGATATAGCGAAAAGACGGTTACGTGTTCTACCAGGTATAACAGGTTTATGGCAGATTTCAGGTAGGGCAGATATAGGTTATGATGAAATGATTGAATTAGATTTATATTATATTGAAAACTGGACTTTAGGACTTGATATTTGGATAATACTTAAAACGATACCAGTTATATTCAGTAAAAAAGGAGCATATTAAACTTACAGAAATAAAAAATGAGAACTATTAAAGCATTAATTTTACTCGGTGGTTTAGGCACAAGATTACGTCCATTAACTTGTCATATACCTAAACCTTTATTGCCTTTAGTAAATAGACCGTCATTAAATTATCAACTTGATTTACTTAAGAAAGCGAAAATAAAAGAAGTAATATTTTGTACAGGTTATTTATCAACAGTATTTAAAAATTATTTCACACAAAATAATAATTTCGGATTTAAAATTTACTATATGGACGAAAAAACACCACTTGGAACAGGTGGTGCAATAAAAAATGCACAGAGATTAGTTGATACAACAACAGTAATATTTAATGGTGATATTTTAACTGACATCGACTTAAATAAAGTAATTGAATTTCATCATAAGAATAATGCTGTAGTTACAATAGTCCTTATTCGTGCAAAAGATCCGACTATTTACGGATTAGTTGAAACAGATAAACATAATCGGATAGAACGCTTCCTTGAAAAACCGTCCTGGGATGAGGTCACATGTAATACGATTAATGCTGGAATATATGTTTTTGAACCGCAGATTTTGGACTATATCCCAGAAGGAATAAATTATTCTTTAGAACGTGGTTTGTTCCCGTTATTATTAGAGAAAAAAGAACGGGTTTATGGGTATATAAGTAATTCATACTGGTTGGATATCGGAACAATAGAAAAGTATTTACAGGCACACTATGATTTACTGAATGGTGAAACGAGTTATAAAATATTTAAATATAACCAGAATTTAATATATGGTCCTAAAGTAAATATAAGTCCATCATCAAGAATAAGTGGTAAAGTTGTTTTAGGGTCAGGGACAAAAATTGAACAATATGTTCAAATAACAGGTTTAGTATCTATAGGAAATAATTGTATCATACGAAAAGGTAGTCAGATAATAGATTCGGTTATTCTTGATGATACAGAAATTGGTGAAGGTTCATCTATAGAACATGCTGTTATCTCACATAAATGTAAAATTGAACCCCATGTTATTATTAGCCCTGGAAGTGTAATCGGAACAAATTCGCATATAACGAGATACAGTAAATTATGATAAGATAGGACCACAACATAGTATATAAAAAGGTAGGTTTCTGTGCAATGAAAATAAAGTTTGGGACAGAAGGATGGCGTGGTATAATAGCAGATGATTTTAATTTTAGTAATATCAGGATTGTATCTCAATCAATAATAAATTACTTAAACAAAAACATATCCAAATTTGACGATAGAAAGATTGTTATCGGATACGATAACAGGTTTGCAAGTGAACTATTTGCTAAAGTCGTAAGTGAAGTATTTATTAATAACAGATATAAAGTTATCCTATCAAATTCAGCAATAACAACACCTAATTTATGTTATTCAGTAAAAAAGCACAATTCAATTGCTGGTATAATGATAACAGCCAGTCATAATCCACCACAATTTAATGGTTTGAAAATAAAAGCAAAATATGGTGGGCCCATCCCGGACTGGGTTGGAAAAGAGATAGAAAAAGAGATAGAAAAAGAGATAGAAAAAGAGATACAGAACACAGTTATAGTGAATAAGTCAGAAACAGAACCTAAAGAATATTTGAATATGGAAGATACAATTTCAGTTCAGGATTTAAAAAATAGTTATTTAGATTATATAAAGTTAAGTATAGACCTGAAATTAATAGAAAATTCAATTAAGAGAAATATTGTAATAGATTACATGCATGGGAGCAGTGCAGGATATATTGAGCAACTTATACTAAAAAACAATCTTAAAAATAAGTTTATTAATAAAATTATTTTTATAAGAAAAAACCGAGACCCACTATTTGATGGAAAAAATCCTGAACCGATAGAAAAGAATCTAAATATATTAATTGATACTGTGACTAAAACAAAATCATGTGTCGGGATAGCTTTTGATGGTGATGGTGACAGAATAGGTGTTGTTGATGATAAAGGTAGATATTTACCACCACATATAGTTTTTCCTTTATTATTACTTTATCTATGCAAATACAGAAATCGTAAAGGTAAAGTTGCACAAACAATATCATTAGGTTACCTTTCAGAACGAATATCAAAAAAATATAATCTTGAATTAGAAGAAACGCCTGTTGGATTTAAGTATATATGTGAACTCATATTGAAACAGGATATACTATTAGGTGGCGAAGAATCCGGTGGTTATGCTATATCCAAAGAGGTTCCTGACCGTGATGGACTTATAGCAGGATTAACAATTTTGGAGATGATAGCATATACAGGTAAAAAATTATCTGTTCTTGTTGACGAATTACAGAAAGAGTTTGGTAAATCATATTTTTACAGAATTGATTTACCGCTTCCTGAAATAATTTATGATAAAAACAAATTTGTTGATAATATCTCCGGTGCTATTCCTGATAAATTATTAAATTTATCTATTAAAAATATTAAGACATACGATGGTATAAAAATCACTTTATCTGATGATTCATGGATTCTTATGCGACCTTCAGGAACAGAGCCAGTATTGCGGATATATTCTGAAACATCATCTAAAAAAAATACATATTTATTGATTGATACATTCAAAAAACTTATAGAAAAAATTATGAAAGGGGAAAAACAGATATGAGTTTACTGAAAAAAAATTTTACTTTTACTTCAGAATCAGTTACAGAAGGACATCCCGATAAAGTTTGTGACCAGATATCAGATGCTGTTTTGGATGAAGTTATTAAAAATGATAAATCAGGACGAGTTGCCTGTGAGACATTTATTACTATGGGGTTAGTTATTGTAGGTGGCGAAATAACAACAAAAGGTTATGTGGATGTTCATGAACTTGTGCGTAAATTAATAAAAGAAATAGGATATACATCACCGAAATACGGGTTTGATTACCAGACATGTGCAATATTAAACTCAATACATTCGCAGTCACAGGATATTGCACAGGGTGTAGATACAGGTGGTGCTGGTGACCAGGGCTCAATGTTCGGTTACGCATGTAAGGAAACACCGGAATATATGCCGTTACCTATAATGTTAGCACATAAGTTAGTAAGAAAATTAGCACAACTGCGTAAGAATAAAACATTACCGTATCTTGGACCCGACGGTAAATCACAGGTTACAGTTGAATATCGTGATGGTAAACCAGTTTCTGTTCCTGCTGTTGTTATTGCATGTCAGCATACTGAAGATGTGCTTGATAAAACAGGTAAATATATGAATGATGAATCCAAATATGAAATTATAGAAAAAGTGATAAAGCCTGTTATAGGAGAAAATTTGTTAACTAAGGACACAAAATATTTTATTAATGCAACAGGTAAATTTGTTATAGGTGGACCGCAGTCAGATACCGGGATGACAGGTAGAAAAATTATTGTTGATACATACGGTGGTTGGGCACCACACGGTGGTGGCGCATTTTCTGGTAAAGACCCGACAAAAGTTGACCGGTCAGCAACATATATGGCAAGACATATAGCAAAAAATATTGTTGCAGCAGGATTAGCTGATGAATGTATTATCCAGTTATCATACTGTATCGGTGTTGCTGACCCTGTTTCAGTTATGGTTGATACACATGGGACCGCTAAAATAAGTGAACAGGAAATAGAGAAAATAATACGGAAAATATTTCCATTGACACCTAAAGGGATAATAGAATATCTTGATTTACTAAAACCTATATATAAAGAGACATCCGTATACGGACATTTCGGTAGAACCGAACCAGGATTTACATGGGAGAAAATAAATAGAGTTAATGATATCAAAAAAGAAATTAAATAAACAAATTTTAAATAAAGGGGGATACCGTGAACTATCATATAAAAAATATTGAATTAGCAGAAGAAGGTAAAAAACATATTGAATGGGCTGAAAAACAGATGCCAGTATTACAACTGATAAAATCAAGATTTAGTAAGGAAAAACCGTTGAAAAATATTAGATTAGGATGTTGCTTACATGTAACAAGTGAAACAGCTAATCTTATGATAACATTGAAATCAGGGGGTGCTGAAATCAGTTTATGTGCGTCTAATCCATTAAGTACGCAGGATGATATTGCTTCTGCATTAGTCAAATACTGGCATATTCCAGTATACGCTATTAAAGGAGAAGATAATAAAACATATTATAGTCATATTAAATCAGTTTTAAATTCTAAACCTGATATAACAATGGATGATGGTGCAGATTTAGTGACAACATTGCATATTTCTTCTGAATATAAAAATTTAATTACAAAAATTATCGGCGGCACAGAAGAGACAACAACAGGTGTAATCCGATTACGTGCTATGGAAAAGGACAATGTTTTAAAATATCCAATAATAGCAGTAAACGATGCTAAAACAAAATTTATGTTTGATAATAGATATGGAACAGGACAATCTACTATTGACGGTATTATGCGTGCAACGAATATTTTATTAGCAGGTAAAAATTTTGTTGTATGCGGTTATGGTTATTGTGGTAAAGGTGTTGCTATGCGTGCAAGAGGTATGGGTGCAAATGTAGTAATATGTGAAGTTGACCCACTTAAAGCACTTGAAGCGATAATGGATGGTTACAGAGTTATGACTATATCTGATGCGTGTAAAATAGGTGATATTTTTGTAACAGTATCAGGTGATATTTCTGTTATAAGAAAAGAACATTTTTTGAATATGAAAGATGGTGTAATATTAGCCAATTCAGGACATTTTAATGTAGAAATTGATATTGATGGACTAAAATCATTAAGTGTAAAAATAAAAAGAATAAGACCTTTCGTAGAAGAATTTACACTCAAAAACAAGAAAAGAATATATTTGTTAGGTGAAGGACGACTAATCAATCTTGCATCAGCAGAAGGACATCCTGCTGCTGTTATGGATATGTCGTTCGCAAACCAGTCATTATGTGTTGAATATCTTATAAAAAAATATGTACAAAAAACAAGAAAATCTCAGTTAGAAAACAAAGTATATTCTGTTCCAGAAGAAATTGATAGAAAAGTAGCAGAATTGAAACTTGAATCTATGAAAATAGATATTGATAAATTAACAGAAAAACAGAGAAAATATCTTAATACTTGGAATGAAGGAACATAATTTAAATAAAAAAATAATTGTTAAAAACATCAAAAACGGTAAAGAATACAGGTGGTTAACCCATACTAATTATTTATTGTTAGATAGAAAAGATACTATTGGAACAGAAGTATTTTTAACTACTATCAAATCTAATAAATTTACTCATAGACATTCACATAAATATAATGAACAACTGTATTATGTGATAAAAGGTAAAGGGATGATAGTATACAAATATAAAAATAGTTCAAAGGATAATAAAATTTATATTAAGGAAAAAGAAGTTGTGTTTATACCGATGGAAACAGAACATCAAATATTTTCTATAGGCAAATCTGATTTAGTTTATATTACAATAGATATTTTTCCTAAAGGGAAACCCAAAGATGAGAAAACATGGGATGACCACGCACAGAAATTGACAATAGAAACAAAGTTAAATAATTAAGAAATTTTTAATACAAAAAAATAAGCATTAAATATAATAAAATGAAATTCATAAATTAAAATTTTTATGGAGGTTAATAAAAAAATAAATGCGTGAATTAAGACGAGATCCAGTTATAGGACGTTGGGTAATTATTTCATCAGAACGAGGTAAAAGACCATCAGAGTTCACTCAAGAACAAGAAATAAATAATAGTAAAATATGTCCTTTCTGTCCTGGAAACGAACATTTAACACCACCAGAAATATATGCTTTTCGTGATAAAGAAACAAAAAAAGACAAACCGGGATGGTGGGTAAGAGTTGTTCCGAATAAATATCCAGTTTTAGGTGTTGAAGGCCAACTGAGACGCACTGGTGTTGGTCTGTATGATAAGATGGATGGAATAGGTGCTCATGAAGTTATAATTGAGACACCAGAACATAGAAAAGAAATGAACGAATTATCTGATGATAAGAAATTAGAAGATATTATATGGATGTTTCGTGAACGTATTGTTGATTTAAAGAAAGATATGCGATTAGAATATATTTTGATATTCAAGAATCGTGGTAGTACAGCGGGTGCAACTATATCTCATCCGCACTCACAATTGATAGCATTACCTATGGTCCCAGTTAGAGTACAACAGGAGATGCGTGGTGCAAAATCGTATTATGACTACAAGGAGCGATGTGTTTTCTGTGACATAATACAGCAAGAAATCTCCGACCAGATACGGATTGTGACTGAAACAGAACATTTTATTGCTATATGTCCGTTTGCATCAAGGTTCCCATTTGAAATCTGGATTTTACCAAAATATCATTGTGCGAGGTTTGAAGATATACAGAGAAACGATGTAAGTTCATTAGTCCAAATAATGAAAACAGTATTAACTAAACTTGATATTGCATTAGATAGACCTCCGTATAATTATCTAATACATACATTACCATTAAAAGAAGCAAATCAAGTATATTACCATTGGCATATTGAACTTATCCCAAGATTAATAAAAATAGCCGGATTTGAATGGGGAACAGGTTGTTATGTTAATCCGACACCACCAGAAAATTCAGCAAGATATTTAAGAGAACTATGAAACCCAAGAAATTAGTTTATATTTTAATTATTCTTATTTCATTACTTGTTATAATTCAAGTTTATAGAAAATACTGTTTTGAAAATAAAAATAAAACTATTGAAATATGTTCCGAATTTAACCAGATAAAATACCTATGTGAAAAAGAGAATTATCCTGTTGAATATTTTCTTGAGCGAATAAAAGTAATTGGTATATCATCTATTGTTATAGATGAAGAGACATTTAATACATTACAATCAGAAAATAGAATTATATATTTTACTGCTAACGATATTTCTAAATTACGTGTTTTTGAATTAGTTTCACAATATTCAATAATTTCACCTGAAACGGTTATAATACTTGATAGAAAATTAGCAAAATACATT
>Ga0207433_10005909_pt1 | contig 21585 bp, 25 predicted proteins | sample YelNatPaOPGAMG01_FD_187559 | JGI IMG/M metagenome (GOLD analysis project Ga0207433, IMG submission 187559) | Hot spring thermophilic microbial communities from Obsidian Pool, Yellowstone National Park, USA - OP-RAMG-01 (SPAdes) (version 3) | ecosystem: Environmental > Aquatic > Thermal springs... | reverse complement strand
AAATAGACTTATGCGTGAGAACAGGCTCTGTTAACGCGGCGCACACTATTTGGTTTGAAGGGAAACGCTACGCGCTCCACATGGTTCCGTCAGCCTTCCTCTATGAGAAATGCCGACTGCTAATTGGGGCTGGCGCAAACATCCACGTAGCAAAATTTCTCGAAGAAGTAGAGCTGACAAAAGTGAAGAACCGCATAGGCGTAGACCGCCATGCATCAATAATTGAAGAGAAACACTCTGAACAAGACAGGACAAGCGCCCACTTGAAAGGCATAGGCACAACTGGTTGGGGTGTTGGACCTGCCATAGAAGAACGCGTTCGCAGAACAGCAAAACTAGCTAAGGATGTTGCGGAACTGCAGCCCTACTTAACTGATGTGGCAGCGGAAGCAAACAACGCCATAGACGCGGGCAAAAAAGTGTTATTGGAGGGAACACAAGGTTTGATGCTTTCACTTTTTTATGGAACATACCCCTATGTGACTGGAAGAGATACAAGCGCATCGGCCATATGTTCAGAAGCAGGCGTCGGACCCACAAAGGTTGACGACGTCCTAATAGTCTTCAAATCTTTCATGACCCGTGTTGGCGCTGGCCCATTGCCCGGAGAACTTCCAAAAGAAGAGGCCGTCAAACGCGGTTGGTTTGAAATTGCCGCTGGAACCGGACGGGAAAGACGCTCAGCCCCCTTCAATTTTGAAATTGCCAAAAGAGCTGTTATGGTGAATGGTGCGACGATGGCTGCGTTAACGAAGCTGGACGTTGTATACCCGAAATGTAAGGGCGTTAGAAAATATGAAGACTTGCCTCAAGAGGCCAAGGAGTTTGTAAGGGAAATTGAGAGGCAGGTAGGCATACCTGTTGTCTTGATAGGGACAGGTCAAGATGCTCTAGACATGATTGACAAAAGAACCTAAACTCGATTTCCTAATGTTTCGTTTTCGCTTTTTACCCTAAAAAGATAATAAACAGTACATATGGATTAGGCTATAGTTCAACGATGTCGTCGAGGAGAGCCTTTGGCTACACCAGCTCAAAAGGAGTATTCACGACTAAGCGCTTCCTTCAAAGTTCTTAGCAGAGACTTGCGGCTGATTTTTGCTTCAAACCTTGTGGGTGCCTTTGGAGACGGACTTTACGCATATATCCTACCATATTATATAGCGGAAGCTTTGGGAGCAAGCTCTGTTGAAGTTGGCATCTTATTCGCTTTAACAAGCCTAACAGCCGCGTTAACACTGCTCGTGGCTGGAGCACTAGCCGATAAATATGATAGGAAAAAGATTATGATAGCCGGATGGTTTGCATGGCTTCCAGCACCCCTCATCTTCGCTTTTGCAAAAAATTGGGTGCAAGCGATTCCGGGAATGATTCTCTGGGGCTTTTGGCTGGGTGGGCCCACAAGCACAGCCTACATCGTGACGACAGCCGACAAAAATAGGCTTACACTAGCCTTTACCATGATTTCTTCGGCCTGGTCACTAGGCTATATTTTCGCTCCAGCTTTAGGCGGCTACATGGCTGGAAAAGTTGGCATGACAACGGTTTTTATAGCAGCCTTCACCCTATACGCTCTAGCAGCCCTTACATTGGGGTTTATTCGTAGCCAATACGCCCCAAGACAACAGGAAAAAATGGAAGATTCACCACTGACGACATTGCAGCTTATAAAAACGAGAAAGCTGGCTTTAATTTCAGCCTTTTTCGCGGCTGTGATGTTTGCTATGATGATGTTCCGCCCCTTCGTTCCCGAGTTTCTGGCATACATATACCACTATAGGAAATTTGAAATTGGCGTCTTAGGCTCTGTAGCTTTCACCGGCTCAGCTGTTTTGGGTATAGTCCTAGGCAAATTTGGAGACAAATATGGAAAGAAATTTTCCCTAGCCACTTCGATGGCGCTTTGCAGTTTTTCACTGGCTGTTATGCTTTCAAGTGGCAACTTTTACATCTTGACGTTTGCCTTCTTTTTGATGGGGGCATCCTATATAACATGGTCCTTAATGAGCGCCGTTATAGGGCCCATGGCTCCAGAGCATATAAGGGCTAGGTGGATCTCCATACCACAAACAGTGAGCATGCTCGCCTCCATCCTTGCACCGTATTTAGGCGGAGTGCTTTACAGTGTTTCGCCAAACCTTCCTTTCACAACGGCAATTGTAATAACAGCTGTCTTGACGTTAATTAGCCTTTTCCAGAAGTTTTAAAAGATTTATTCGCTTATTCTGGCCTCTTTTCAAGGGTTATTGGCACCGTTTCGACTCTGCCACCTCTGATGATTTCTAGTTGTATTTCGTCTCCGGGTTTTTTGTATCTTTCTAGATAAATTAACAAGTCTTCAACACGGTTAACTGCGCGGTTATCAACTTTCACGATTATGTCCCCTGGCTTTAGTTTTCCAAAAGCTGGGCCCGTATCGTTTACAGAATCAATTAACACGCCTCCAATGTAGTTGGAATTACACACTATACCTATCCATGGATGTTCATATGTTCCATTCTCGATTATAGCATCCACAACCCTTTTCATTATTATGGATGGAATAGCATATCCAATGCCTATAAACGCCCTAACTCCTTCAGCTGTTTCTATTGCGAAGGTTACGCCCACAACTTGGCCTAAACTATTTAGCAATGGTCCACCAGAGTTCCCGGGATTAACGGCGGCATCAAACTGAATTATGTCGACTATGGAATATTTTCCCCAAGGCTCTGGCACTCCAAGCTCGCTTAGCCTTAAAACTCTGCCCACTTGACTTACAATTCCGGCAGTCATTGAGCCTTCCAAGCCGAAGGGGTTTCCGATGGCGTAGACTGGTTCACCGACCAAAAGCTTAGTGGAATCACCTGGGGAAAGCGGTTTTGCTTCACTTGGAATGTTGTTAACCCCTAGAACTGCCAAGTCGCTGTATACATCTTTTCCCATAACGGTTGCCGAGACTTTCACCGGTTTTCCGTCAATGAAGAAGGTTATGCTGACATCGTTTTCGGCGCCCTCCACGACGTGATAGTTTGTGACTATGTATCCCCTGCCATTAGCTTCAACCCTGTAAACGAAACCCGAGCCAGATTTAGTGCCAGCCACCACTAGAACAACAGAGTTCCTACTGCTATTGTATATTTGGACTGCTGTAAGGTTGAGTTTCTGAACATAGTGAAGCTGTTCCACTAAGCCTTGAAGAGCCTCCAAACGGGCAGAGATATCCACATAATCGCTTTTCAAAGCGTCTAAGCTTGTTTTTAAGTCTAAGTATACTAGGGCAAAGCCTCCACCCAAAGCCACCGCAACCATAAAAAGGGCTATGATAAACTTCTTATCGATTGTTACAGCGTATTCCCACTCCATGGTGTTTCCTCCAAACTGTTCTATAAAATTTAAAGGCGCTTAACAAGTTTACGTTTTTAAGTTTGGCTCACCCAAACTCCTTTTCAAGCTGTAATGATTCTTTTGTCGACCCATGTTTTTTATAAAGCCGAATGGCTGGCTCATTGTTAAACTCGGTTACTACGTGGATTTCCAAAGCCCTCAATTCTCTTGCTCTCTCTACGATTTTCTGTAGAAGTTTGTTTCCTACACCCATCCGCCTATGTTTGGGTGCAACATATAGGTTTTGTATGTAGCCCAACTTTCCTCCATGGCAAAAGTCATGGATAATCCACAAGTCTATGAACCCGACTGTCTCTCCGTTTACCTCGGCAATCCACAACTCGTAATCCGGATCCTTAAGAGAGCTTTTCAAAATAGCCAAACGTTCCTCATTCGTTGCAGTTCCGTGCATAAAGTCTTCGGCGAGAGCCGTCAACATTGAGATATCGCCTTCACCAGCGCGTCTAACTCTAATCCCGGACATGGCCAAACACGGAATTACTATTTTTGGCTGTGCGGATTAACGTTTTCGCCATATGTTGTAGGGACATTGGTTCCAGCAGTATCGGCTATTCTTATACTCGCAGTTTTTGCATTCTGGCATGTCAAAAAGCCTTGGCCTTCTGCCTCTTCCAGAGCCATCCCAGACAAAAACCTTCTCCATAAAATTCTATTGTACGTCAAGGCTAAAAACTATGCTCAAAGGGATGGGGCTGCCCGGATTTGAACCGGGGTCTAGAGCGCCCGAGGCTCCAAGCCTAGACCAAGCTAGCCGACAGCCCCTTTCGTCCGCAACGTGCCTATGGTAGTTTTGTGGCTAGGTTTAATAAAGGTGTTTTCTTAACCTTTAAACCCTAAACTAGGGCTAATAACTATTTACCGCTGCAAGGAGGGAGCTTGAAGGATGTCTAGTCAACATCAGCGTTTACGTGGAATTCGCGTTTTAAAGGCTGTTTCTTCGCCTGTGAGGCTTCAGATTTTAAATCTTCTCTTTGACAGGGGTGAGCTTTCCTATACAGAGTTGATGGGTTTGTTGAAGATGAGTCCCAGCAGGGATGCTGGGCGTTTTGCTTACCATTTGAAGTTTTTGCTTAGGGCTGATTTAATTGAGGCAGATGTAGATTCCAAAAAGTATCGTTTAACCGATTTAGGCAAAATGGTGCTTGAAGTTGCTGAGGAGATTGAGAAGAAAGGTTTGAAAACCAAGAGGATCCTTGTCCGAACTTCACGATTCAGCCTAGAAGAGTTTGACATTAACAAAATTGTGGACTCCCTTATTAGGGAGGCAAACATGCCGGCTGAACAAGCCAAAAAAGTTGCAAAAGAGGCAGAAAAAAGGCTTTTAAAGGCCAGAACAAAATATTTAACGGCGCCTTTGATAAGGGAGGTTGTTAACGGAATCCTAATAGAAAAAGGCTTGGAGGAATATCGCCACAGACTTACCCGTTTGGGGCTGCCAGTGCACGACGTGTCGCATAAGCTGTCAAGGGGAAAAGCCTCCCACATCTCTCATTCCATTTGGGAGGAGTTTGGAAAAAACGTTCTTGAAGAGTATACGCTCTTAAACGTGTTGTCAAGAGACATCGCAGACGCCCATCTATCGGGGGAAATCCACATCGATGGGTTAGGATATTGGATTTTAAAACCAAGCGAAGTTGTGCATGATTTAAGATTCTTTTTCAAAAATGGGGGCAGCCTTCCATTTCCGTTACATACTCCGAAAAATTTGGAGTCCGCCTTAAATCTAACTTTTAACGTGCTTTTGCATTCGGCTAAAGAAACTGGAGAGATGCAAATACTTGAATACTTCAATGTTTTCATTGCACCTTTTTTGAAAGGCGTAGAAACAGTCCAAGTTAAGGAGGCTTTGAGGCGGTTTGTTTTCAATGTAAGCCAGCATGTCAGCGCTTCATTGAATGTAGAGTTGATAGTTCCTGATTTTTTGGCAGATAAACCCGTTGTTGGCGCTCCAGTTTCTGGTTGTTACGGAGATTTCGTGGATGAATGCAAGCTTTTGGCACTGCTTGTTCTGGAGGTTTTAGCTGAGGAAAGCTTACATAAGCCTCTTTTAAATCCGAAAATTGTTGTTAAAATACGCCCAGAAGCATTCAGAGATGGCGAAGCAGCTGATATAATGCTGGCTGCTCATCGCCTAGCCGCAGAGAAGGGCACCCCATACTTCGCAAACCTCCTTGAAGAAAGTAGAAGATACGGTGTTTTTTCGCCTTCTGGATTTAGGCTTAACGCTGATTTGGAAGGTGACTGGGAGGTTGACACTCTCCGCACTGGGGTTTTGGGACTTGTAACGGTTAATTTGCCGCGGGCAGTCTATGAATGCGGCAGGGATGAAGCCAAATTCTTTGAGCTTTTGGGAGAAAGACTTGACATGGCGACGCGAGCCCTTGAAGTCAAATTTAGAATGCTGAGACAGAGCGGTAAAGGCTTCCTCCAGTTTTTGTGTCAGACGGCTAATGGCGATCACTATTTTCGGCTGGAAAACTCTGCATGTTTGGTAAACCTGATTGGCCTAGAAGAAGCGGCAGAAGCCTTCACTGGAAAGGACATCTATGAAGATGAGGGCTCCTTGAAATTTGCCATTGAAACTGCCCGTTACGTTTCAAACTTCTTTTATAAAGGCGACAGAAGGCGGGATAGGCGTTTACCTTCAGCTGTGCCTTCCCAAGAGGCTTCTGCAAGGTTGGCGAAACAGGACATTGAACGTTTTGGAGTTGCCAAAGTTCATTTTCGCGGAACAAGGGAAAAACCCTACTATTTGGCTTTCAATAGAGTAAGCGTCCAAAATTTGGAGGCTTCTTTAAAGGCTTTGGCTGTTGGAAAAGAGCTTTACGGGCTGCTCGCCGGCGGGAATCTCACTGTTATAGAGCTTGGCGAAGCTGAACATGAGGCTGAGGCGCTTTTCGCCTTAACTAAGAGACTTGTTGAAAACTATGGAGTGGAGTTTTTCACCTACAACCGCAACTTAACCTATTGCAGCCAATGCCGCAAAAGCATGTTCGGCGCGCTTTACAAATGTCCAAGCTGTGGGTCTGTGGGCACCCTAACGGTGTTTAGGCGTTATCCATAAATGGCAAGTTAAACCATAAGCCTATTTTACCGCCCCTAATATTAACGCGAGTAGCGCCATCCGCATCACTATGCCATTCCAAACTTGCTGGAAATAGCGGGCGTGCGGCGTGCCGTCAACCTCTGAAGCTATTTCATCCACTCGGGGGAGCGGATGCAAAATTATCATATCCTTTTTAGCCCTTTTCAGAAGTTCCAAGTCAATTTTGTAGGAGCCTTTAACTTTCATGTATTCAGCTGGGTCTGGGAAGCGTTCCTTCTGAATTCTTGTCACGTATAGGACGTCTAGGTTTGGAATAACCTTGGCTATGTCCGTTTCTTCCGTTACCGAAATTTTACCCCTTATTTCTTCTAGGACTTCCCGCCGCATTTTTAGGGATTCCGGCGAGACAAGGTAAAGCTCCACGTTATAGTTGGACAGCGCATAAGCCAGCGAATGCACTGTTCTGCCATATCTTAGATCTCCAACAAGGGCTATTTTTAAGCCATCTATCGTGTCCTTCTCTTTTAAAATGGTGTAGAGGTCGAGTAGCGCCTGGGTTGGGTGTTCTTCTGCGCCGCTTCCGCCGTTGATTATGGGCACTTTAGCGAATTCTGCTGCTAGCCTTGCCGCGCCTTCAAGGGGGTGTCTTATCGCTATTACGTCTGCATAGTTTTCAACTGTGCGCACTGTGTCAGCCAAGTTTTCGCCTTTCCGGACTGAGGCTATTTCCGCCTCTGCAAAGCCTATAGTGGAGCCTCCAAGCTTGTGCATGGCTGCCTCGAAGCTTAAGCGTGTGCGGGTGCTGGGCTCGAAGAAAAGCGTGGCGAGGATTTTCCCCTTAAGCATGTCTGAGCCTTTCCGGGCCAGCGGCTCCATGGCCTGGGCTGTTTTCAGTATGTAATCAATTTCTTCTCTTGAAAAGTCTCGGATGGATATTATGTCTCTTCCCGCAAACTCCAAACCTGCACCCTAAACAGAAGCTTTATGCACTGCTTAAATAGCTTTTCATTGAGTTAAAACCTTTTATCCCAGAGGCTGTTATAGCCTTGTAAAGGCGAGCCAAATGAGCGAAACAATGCTTTACGTGTCAAAAATTAAAGACGGCACCGTTATAGACCACATTACTGGCGGGCACGCTTTGGATGTTGTGAAAATTTTGGGAATAACTGGCAAAGAGAAGCGCATTATCACTATTGCGATTAACGTGCCAAGCAAGCGGTTTAAGATTAAAGACATCGTTAAGATTGAGGGTAGAGAGCTTAACCCCCGTGAAGTTCATAAAATTGCTTTGTTGGCGCCTCATGCAACTATAAACATTATCCGCGATTATAAAGTTGTGGAAAAGCAGAGGGTTAAACTGCCAAGCGTCATTGAGGGCATAGTTAAATGTGCAAATCCAGCGTGTGTAAGCAACAGCAACGAACCTGTCCAATCCAAGTTCTATGTGAAAAGCGAGGAGCCGCTGGTTTTAAAATGCCACTATTGCGGTTATATGATGGATAAGAATGACGTGCTTAAACAGTTTTAAGCGTTAGGAGTATTCGGATTTTTAGATAATGCTTATATCGTGAGTTGTACTATTTCCAAATTGAATATGTCCGAATACGGACATATTGAACACACGTAGAACAAAAATACACATGTAAAAGGTGGGATGTGAAATGATAGAAACCCTGGCCGCAATCGTTTGGGTCGCCTTCATAGCCTACGCCATATGGTACTTCACAATGGCAAAACACTACGCGCCCCTCACCCAGGAGGAGGCAATAGTTCTATGGAAAATCCACAAGCAAAATGCCAACTGCCACTCGACTAGGTGGCGAAAAATCAAACGTGGCGGGAAAATAGTTGGGTTCGAATGCGAATGCGGTTATAGGCATATACAAAAACGTCCAATAACAACAAGCACGCCAACCCCGAAAATCCAAACAAAAACCACGGTGATATACGAAAAGCTCCACAAGCCGTGATGCCGCCGATAATTTCAGCAGAAAACGCGTTCAAAAACGTGTAGGAGGTGAAGGAGAGCCTAGGCAAGCGGATAGGGTGGTTTAATTGGGCGTTTTGTCCATGCAAAATGCTTTTTTGACCTTTGATGAGTTGTTGGCAAAAATTGTAGACAATGTTTTAAAGTCCATTTTTTCAGAGCGTTTCGCTTTCTCCGTTTGGACTTATCTTGAGATGACGGTTTCCATTGAGCCCTTAGATGTTGCAAGGAAACCTGAAGCCTTTTCGGCTGGTTTAAGGAATTTGTTCGGGCTTGCTGCGGCAGAATCCTTAGAAAGGCTTATTCTAAAATGCTTGTGCCAAGTACTGCAAATAAATTTGGAATTAAGGGAGAGCTATAGGTTTTCAGACTACATAAGCGAGCTTAGGAAGTTATATGTCAAAATTGAAGTTGAACGGTACAAGCAACTCATAAAATGATAAAGTAAGGCTACACCCGTTTAACCGTTATGTTTGAAATTTTTCGCAATGCTTTCCGCAGTTCATAAACATGTTTATTAGAGATTTTACAGAGGATGCCTCTTTTAACTCGCCTATTAAATACAGCCTTGACTCTTTTCCACTTATGGACAAACGTTTGATTGAAGTCCTCATTTCGAGGATGTGCCTCTGCAAGTGGCGGTTTGATAGGAATTTGTTTGCCGTTTCCTCATCTGAGGCTAAGACGGCGAAGGATTTGTAGAATTCGCCGTCTGAAATTACCCGTATTAAGCCCCTTTCATTAGCTACTTTTAGGCATAGTTTTTCCTCTTTTATTGGGAGTATTTCCATGCTGAAGGGTAAGGTGCCTTTAAGAAAGCCCCAGCATGCAAGGCGATCTTTATCCTTTGTTAGCAATGCAAGGGGATAATGCATAAGATTTTCGCGGTCTACGAGGCTTACGGCCATCTCAATTTCTGTGAAGGGTTCTTCCTCTTTAAGTTTGCAGAGGGCTCGGAATCCTCCGCGGCTATAGGGGCGGAAACCGACAAAGCTGCTTCGCGGCGACATGTGCTCCTTAACGGTTCTGGCGTAGCTAACCGCGATCTTTCTATTTCTATACATCCCGATAAAATAGACGATTAGAAAGAGGAAGGCAAGAGCAAAAATTAGGGTTATCTCATACATGCCACCGCCTCCCCTCGATGAAGTCTATCGCAAGTCTTATATTAAGATGACTAGGATAAACCATAAAACGGAGGGGCTATCTTGCTATCAGTAATAGTGATTCTACTGGGCATAATTATATATGCCATTGCTTATTGGGGCTATATAAAATGGTTCGACAAAAACGTCATAATGTCCGACCCGAAGCGTGAAACCCCAGCCCACACATACATGGACGGCGTAGAGTTTTTCCCAACAAACAAATATGTTCTCTTCGGCTTCTAATGGAAAAGCATAGCAGCCCTAGGACCAGTACTAGGTCCAATAATAGCTCTTCAATGGGGATGGCTTCCAGCGCTTCTATGGATTCTATTCGGAACAATTTTCATCGGCTGGATTCACGACTATGGAAGCCTAATGGTTTCTGTTAGATCTGAAGGAGCATCATTTGGTCCGATAACATATGAGCTAATATCACCCAGAGCTAGAACAATTTTACTTTGGTATATTCTCTGGTACATTGTCTTAATCTTGTCAAGTTTCACAAATCAAGTTGCAAGGCTGTTCCAAAGGTTTCCGGTAAGTCCTATACCCGTACTTATCGTGGCCATAGTTGGTGTAATAGCAGGCTTTCTTACATACAAATTTAAAGTTAACATAGTTTACACGACGATAATCGCCGTCATTATAATATTCCTCGGAATATGGGCCGGCATTGCCATGCCTTATAAGGCACCACTGGAACCAGTGCCCGCTACGGGTCCTGTTCCACCGTTTCCAAACGCCTTGGACTTTTGGATGTTCATAACTTTACTGTTTTGCTTCTTGGGAGCAGTGCTACCAATATGGGTCTTTATACAACCAATTAATTATCTCTCATTCTACCTAGTTTACGCAGGTGTTATAGGCGTAATAATTGGGGCTCTGGTCGGAGCACCCAATTATCAATATTCAATGACTACAACATTTTTTGACTCAGCGCTAAAGGTGACGCCTTCTGGTCCTCTTTGGCCTATGATGTTTGTAACAGTTGCGTGTGGGGCAATATCAGGATGGCATAGCTTGATTGGGTCGTCGGTTTCTGCAAAGCAGCTGGACACGGAGCCGGATGCTCATTTTGTCGGTGGGGGAGCGATGCTTGCTGAAGGCATACTAGCCTTGGTAGCCTTAACATCTGTTGCAATTTTAGACCCAGCTGTAACCAAAAATGTGAGTGACCCAGCGGGGTCGTTTGTCACTGGCGCACGCACAATATTAGGAAATCTGGGGATACCAAGCAGTGTCGGAGAAGGCTTAGCATCAGTCATGCTAATCATACTTGCAATAACCATCATGCATATAGGCTTACGAATTACACGGTTAGTTCTATCGGACTTAGCAGGTCCGAGAGCTGGCGGAATATTCAAAAACAAGTACTTCAGCGCCATCGTTGTATGTATAATAGTTTACATTGTTACAAGCCCTCACATAGGCGCCGCATTCCAGTATATCTGGGGCACTTTTGGCGGTGCTAATCAACTTATGGCCGGGCTGGCACTGATGATTGTTTCACTATGGCTAACCAAGGAGAAGCGTCCTAGAATCTATACAATAATCCCGATGTTATTTATGTTGATAACAACACTGTCAGCATTGACCTATTTAATTTACATTGGAATTTTTGGACCAACAGGTTATCTAGCGGATCCTACAAAATGGGGTGCGCTTGTTGCTGTTGGCGTCAACATCTTTTTATTGATACTTGGGCTTTTCATGTGCTACGAAGGAGCAAAAGCCTTCAAGAGGTTAGGGGCTGCAGCGAAAACCACTTAAAATTTCCCATTTTTATTTTTTGGCTAGGGCTTCTGCAACGCGGGCAATCATTTCTAGACCTGTCACTTCAGTCTCGAATAGTGGCACATATCCGCGAACCATTCCTGGAAACTTTTCATGGATAATTTTCAAGTAGCCCTCTTGCTCCTTAATCTTGTTGACTATGTAGGGTGAAGCATTTTTCAAGTCGAACTCCTCTTTTGGTAGGACTTCATTCACTATCACTCCGCCTGTGGGAATGTCGAAGGCTTGAACCCATCCTATGAAACGTTCAATGACGGCTATTGGAAGCGAAAGGGGCAATGTTACAAAGAAGAAGGCTGTCCTCTCCTTGTCAGTTAAGAACCTGCGTCCCTTCTCAGTTTTTTCTCTGGTGGCCAATAAACTGGCCAGAAGGGGGTCCTTCTTAATTTCCTCCATTATTTTTTCTTTGCGGAAAGAAAGTTTAACGCGGAGGGAGAGGGCTTCCTCTCTGCTTTTGATCATTTTATGCAGCCAAAGGTCATAAACTTTTGACATGCCCAAGAGACGGTAGGTGTGGGCAACGGGCGCGGTGTCGAAAATGTAAGCGTCAAACTCGCCCTTCAATATTAGGCTAACCATGTCGTCGAACATGGCTGACTCTTCAAAGGCGGGATTAGTTGTGGCAATATCCACAAAAGGCTCGGGGTCTAATGGAATATCAGCATATTTAAGAAAAGTGTAAATTTTTTCCCTTATCTCATTCTTGTACCTTTCAATGGTTTCTGAAACATCAATTTCAACCGCGTAAAGGTTCTTTGCACCTTCAATTTTTCGGATTCCTTTGCCCCAAAGGTCTTGACCAAAGGCGCTTGAGAGGCTGTGGACAGGGTTTGTGGAAGAAATCAAAGTTTTTCTCCCAAGTTTTTCAGCCAGATAATAGGCTGTGCCCGCTGCCACAACGGTTTTGCCAACGCCGCCTTTTCCTCCAAAGAATAGGTACTTTAAATTTGGTTTTGAGGCAATGTATTCGCTGAAGCTTATGTCCGCTTTCATTTTATGCCTCCTCAAACAAAACTTTAGCCACTTCCGGAATCATTTTAAGCCCTTTAGGCTCACGGTCGAACATTGGAACAACTCCACGGATAAGGGGGCCAAACTCTTGCTGAATGGTTTTCATATGCTTCTGCTGCATGGCAATTTTATTCTTCAAAAAAGCTGGGACGTTCTTTTGTTTTAAAAGTTCAACAGGGTAAACTTGGTTCACTATAACCCCGCTTAGGGGTATGTTAAACTCTCTAAACATTTCCAAAGCCTTTTTCGTGTCTAATATTGGCATAAGCTCGGGAATGAGAACGTAAAAGAAGGCTGTGTGCTCCTGATCCCTCATCATGTTGCTTACAAAACTCAGTCTAGAACGGATAAAGTCCAGCTCTTCTAGGATTTTGTCTTCTTGGGCTAAGCCGCCTTTCCCACTCATGACAGCAGCCACGTCGCCATATTCGGCGGCTTTCTTCCTTGTCTCGACTATTTTGTTTACCCAAGCGTCAAGGATTTCTGACATTCCTAGAAAGCGTATGGCGTGTCCATGGGGCATCATGTCGAAGATGTAGTAGTCGTAGGCGCCGCTTGTCATAAGCTCAACCATAGCGTCGAAGGTGGCGGACTCGGCCATGGCGGGTTCAGCAGCCGATGATTTAATGTAGTCTTCAACCTCTTTTGGGACTTCGCCGTACATCTTAATTATTTTCTGCCGAATCTCCTCCTGATAGTCAGCTATGCGTTTATCTGCGTCAATTTCCAAGGCGAAAAGGTTAGGAGCTATTTCGACCTCTCCTTTGCCGAAAATATTTCTCTCAAAAATATCTGTGAGGCTTGCCTGGGGGTCTGTGGAGAAAACCACAACTTTCTTGCCTTTGCTTGAAAGCCAGTAGGCAGTTGCCGCGGACAGTGTTGTTTTACCTAGCCCCCCTTTGCCGCCGAAAAGAATATACTTTACATTAGGATGGCTTGCCAAATACTCCCTAATCGAAACAGTTGTTGACAAGATTCAGCCTCCTCTTTACGCGAAAACTGAGTCGGTAACGTCTCGTTCCCTCAGCAGTGTACGCTTCCAAGTTTTTATGTGAGGAACGCAGTAGGGCAGAAGCCTAAGGCAGTAGTATGGAGGCAGCACTGGAACGCCCAACATGTCGCCCATAGTGATTAGCATAAAAAGGTTTTCTAGATGCATTCTTGTTTTTAGGGCGTAGCTAACCATGCCATGCATGGCCATGCCGTAAACTAAACCCTTAACAGCCTTCTTAACCTCGCTTTCCTTTTTCTTTTCGCTTGCTTCCTTTTTAGTCATAATTCTTCACTACATGAATATGGAAACTTCATTCAAGATAAAAATGTTGTTATTTTCCGCTCTTATTCTACAGTTTTTCTGTTACATCCTTCTCTCTGAGTAGGAAAATTTTCCATTCCTTGAGCCTTGGAATCCAGTAGGGAAGAAGCCTTAAACTGTAATAGTTGGAAAATGGGTATCCAAGCATATCGCCAAGCACAGCGAGCATCAGCCCATATTCAATTAGCAGTCTTCTCTCTTTAAGGTCTCTGATGGCGCTGTAAACCGTTGCACCTATTAGAAAATCCTTGAACTTCCGTAGAAACCCCCTTTTTGAACCGCCTTTAACAGACAATATTAACCTTCCAATTAAATTTAAATGCTATTGGGAGATATAACTCTACCTCAACATGTCATGGTGGTGGAACAGAATGTATGAAAGGGAGCTTCTCATGATTCCAGGGCCGACAAACGTTGACCCAAGGGTTTTGCGCGCCATGTGTAGGCCGCCCCTATCCCATACAAGCCCAGAATTTGCCAGCATATTCAAAGAAGCCCTAAACAATTTGAAGAAGGTTTTCATGACTGAGGGCGAAGTCTTCGCTGTGGCTGGTTCTGGAACATTGGCTTTGGAAATGGCTATAGCCAACACTGTGGAGCCCGGTGACAAAGTGCTTAACACCGTTTCAGGGTTTTTTGGGCAATACTTTGTTGAAATATCAAAGGTTTATGGCGCCGTGCCTCGTGTCTTGGAAGTGCCGTGGGGCAAACCCGTTAAGCCTGAACAGGTTAAAGAGGCTTTAATGAAAGATGATTATAAGGCTGTGACTGTTACCCACGTGGAAACTTCCACTGGTGTGGCTAATCCCATTAGGGAGATAGGCGAAGTTGTCAAAAAGCACAGCGACGCCTTCTACATAGTTGACACCGTCTGCTCGCTTGGCGGCATGGAAGTCCGCGTCGACGAGTGGGGGATAGACATCTGCGTTTCAGGCTCGCAGAAGTGCCTAGGAGTTCCACCAGGCTTGGGCTTAATCGCCATAAGCGGAAAAGTCTTGGAATTCTTGGAAAGGCGTAAAAAGCCCGTTGGCTCTTGGTATGGAAGTTTCAAGAACTGGCTTCCAGTAATGCGGGACTCAACAAAGTATTTTGCAACCCCCGCCGTCAACATGGTTTACGCATTAAACGAAGCCCTAAAAATTGTTATTGAAGAAGGCTTAGAAAACAGGTTTAGAAGGCATCATGTTTTAGCTGAAGCCTTCAGAGCCGCCGTGGAAGCCTTAAACCTTAAACTTGTAGCTGAAAGGGAAAGTGCCGCCGACACTGTTTCCGCCATCTATTACCCAGAAAACGTCGAAGACAACCAGTTTAGAAACGAGATGAAAAAACGCGGCATAACAGTCGCCTCAACACTGGGTCCGTTAAAGGGGAAAGGCTTCAGAGTTGGCCACATGGGAAACGTAAACCAAAACGACATATTCGCAACAATAACAGCCATAGAAACAACCCTAAAACATTTAGGATTCAAGGCTGAGCTGGGAAGAGGGACGGCGGCAGCCCAAGAAAAATTCCTCTCGCTAGCCCATTAAAATTTACAATACCGTCATAGTCTCTGGGCGGTGAAAGCTTAGGCTTCCAAAATTTATTTCTAAATGCTAAGAAATGCTAAGTAATTAAAAAAGGTGAAGGAAGTTGAAGGGTTACTCTGGCGGTATTTCGCTGAGCAGCGCGGGAGTACGCCGGTTTAGTAGAAGCGCCGCCGGTCGGACTTGAACCGACTTGATGGAAACCTAGGTTTCCATCCCTTCCTAGCTCTGGATTCTGCTCATTCATGTTTTTTCTTCTCCTTTTCGGTTTCTGTGTGTATGACAAGCAATTTAACATTTATGCCTATGACTTTTTGATTAATGTCCTTCATTGAGAACCGCCTAACTCTTTTCTTATTCGCCTTTCAATCTTGAACAGTTCATCAAGCGGTTCAAAAATTTTCCATTGTTTAGCTAACCATTCCGCAAAAGCATAAGCTTCAATCTTATCTTCAGAAACTGAAACTTGATTTTTCCCTAACGGTTCAACGTGTTCTTTTGGATAGTATAAACCGTTTTTACGGTAAATTTTTCCTTGAATTATAAGGGTTTCAGCATAATCGTAAAATTTGCTACGTTTCCATCCTAATTTATCAGCATAAAATTCCCAATTGTTTCCTGGAAACTTTCCGATTAGCTTTTCCAACTTTTCCAAATTTTCCATACTTTTAACATGACGCATTTTCCACTACACAATAGTCATACTCTGCTTGTCATACTTATAAAATTTGGGATAGCTATGGAGAAACGCATAATCTTCAGACTTCCAGACCAAATGTATGAACAAATAAACGCACTAATCCAAGAAGGCAAATTCAAAAGCTTATCAGAAATCGTAAGACAAGCACTCAAAGAATTCCTAACCAAAAACAAACCATTAGACGACTTGCTAAGAGAAGCATTCGCAACCACAGAAGGAACCGACTTATGACAGCAGCTACCAAAACCAGACTTTACTCTTTCTCTCTTCCTTTCTACTATGTAACTAGCTACCTAGCTAGCTACCTAAAGGAGCTCGCTAAACAAAACACCAAAACACACCAAAACAAACCTTCCTTTCTTTTAAAGTTTAAAGTTTCCTTGTTGAGGTGTATTCTGAGTGAGTGAAGATTCCGCTTCCATGAAAAAGTTTTATGGACACCGTCGAACACTCGACTTAGACCGCTTCTTTATTGCAGCTTTGGACAGGTATAAAGCTGCCACAGGATACGGAGACACCTATGCTATTTTCAACATTTTAAACGAATACCTGTATGAGCATGGTTTCATGGATAAAGAAGCATACGAATACCATAAGAAAAAATATGGAGTCACATTGGTTGAAGAAGCTAAAAGAATGCTGCAAATAGAAGAAGCACAGAAAAAAGCGGAGTTGCAGCAGCAAAAACCAGTTGTTGTCTTGAAACCTAAACCACGTCCAGATTATAGCAAAATGAGTCTAGGAGAACTTGAGAGACGATTACAACATCTAAAAGATATTGGAGAAACAACTGAAACTCAATTCGTAGCTTATGAAATTAAGAAGCGGTTAGCGGAGAAAGGTGTTTCATAGTGGGTTTTTCTCCGCTTGTTAAACGGAAAATAGATTCAAATCTTCTCTTTCATGTTTTGGGTAAAACTGTTTGGGTTCAAGTGGATGAGGAATACCATGTTCGAGGCAAAGTTATCGGTTTTCAAAGAAGCAATAGGAAAATGCATGTTCCACCGCTTTTGATTTTGCAGCTTGAGAGTGGGCAATATGCAATTTGCCGGTGGAGGAAGCTGTTTTGGAAATAGCTTGGTGGGATGTTTCAGCTCAAGCTGTAATCATTATAATATTGGTTGTTGCTTTCGGTTTGCTTGCCTATCATCTTTATAAAGAATGGTCTGGGAAGAAATAATACCGGAGGATGGGAAGGTGGCAGGGCGTAAGATGGGTGGGGTTCAAAACTGGATTTTGGTTACGGTTATGCTGATGATAGGTGCTATTCTTGTGCCAATGATTGTTAGTCAAGTGCAGTCTATAGAAACAGCTTCATGGAACTTTACGGGTTATCAAGCTGCAAAAACCATGCTCGGTTTAATTCCATTCACCTTCATTGTAGGCATAGTAGTCTATTTCATAGCTTCAATATTGGGAAAGGCATGAACAACAATATGGAAAACAATAATGATGTTTTCATATCGCTTGTACTCAAAATCTTGAGTAAACTTTTCATTCCAATAGTTGCCATTCAACTTTTAAACGGGTATGCTGTTGCCTTAAACATGCCAATCTTACTGTATGCTACGGTTCCAGCAACGCTTTACATGGTTAAAATAATGTTCGACTTGAAGCACATAGCGGAAAACATTCACCTTTTCATTCCAAACAGTAACCGCAATCCGCCAGAATATAATCCGCTTTACTGGGAAATCGTTCAAACCGACGTTTTAACAGACAAGCAGATGGAACTTCTCGAAAGATGGGCAAAGGGAGAAACATGGAAAACGCTTGGCATCCATCCAACCATCCTATCGCGTTTATGCAGAAAATACATCCGGCACACGTTAAAACATAAAGAACCTTCACCGGCAGCTTTACCTTTACAGATATCACATTGTCACAACAGAGAGGGGATAATTAGGCAGAGGATGATGTGACGACTTAACACTCTTTCATGTATTATTTTACATTATCATCGTATTGTAAAATGGGAAAACGATAATAAAAGAAAAGAAGGGAAGTTTAGGCTACGGTTTTAGGTTTTTTTAGGCAGTATCCCCATTCAGTCTTTGCTACAAGCTCGTATCCTTCACTCAAGTATTTGGTTAATTCCTCTTTGGTTTCAGCATAAACCACGTCATACTCGTTTTCTTTAACCCATGCCTTTACGATATGCACATACCTTAACGTGTTCTGGATGTTACAATGCCTAGCAAATCTTTGAGTTTCTACAATGTCTTTGGTTTTAAAGTAGTGCCATGAAATCGCAAAATGCCTAAACGTGTGGAAGTGGATTTTAAGGAAGTCTGGATTCCCCGTTTCCTTTGCCAGCTTCCGCTTATACTTCCTTAAAGCATCATTGAGATACCTGCTCTTATTAACCGTGAAAACCCTTTCACTTTTCTTTGGAATCTGCATTAATAAATTGGCAAGCTCATTACTTATTGGATATGTCCATGTCCTATGTCCTTTAATCCCTCTAATAGTTATTGTTTTGTTTTGAAGGTTTACATCCCGCCATGTTAAACGCCAAACCTCTCCTTGAGTAGCACCCGTCTCTATTGCTATCATAACCGCACTTCTAAGTTTGACTCCGCCAATACGGTAAACAAGCTGTCTAACCATTTCCGGATTCGGAACAAACAGTTCCCTATCATTGTAAACTTTGAACCTAGGTTTCTCAATCGGTCTGCCTAGATACTCAGCATATTGGCAAACAACATCTAACGCTATCCGCTTAACCTCACTTGACCAATTGCTGTTTAAAACTTGAACCACCATCTCCTCAGGTGAACCCTTCAACTGCTTAAGAATCCTCAGCTTCCTCTCAATAGTGGATTCCCTGTTTCCTTTACGCATTAACCAAACTGCAAAATTGATTAAGGGAAGTCTCGGAACCGTAGGTTCTGAGCGGTTCGTAGGTACAATAAAAGCGCCGCCGGTCGGACTTGAACCGACGACCGACTGGTTAACAGCCAGCCGCTCTACCACGCTGAGCTACGGCGGCAATTCCCCTTTTCTAAAAGGTTTGAGTTTTATCGTTGTATTTAAGTTTATTCTGTCATGTGATTCCTGCTTTTTTGGCTTTGTGCATTATTATTTTTACGAAGAGTCTGTATAGGGTTTGCATGGGTTTTGCGTACCATTTTCCGAAGAAAGATCGATTTATCAAGTCGTCTATCCAGTAGAAGTCGTGTTTCAAGCATTTTATCAATAGTTCTTGGTGGAGTTTTGTCATTTGGGTTTCTTTGAACCAATGCTCGTTTTTCAGTTTGCCCAATGGCACGAAGAAGAGGGGTACGATGAGGCTTCTAACATGTTTAAGATCTTCGACCAGCTCTATGGTTTTTATTAGGTCATCTTCGGTTTCTTCTGGTACACCCACTATTAGCGTGCATGCGGGGATAAGGTTGTTGTCGTGCATTAACCCCATCCCTGTGCGGACAACCTCCGGCCATTCTTCGGGTTTGAAGGGGTGGGCCTTAGCGGGCATAATTTTTTTGGCAAGCTCTGGCGAGCCTGTTTCTATGCCTATTTCGGCGCCCCACCATGATTGTTTTTGCAGTATGATTTCAGCCAATTTTTGGAAAAGTTTCGGTTTCAGCGCCACCGTCGCAAGGGAGCAGTGGCTCCAGCTTAAACCGCCCTCGCATTTTTTGACAACGGCCTCGTGGAGCTCAATTAATTTCTCGTCGTAGGGTGTGGTGTTTTTTGAACCGTAAAGCATAACGTCTTCCGCGTGGAGACAAGCTGAATAAGCGTATCCAGCTTTCATGTTTACGTCTATTTCCGCCAATGTCTTTTCAACTGGATACCATCGCAACGGGCGTAGGGCTACACTGCAGAACTTGCATCCTCTGCAGCAGCCTCGTCCAATTTCCACTAGGCCGTTGATGGAAGGATGTATAATGTTTGGGATTTCCTCCAGCTTCGGGGTTTCTTCGACGCTTACCTCATAATATTTCGGCAGTTCTTCGCCGTTTAAGGCTGCCCGCACAATCTTTCCAACAACTTTCTCGGCTTCACCGTCAATTATGCAGTCAATTCCATAGTCCTCAACAAACTTTTCCCTATAGCGAAACTGCCAGACGCCGGAGCCGCCCGCAATGATTTTTAAGCCGCGTTTTTTGGCTCTCCTTATTTCTGGCTTTTCAAGTAGACGCCTAAAATGCTGCGCAAGAAATGGCTCCTTCTTTAATATTGCAGCAAAAGTGCTTGAGGCTGGTCCGAGGCCGAAAGGGTCCATGACATGTATGCCTAAAACCTTTGCATCATCGATATATTTTCCAACATGGTCCGGGTCGACTGTTAAAACGTCGAAGCCCTCGCCTAACAGCTGAGCCTCAATCTTTCTCAAGCCATAGGGAGCAGCCACAGGGACGCCTTCCACCGTTTTTATTGGCGGGAAGAAAAGGAAACTGTAGAGCCAGTCAGGGATGACATTTGGAGGGGCGCAGGTTCCAAAGCCAATAAACTCGTTATGGTGGTAGTCGCTCATTAGGGTGCGGTCTGCTGTCAATAGCACGTCCGCCATGGAGCCATTCTCCAAATATGGCTTATTATAAAGTTTTAAAACATTTAAATTTTGATATATTTTTCCATGAACCACAAAGGCTAAAGTGGACGGTAAGCCTTTTCTATAAATTAAATTTCCATTTTGCCCGTTGGGGATGGTTATAAGTTGGGTGGAAAAGACCTTCGCCTTTTGCTGCTGGGCGCCGCCCACTCTTTAAATCACTCGCTGTTCGTTATCGCTCCTCCACTTTTGTCGATTATCATGGCAGACTTGGGTGTTTCCAACCAAATTATAGGCGCCGTTTCTATGGCAGCATCCTTCATATACGGCTTTGGAGCCTTGGCGGGAGGCCCTCTAGGCGACAAAATTGGAGAAGCCAAAACTGTAGCCATATTCCTCCTATTTTCGGGTTTTTCCACCTTCATAATGTTCGCCGCTGGAGCAACGAGAAGCATAGGCTTTTACGCTTTAGCCCTTATTTTAATGGCTGTGGGTGCAAGCTTCTACCATCCCACGGCAAACTCGCTGATTTCGAAGACTTTCACTGGACGTGTTTCTGAAGCGATGGGCATTCACGGCGTAGGCGGAACCATAGGCGTTGTTTTAACCCCCACCATTGCATGGTTTATAGGCTCAACTTTGGGGTGGCCAGCTGCCTTTGCGGTTTTTGGGATGCTCTGCATATTTTTCGCTTTTCTATTTATAAAGAACTTTGGGCATCAAAACATTGGAAAGGAAAACCGGGCGGCTGGAAGCATAATAGAGGCTTTTAAAATTCGGGAGCTTTGGCTTCTCCTTGTTTTCAACGTAGCCACCGGCTTCTTCATGAAGGGTGTGGAACTTTATTTCCCAACGTATCTTCAGGAAAATAGGGCTGTGGATCCCATGTGGGCTTCAGTTGCCTACACCCTTGTCTTGGCTTTTGGAGTGCCTGGACAATGGATTGGGGGCAAATACTCCGACAAGTATGGCTCTAAAAGGGTTTTGATTGCGGCATCAGCCGGAATATGCTTGGGAATGCTTTCCCTACTTTTTGTTCCAGCATATATTGTTGGGATAACTGCCTTCATAATCCTCTACGGAATTTTCTTTTACGCCCATCAGCCAGCCTTAAACGCGCTTACAGGTTTTCTTTCGCCAGAAGACCAGCGGGGAGCAGTTTATGGCGTT
>Ga0207433_10005906_pt1 | contig 21588 bp, 18 predicted proteins | sample YelNatPaOPGAMG01_FD_187559 | JGI IMG/M metagenome (GOLD analysis project Ga0207433, IMG submission 187559) | Hot spring thermophilic microbial communities from Obsidian Pool, Yellowstone National Park, USA - OP-RAMG-01 (SPAdes) (version 3) | ecosystem: Environmental > Aquatic > Thermal springs... | reverse complement strand
TGCGAAACCTTCTGCCAAGTTACCACTACACTACCTGAAACTCAGTAATGAGTTTCATATAGCAATATGACGTAATGGCAGGTTAGATTGTGTGCGAAACCTTCTGCCAAGGTGCCACTACACTACCTGAAACTCAGTAATGCGGGGCGAGGAGGGTGAATGGATATAGGGGGATATTGCGGAGAATCCAGAACGAGAAAATAACGACAACCACGAGCCATCCGGCCCAGTTCGGGAGTTTTATCGGTTTCGGCTTGCGGCCGGTGAACGTAAAAAACACATATCTGGCTGCGGCGTAAAGGAGGAAGAACAGGAAAAGCACCGCGAGGGAGTTCATCCGCCATGCTCCCATCACATCGCCATGAAGCAGCTTATGTAAGCCTCTGCCCGTACCGCATCCCGGGCAATACAGGCCTGTCAAAGCGTGAAAGACGCAGGGCGGCATCCAGTTCGATTTCTCGGGAGCGAAGATATACAACACAACCCCGCCCCCAATTAACATTACGATGAGAGCGACCGCCCATAATTTCCGTTCCATCGAGTGCTCAATGTGCTCCTTGCTAACCGCGATTAAAGACTATCCAGACTAAAGATAACACAAGCGGTAGCTATCAAGGCAGCCGCAATGTCTAGTCCGCCCGCCCAGAACAGCCACGTTTGTGCCGAATTCGCATCCTGCAGCGCGCCGATGAAATCACCATTGAACTTTTTCCCATTTGCCTGCGAAGATTTCACAATAGCAACGACCCCGAACGCCGTCGCAACCTGCGCCCAGCAGCAGAATATGCTGATAACGGTGACAACGACCGACGCGATCATATAATCCGGCACCATTATGCCCTGTCCGGGTTGAACGTAGGCTGCAACGGCTGCGGAGGCATCTGCTGAGTTGCCTGCGGCTGCTGCATAGTGACCTGCTGCCTGAGCTCGGTAAAACAGTTCGCGCACTTGCTCGCGGTGTCCAGGTTTTTCCAACCACACTTACTGAGTTTCAGGTAATGTAGTGACAACCTGGCAGAAGGCTTCGTGCTCAATCCGACCCGCCAGTACGTCACATCATTATGCGAAACTCAGTAGGGCATTGCATCGCTGGGTCAGCCACCTGAATGTGAAACTATCAGAAGAGACTTCGCCCTTCTTTACTAATGCGGAGTACCGTTAAGTACACCAATCGCAATTATGACACCATATATCAGGCTTCCTGCGAGACCGAGCCCAAATGACCACCACAACCAGGTCCTAGCAGCATTAGCATCCTGAAGAGCGCCATAATAATCGCCGATACCCTTCTTGCTATTTGCCTGAGCTGATTTGACAATTGCCACGATTCCCGGAATCAAGCAGCAGAACAGAGTCACCAGTATGGACCAGATTAAATAATCCGGTACAGGTTGGATCGCGGTAGCCGGCTGGCCATACTGCTGCTGATACAGTTGTTGGTATGGCTGCTGGTTCGGTTGTGAATATTGCTGCGGCTGATTCAACATCGTCTGTTGCGGCTGTTGTGGAGCCGGGCTTTGCATGTCCGCTGCACAGTTCGCGCATTTGGCGACGTTATCAGCGTTCTTCCAACCGCATTTGGGGCAGTACATGGGTTATATTGCCTCCTGGTAAAACTGATGAATTTGTTTGTATCATATCAGCTTAAGAGGAGTGTGGCAAGCAGGAACGTGAAATTAAGCGCACTAAAGTACAATTTAAGAACGGTAAATTATTGACTTTCAGGCTACGTTGAGACGTTAAGCCTAGAAATCACGTATACATGCATGTTATGAGACATGCATCATTTTCCGATAGACAAAGAGTTCGTTACCTTAGTTATTATCTCTTATACTCGCGCCCATCCAGGATTATCTTGCTAATGTCCATATACATTTTAAGCCGCCATGCAAAACCTTTGAATAGACCGAGTTTTTCTTCCTTCATATAGTGACTGCATCCGCTCAGGGATACGCGCCGCACCCTCAGCCCATGCGCGCGGAAATACTTCGTAATAGCGGTCTCGACGCCGGATCTTGCCGCCTCGACCCTGGGTATGCTCAGGAATAATTCGCGGTTCATAGCCCGCTGGCCGGAAATATAAGGCGCCACGAACTGCGCGAGATCAGTAATACCGCGGCCGGCATGGAATATTCCTATCGCCATGTCCGCCTGGTCTTCGAGGACCGGTTCGATTATTGCGTCCACCTTATCGCCGTCCATACCGATAAGGTCGGCGTCGAGGAAGAGAATGATATCAGCATCGGTGCTCTCGGCCCCTGCGCGCATCGCGCAGCCCTTACCACGATTTGTTTCGAGCTGAATAGCTTTCACATCCGGGTCGGATGCGGCGAGTTCGTAAGTCCCATCGGTCGAGCCATCGCTGACGACTACGATCTCATCCACCAGTTCCGCCTGCTTTATCGCGTCAAGGACCGCGGATATCCGGTTCCTCTCATTATATGCAGGTACGATTACCGTTACCTTCACCTACTGCCTCACTTCTTTGCCTTGCTGTCCTCGGATATATCGGTCCAGGCTTTCTGAAACACCTTCACAGCGTTATCACGAGCCTTACCAAGAAACTGCGCCGTATCGCCCACGATATCTTTTGAGACACCATAGGCGGAGTTAATCTTTTTTTGCGCCTCATTCAGCTCGGCCTGCGCTGCAGCTACATTCTTTTTTTTCAATAAATCCTGGCTATTTTTAACATGGCGCTCAATCTGCGCAAGCGACGTCATGAGATCGGGCTGCTTCTCGGGCACACTTTTTGTATCATTACCAACATGAATTTTCCCAGATATTGCCGCGACTTCACTTCTCAACTGCTCTATTCGCCACTGATCGTAACCCACGATCAGCGCCATCAGGATCAGCATAAAAGCCATAGTCGAACAGCCCATTCTTCTCATGAACAGCCTCCTGGTGCGGGCTTTTGTATATTTGTAGCGTTTTAACTTATGTTATGCGCTTAAGTTGAAGGTGAGATAAGGATTGTAAGTTTCCTCCTCACTCCAACTCCGCGGGAAAGAACATACCTGATCGTCCGGAAAATTTTAGCCGGCGCTCTTTGCCTCCGGGCCCTGGTTTTCCAGCGGAGCTGGGCCGGCCAAGACGGGCGCACCGGAATCGATTCGGGCAATTACGGTCTTACCACCATATACCTGCTGGTTGACTCCGACCTCGAACTCGACATTATTCGAGAAAAGTATCAGGTCCACCTGGCTGCCGCGGCAGATAAATCCGAGTTTTTGTGAATAATTGAGCGGCTGGCCTTCTTCAACGAAGCACTTGATCTTCGCCACGAACTTATCAGCAATAAGCACTACCGCCATCTTCAAGCCGCCGCCAGCGAGGAAGATCGTGTTGCGCTCGTTTTCGAGATGATACTTGCGCGCGAACATATCCACCATCTTGCGCAGCCACACCACCCGGATGTATTCCCACACATCGAGCATAGGGAAGTTCACCTTCGCATGCTTGCGGTAGATGCTTTCGACGCTCGAAGGATACGGGCAGTAGTTGAAGTGGACATCGAGCGGAGACATATAGATCCCGATCGCCCAACCCTGCGTATTATTCGTATCGCACCCGGTGATCTCGGTCAAAGGAATCTTCTCACCAAGCTTTTCAGCGAATAAACCGCCATCTTCGATCTTGCGTATATAAACCACTCTTCCATCGGCAGGCGCAACGATCATCCCGGCCTCGTTTCGCTCGGGCTCACGCGCCGGGTCCCGGTAGAACCACACCCGCCTGAGAAACATCAGGACCGCAAGCCATATCGCAGCCACCGCAGCCAGTATAACAGCTATTACCATAATCTATTCGACCAGCCCTTTCCAGGCATAATAAGGCAGACGAGGAATAAAATATCCAAGGAACCCCAAGAATCCACGGAGGACCGCGGGACGCTGTTTCGTTCGGACCTTGCGCGGTTCGAACTTGCCGTTCCTGTATCCATTATCGATAGCGCTGTATGCGCCGATGAGTCCTTCGTTACGATACACTTCATGCATTTCGTCAGATGCGGAATGCACGAGAATATCGGTCGGGAAGTCGACTATGGACTTTAGCTCATTCACGAGATCGGCGGTCTCATCCAAAAGCCCTTGGCGGCAGATGCGATCGCGCAGGGAATTGTAGCGCTCGATGCCGGGGTCGAGGGTGTCTTCGATCTCCGAGATCGCCTTAACAGCCCTCAACAGGTATCGAATCCTGCTCATATCCCAGCACGGATCACACGCACGAAGCTCAACCGTACCAAGCCGCTTTGAGAGTATAACATCCTGAAAGCGGACTTTCCAGTCCTCTTTTATAGGTCCGATGGCCCACGACTTCGCCATCCGATACGATTTCCCGAAATATTCACCCATTACCATCGGTGAGTTGATAGTAAAAAGCGGGAGAATGGGGAGGAAGTGGGTTATATTGCCGTAGAGCCGCTTTTTGTCCTCGACACCGCCGATATGGATGTGGATCGCACAGGTATTCGTGGGGGTATTGTAGTTGATCAGGTGCCCCATTGGAACGATCAGTCCACCGCAGACTGAGCTAAGATCCGCGCGCCGCTTCTCGAGATCGTCCGCAAGCGCCTCGACATCATCGCTCACAATCGTGCTGATCTCCACCCCGCTCATCATCCCCTGCTTAAGATCGGAGCCGCGGGCGAAATTGTGAGCGGAATGGGTGTAGTAGAACCTGGGATCCCTGGCAAGCAGCCTTGCAAGGTAGTAGAGTGACCGAAGCGTAGGCCGCTCCGGTTCAGTTACGAATACTTCTTCTTCTATCCCGAATGTAGGCATTTCGGGTTTAATTATACCAGTGGTTAGAGTTGGTGGCAAACAAGCTCAGGCGTTAGAAGGAAGTCTTAATTTTGAATAGGCATGGGTGCGGGAGTCTGATCAGCATTGATAGTCTCTTTAGACGCGAAAGCCCGAAAGATAGAAAGGATAGGGAATAGGTGCAGACTACCACCGTACATGTATTCAAAATTGAGAATCAACTCCCTTCGCTCTACTGGTGCGCCAGGACTTGCCAGGAGATCCGCTCATACTGTCCCGTGGTCGGGTAGTATGGCGGCGGGTTTTGCGCGAGGCGGGAATCGTAGTGGTAGTCCTTGGTGTATCCGGTAAGTGTCTTCCCGCTGTTGGGGTCGAATGTTCCGACGGGTCCTCTGGCTTTTTGGATGATCCCTCCTATCACCTTCAGGGTGCCGGTAGGAGTTTTAGAGTCGTAGTTTTCGAGGTAGAAGCTGCCGTCGGCGGTGTTCTGGCCACCAGCTAGACACACCGCGTCTATCTCGAGGTTCTTCGGAGCACTGGAAGCAATTCTGACATCCTCAGCCACAAGCCCGAGTGTTCCGGCGGCAAGATTTATAGGATCGTTGGGATCGAGGGTCTTATCGGGGCGGGTATGGTAGATAATATTATCTGTTACTTTTATGTATTTACCGTTGGCGACATCGGTGGCTATTGTAAGCGCCGAGCGCACGGTAATTGCGCCGTTCTGCACTACGTTATCGGCAACTTCACCTTTAAGAGATGTGATATTGCCGGTGCAGTAGACCACTCCCGTACCCAGAGATGCTGCGGATGTGGGGCTGCCGGGCGCAACAGGACCGCTGACCGTGGTCATTTGGAGCGACTTGTTCATCGTGATAGTGGTCGTGTTGCTGCCCTGGGTAATGGTGAGGATCTGGTTGCCGCTTGCATCGAGCGAAAGCTGCATCCCCGCGTCACCGCGCACATAGATTCCTCCACTGGACCCCGAGCGGAGGTAGACACCGTCGGTAGCCGGAAATCCCGCGGAGGAACCCCATGCCGCGTTGCGCTGCGTGTCGGAAGTAGGAGGAAGCAGTATCGGAGACACACCGAGCTTGAAACCTTTACTGCCATCCTTGAAGATCTTTTGGTAGGTAGCCTCATTTCTGGGCCTGCTGGGATTATAACTGATCGAGTTTCCGGCCGCTGTCACCATGTCCAGGAATATCGGCGCAGTGGAGCCGTTATAATTGATGTTGAAATTAGAGCCGTTTGCATTATTGCTGTGCGCGGGACCGTCGATCGTCTCACCGGCTTTCCACCAGATTGCTCCACCGGATACGCTTGAGGTTTCTTTATCTGTAAAGTAAGCATATCTGCCGAATGATGCCTGCCTGACCACCACTTCGACCGTTCTGCTCGTTGTTCCCACCGTTCCGACAGAGACTATTCGATAGGTTTTCAGGTAAGAGGTCGAGTTACCTGGGTCAGGGTAGATTGTAGCCTGATAGGTGCCGCCATTCAGCGCCTTTGCGCCGCCCAGGAGATCGAGCGGAGAAGTTCCCGCGGGCGGGACAGGCTGGTTCTTGAGCGCCAGCGCCTCCATTTCAGCGCCGGATTCCGCTATGTTGAACGCCGTGGCGCCATATTTCTGCGTCTGACAGAGGTGCAGGGCATTTGCGGTTATCAGGAGAAGCCCCATCATTGAAGCAGTGACGCAGAAGAGCGCGATCATCGTCACGACCAGTATATTGCCGGATTTCCCGATTGTCGGTCGCTTTCTCATTTAATAGTTCCTCAGATAGACGACCCGCTGGGTGAGCTGCGTCTGCTTTGTGCCGTCGGCTGTAGCGTTTTGCGCGGTGACAGTGATTTTGACCGAACGGGATGTATCCTGCTCGAAGTAAACCGATACTATATCTTTCTTGAGAGGAGTGCGATTATTATTGTTCTTGCCTCGCCAGAGCCATGTCCCCGAATGGCCCGGAACCCCGGTTTCATCGGAAACATAATAATCGATCTGATTCGCCATATCGGCCTGGTGACGGTCATAATAACCCTGGGCAGTCCTTACAGGGAATATGACTCTCAGCCTGTCACCATTAGCAATAATATTGATGCTCTTGGCTTCGCGCACATCGTTCACGATCATCTGCATAGCCATTACGGCATCGGTGTCTCTGAATGCCTCGGCGCTGGTGTTGCCATAGCCGGAAACGGTGCTGATCATCATCGTCATTACACCGGCTCCGATCAGAGTCATTATAGTAACCGCAATAAGCCCTTCGACGAGGGAAAAACCTTTTCGGGAGTTCAGAATGCGCATGATGAGCTACTCCACATTGGTTATCATAGCCGAGAGAGTCGCCGTGCTGGACTTTGTCTCGAAGGTAGTCGTTTTCCAGGTGATAGTGACGGTGATCTTGAGCTGATCCGCTACGCTGTCATCGATCTGGAGCGAGGTGGTCGCGTTGGGAAGGTAAGTCGATACTTCATCAACCCCCGAGAATGAATAGGGTCTTGTGCTGGGGGCATCGTCGATGATACCTGCGTCGGATAGCTCGTTATAATCATCGGCGCGTCCGTATCCGACAGCGCGGAGCTGATCGATCTTGTGCTGGCAGAGGCTGATGGCCTGGGAATACTGGCCATTAGCGCTGGCGGCTTTCCGGGCAACGGGTATGCAGGAGGCGAAGATGAGCATGAGGACCACGAAGACCATAAGCGCGATCATGACCTCGAGCAGAGTGAAACCCCGGTTGCATTTGCGCAATGAACCCGGCAATGATACGTTCCCCCACAGTTTAATTAAACAGCCCCATATAGAGTATTCCATTGTTTAATAAACACTGGGATAGTAAGATTGCCGGGATTTGGAAAAATATTATTACCACATTATACCAGCAGGAGGAGACAGGCCATCACGTATCATAATGCTTTTTGAATCGCGGATGGGGATGGATGTACCGGGCCACCACCCCAACCCGGAAATCCCGAAACTTGCGCTACTGCAGTTACCGGTATTTCGGGATTTGAGGGTTGGACCACTGAGTTAACGGATGATCCACTCAGCCTCCAACCCAACCCGGAAATCCCGAAATTTATACCACTGCAGATGAAAAGAGGCGCGGGTTACAAACCCGCTCATGCCTGGTCCGGGATTGCAAATCCCGACCATCGTACTTACTGCCTGTGATAATGACAGCTACCAATGATATCACATAGCTGACAGCTGAAACTGACAGCTATAAACCTTACTGGCTCTGTCTTACGAAATTGAGCTGCAGATCGCTGATGAGCGCGCGGGTGGCGCGGCGGTCTTCATCGCTCATTTTGGAGTGAAGCTTATCGGATATAAAGACCAGAGTATCGATAGCGAGTTTCGCCTGCTCCAGGTCTTTTACAGCTTCCTTGTGACCCGGGGCGAGGTGCAAGCCCATGTAAATCCAGGCTATCTCGGCGAACTCCCAGGCCAGGATCTGAAGCGTCGAATACATATCCGGCAGTGGGATCGGGGGCTGCTCACCGGGTGCACCATGTTCATGTTCATAGGCATGAGCCTCAGCCGCGGCAGCCTGTTCGCCCTGCGCCTCGGTGTTTATCTCCTCGGCGGGATTCCGAGCTCCGCCCTCTTCCGCCACCCCCTGAGCTTCAGCTTCTTCTTTAAGGGTTCCGTCAGGGTTCACTCGTCTCTTATCCTTTACCTCGTAACTTTTTTCTTGTTCCTTTTCGTCTGCCAAGACCATCGCCTCCTATCCAGTATGTAAGTATGAATGCGCCAGCAGCGGCGCCAAGCGTATCGGCTGCCAGATCACACATATCGCACGAGCGGCCGGGAACGTAGAGCTGATGCAGTTCATCCGAAAGCCCATAGAACGCCGAGATTGCAATGCTCAAACCGATCCGCCACCATTTCGGCCGGTTTGGCGCGATCGCCCTCCATATCAGCCCACCCAGCACCGCGTAAAATAAGAAGTGCTTAATTTTATCGCTCCAGGTGAGCTCATCGAGTCCGGGTATAGCCGGCAGCGATGAGCGCGAGGAGAGGAAAAATATCAATCCCATCCAAAGCAGCACAGGTCCCCAGGCGCGAGCATTCGGAGCTTTAAAACCGCGATCTTCAATTCTGGTGCTTTTAGAAGTTTTTTTACTCAAAGCTTCATTCAATTCCGTATCTCTATTACTCACCCGTTGCCTTCTTCACCATCTCCAGAAATTCGTCCTCGGTTATCACGGGCACGCCCAGCGACCTTGCTTTATCCAGCTTCGAGCCCGCCTTCTCGCCCGCTACCACCAGACTAGTATTACTGGAAACGGATGATGACGAGTTCCCGCCGAGCTTATAGACCATTCCCTGAGCTTTTTCCCGGGTCATTCGCTGCAGCGCGCCGGTGAACACGACGGTTTTACCCGCAAATGTCTCGGTTGCGCGTCTTTCTTCGACTTTCGGGTCGATTCCCGCTTCTTTAAGCTTGCGCAGGACCTCTTCGTTCTCCCCCTGCGCAAAGAAACGTGCTACGCTCGCCGCGACCACCGGTCCCACATCAGGGACCTTCGCAATTTCTTCCACACCTGCGGCTTTGAGAGCATCGATGCTGCCAAAATGCTGTGCGAGAGAAGCCGCGGTGCGCTCGCCGACATGCCTGATCCCAAGAGCATAAATCAGCCGCGCGAGGTCGGCGCTCTTGCTGTTTTGGATCGCATTGATGACATTTTCCGCCGATTTCTTCGCCATTCTCTCCAGTGGGAGCAGATCATCCACCGTAAGATAATAGAGATCAGCGGGATCGGCGATCAATTTATTATCGATAAGCTGATCGATAAGAGCAGGGCCGACATGCTCTATATCCATCGCGTTACGCGAGGCGAAGTGCCGGATGGTTTCCTTGATTTGCGCGGGACAGGCGATACCGGTGCAGCGAGCGACAGCCTCGCCCGGCACACGCTCGACATCGGCTCCGCAGACCGGGCAGTGAGTCGGCATCTGGAACTCCACCTCATCACCCGTACGCTTCTCCTTGACGACTTCCACAACCTCGGGAATGACCTCGCCCGCACGCTGAATTATGACAGTGTCCCCGATCCGTACATCTTTGCGCCTGATCTCGTCCTCGTTATGCAGGGTCGCACGCGAAACCGTAACTCCGCTCACCTCGACAGGCTCGAGATCAGCAACTGGGGTGAGCGCGCCGGTCCTGCCGACCTGCACGCGGATGTTGTTCACCCTGGTCCGCACCTGCTGCGCGGGATATTTATAAGCTATAGCCCAGCGGGGCTCGCGCGCGACGCTCCCGAGGCGAGTCTGATAGCTCAGAGAATTGACTTTCACGACCATTCCATCGGTATCATAATCGAGAGCCTCCCGGGTCTCTCGCCAGTCGCCGATATACCTGATCACATCGTCGATATTCGAAAAAATCTTTATTGCAGGGTTTACTTTGAAACCCCAATCGCCGAGCGCGCAAAGGACTTCGTATTGGGTGGCGAATTCAACTCCTTCATAAGCTCCGATCGCGTAGCAGAACATTGTGAGCCTGCGTTTCGCAGTCACCCGTGGATCGAGCTGCCTAACGGAACCCGCGGCTGCATTACGGGGGTTTGCGAAGGTAGGTTCACCGCTCAGTTCACGCTCCTCGTTGATGCGAAAGAACTCATCGTGGGTAAGGATCACCTCACCCCTGACCTCGATAAAGCTGGGAATGGGCTTCACATCGGGATGGTCTCGCTTCACGGCGTGCAGGTTCAGCGGAATGCTTCTGATCGTCTTAAGGTTCTCGGTGATGTTCTCTCCACGATAGCCGTCGCCGCGGGTAGCTCCGGCGACAAAGATGCCGTTTTCGTAGGTGAGCGAGACCGCGAGGCCGTCGAATTTCGGTTCGCAGTCATATTCGAGCGGCTCGTCAGGATCCATGTGCAAAAGGCGCCTTACGCGTTCATCGAATGCGCGCATCTCTTCGTCGCTGAACGCATTCCCGAGGCTGAGCATCGGCGCCCTGTGCACGAAAACCGAGAACTCCGCCTGCGGTGATATTCCGACGCGCTGGGTGGGCGAGTCGGGAGTTACGGCTTGCGGATATTTCTGCTCGAGTTCTTGAAGCCGCCGCATCAGCCTGTCGTAGTCGGCATCGGATATTTCAGGCTGATCTTTAACATAATAAAGGAAGTTCGCACGGTTTATGCGCTTGCGAAGGTCCTCTATCTCGGCCCTGACCTCAGGCGCAATATCATCGAAAAGGTCGAATGTAGTCATGTTCCCTCACCTACCCCTGCCTGGCAGGGTTGGAAACATGTTAGATTGGAGAGAGGCGGAGTGTCAATTGGCGCGGGAAAGGGAGAATGCTCAATGTTAAGTACATGTACTGTGTTAGTCTGATCTTATTTGGTAGTCTCTTTAGACGCGAAAGCCCGAAAGATAGAAATAGCGGAAGGGCACAATTCGTGGTCGGCGGGGAACAGATTTCCCGCAGAGCTCAGACCGGAGACAGATTCTCCGGCCTATCAAATACTTACTCCGATGGATTATTGAGCAGTGATAATTGAGCATTTAACGTTTCCCTTCCGCGTCTCCGCGATCCTTCCATATATAATTTCCAATATGGTATACACCCTGCGCAACTCGATCATTGACTTTAGCAGATTCAGCAGTCCATACTATTGGTACTTGTCCTACGGGGGTATCGCGTGAAAATCTTGCTGGCGCTTTTGGGGTTGTTTACGATGATCAGTGCTGCTTCAGCTTCAGGGCTTTCGGATTCGCTTTATTTCGGCGATGCGCAGTCGCAGAAGACGCATAGCGTTCGGGGGGATGGATACAATACCGTTCTCACGGGGCGCGTGGGCGTTGTCGATGAGAAGATGCCGTGCTGGACCAGCGGCGGAAAGAGCGGTTCGGCGGTCAGCTTTACGCTCGATAAGCAGCCGGGGAAACCGTTTACGCTGCAGGTTACCGAAGTCTATCCGCCTGAGGCGCCGGGGACGCGCTATACTTATTCGGTCTACGCGGGCGGGAAGCTCGTTTATATTCGCGACAATCCCGCGCTGATGTTCGCCCGGATGAGTTACTTTATCACCGTCGATGACCCCGCGCTCATGCAGCAGAAAAAGGTCACCCTGAAGCTGGTGAATACAAGAGAGGGCTCGCCTTTCCGTATATCGGCAATCTGGCTATATTCGGACTTTATGGCGTATTGCCGCGATGCGGGGTTCGATGCGCCGATGTATCTCACTCCACTCCTGAGCAATCAGACCGAAGATGCGAAAATCGAAGAGGAGTTCAAATACCTCAGGGAAAACATTCACCCTACCCAGAATGACATTAAACTCGGGTGCGCTAAAGAAATTTATTACATGCACCAGGACAATGCCACATGGCGCGCGCGGTTCGATCAACTCCTGCGATATGCGACGAAGTACGATATGCCCATCGAGTTCGCGTTCGTAAGCTGGTGGGGCGGGACCCCGATGTGGATCGATGACGGCGAGGGCGGAAAGTTTTCCGATGTAAAATATCAGCAGATATGCTGGTCCGAGACGGATAACCACGACGATGGGCCGGAGCTCAGGAAGCTCCTCGGCGACAGATATGATCTCAAATACGGCCTCACAGTTCCCAATCGCTGGAGCAGCACCCCATGGCTCACGATGAACTCCGCCCAGCTTAATAAAGCACGGCACAGGATGATCGGCGAGAGGCTTGGAGTGCTCGCGGATCTCGTGCGAGACCCGAAGTCGAGCGGTTATTCCAACCACATCCTCGCCATCGATATGGAAAATGAGCCGCGCTACTGGGACCTCCACTGCCCGGATGAGAAATATCCAGTGAAGCGCACGAACCTGATGGCGGATTTTAACCCCTGCACAGTCGCAGATGCCGCAAAAGATGGGGTGACGCTAGATCCCTCCGATGGTCTCGATTATAAAGAGCGCCTGTGGCTGCACGAGAATGTCGCGCACTATCAGCAGGGAACCTACGATGCGCACGAACGAGCGCTCAAGAAGACGAAGCTGCCGTTTATTAATTCAGCGAACGATGCGCTGTGGCATGAGGTTTATTCGCACGCGTTCCCCAACCCGGTTTTTCCGATGGAGCAGGTGACCAGCTATCATCCCGGCCTGGAGTGGAACCGGCTGCAGGGGTGCAGGACAGGAATCGAGGATATGGCGGCTCCGGCGGCGGCGTATCTTGGGGTGGCGCGCGAATGGGGGCGGTGGTCACAGATAAATTACGAGGAAAATAACGGCAAGGGCGCGGAATGGCACCTGCGCGCGCTACGGGCAAGCTACGCCTATGGCGCGCGGTTTTATACGTTCTATAACTGGCAATCGATCAACAGTGAAGGCTATTGGATAAAATACGTACAGCGCTTCTGCGAGGATAAGCCTGTTAATGTGATCTGGGAGAACGGCGATAAGGGCGCATCCGTGGTTACCTCGTTAAGCCATGCATTCGTTATAGACACTCCGTTTGAATGGCCGTTGATGAACGAGGTCGATTTGAATGTCAATCAACCCGGCGATTACATCGTCACGGTCTATGATAGCCCGGATAAGGACAGGGTGCTGGGTTACCGGCGAAGGACGGTCTTAAAAGCAGGCCTCGCACGCTTCGACCTGCCCAATTCGATATCTATAGATGATCGAAAGCAGGTATATATAACGATCTCGAGAATAGACGGCAAGACTTTCGGGCTGCTCATAAGCCCGGACAACAAGCCGGTCGGATCGCTGTGCTGCGATTATTCCCGAGAGCGAGCGCAGAGCCTGTTGATCTCATGGCGAGCCGACGCAGAGTCGCTTATATCAGAGCTTAAGGGGCGGAATGCAAAAAGCTTGGCGCCCGCCGGGAAGCTACTGAAATCGGGAAGTTATAGAAGGGCTTATGAGGCGGAGGTGAAGGTGGAAAAGCAGTAATTCTGCATGTGCTTCAGTCCTGGCAAAAGCTAAGAATATACCATCTGCAATACAAATAATATGCCACAATGATATTACTCATGTGTATAGTTTGTCATTATAGCACGTTGTTCTGATAGTTGTGACGCCTGCAAAGTGACACATCGCACCATTAACAACAATATGCAATGCAATAGTAAATTATTTTTATATACCTCTTGTATTTATCGGGATTTCATGCTAGCCTGCCTTGTACATAGTGGCTGATCGATTACATGGCGCAGACCATGCACAAACAATGGTTGCCCTGGCCCAATCATCAAACAATGATTTTAGGGGGTTTATCGTACTATGCGGTTTTGTGCAAGGCTAACAATGTATTGCATTGCCAGCTGCCTGCTGTTGACATTGTTCGCAGCAACTGCGTTTTCGGAAATGTATCTGATATACGATGAGACAGCCAATACGCAGACATGGCAGCGTAATATCTACTACTTCGGTGGTGTGTTCGACGGTACTGCCTACGTCGGTCAGAATATGGTAGGCGGGCAGCAGTGGGGAGATGAGCAGAAGAACGGTACAGCGCTTCTCAACGGCACGCCCGTTACCTACGCTCACGGCAAGTGCTGCCTTCCTCTCGGCGGTTACATCTACATGACCGGTTCGAGCGGAGGACTCTATAGAGCTGCCGACTGGAAGGGAACTGGCGGCATACCTAAAATCACAGCACCTGGAAGCCCCGAACCACTGCCTGAGTCACTTGCTACCGATGGTACATACCTTTTCTCAAATGATGGGCAGAGTGCCAACTATAATAAGATCCACAAGTGGATCGTCGACCACGCCGCCGGTACGATAACCGAAGCTCCCGGTTGGCCGATCACGATCGGCTCATTAAGTGGATCTACAGTCACCAGGTTCCGTGGTATCAGCTACTACAACGGTAAAATTTACACCACGAACTTCAAAGATGCCGGTGACCACGCCATCTACGAGATAGATGCTACAACCGGAGCTTACACCGTTCTGGCTACAGCACCCAGGTTCTCAGGTGGAGACAACACATATCAGTGCGTCCGCTATGGCAATCAGATCTTCCTGGTAGGACTGGACTGCAAGCTCTCCACATACCAGCTTAATGACTCTACATGGTCACTTACCTCGAGTGTCGACTTGAATATCCCGCTCACTGCCGCTCCGCAGGCTGGTTATTACGGCATTGCAGTGAAGGGCGATGGCGCCAAGGCTAGATATATATGGATCAGTTCAGCCAGCAACCAGATAACATTCTGGGACCTTGCCCCATGGTCGGACCCCGCATGCACAGTGGCAGAGGCTAGAAACGCAAAGAACAATTACCCTATTACTGTGCAGGACGCGGTCGTAACAGGAATCGGTCCTGGTGGATTCTGGGTAGAAAATAAGGCGCGAACCGGCGGAGCATTTGTAAAATGGAGTGGCTCGATGCCGTCGGTCGATACAACGGTAGGCATCAAAGGTTCGGCAGGCTCATCAACCACTGGTGAGAAGGTCATAAATGCAACCAACGTGACTCCGGGCACTTCGTATAAGATGAAACCGCTCCTGCTTACAAATAGGAGCCTGGGGCCCGCCACCGGCAGCACCGGGCTGGCGAATGATGGGATGCTGGTTACCGTATATGGCAAGGTGACTTACTTCAATACGGATAACGGAGTATTCTACATTGATGACGGCTCAGGTGTAGCTAATGACACAACCACGGCTGCAGGTGTTAAGATACTCGGTGTTAATGACCTGTTCTATGACTCGACTCCCAATGCCGAACTTATCTACACATTCCAGCCATGTTATGCGGTGGTTACAGGTTTGATGAGACTCGAAAAGTCAGGCAGCAACATCATCCGCAGGGTTAGCCCTCGCGGTCCTGACGATATCATCATCAACCCTCTACCGTAAGTCAGTATGATATCCGGGTGGGGCTTGCATTAGCCCCACCACTCTTTTTATTAAACGATCCACACATCGCCATCGGGCAAAGGTCTCGCAGAAGATCGAATTCGGCGCGTCAACGAAGGACAGGGTGTTTCCTCCACACTCACATTACTCCTTCGGAGGCGCTTTTGCTATTTTCGTTCCCTTCGTGGCGAACACGACAGTCCTTGACCGGCAGCGGCCCGCAGGGCTGCGAGAGGTGCTGAGCGGCAGTCACAAGAATGCTCATGCCACGATTCCCTGTAATACAAAGACATACGGTAGTATAGGAGATTAGTATGAACCGACATATCGCAGTTAAGCTTGTAATTATATGTGTATTGGCAGTTATTATATGTGGAACGGCAACCGCGACTTACGCGGCTAAAAATATTATCCTAATGATCGGCGATGGGATGGGTCATCAGCAAGTTGACGCCGGCAGCTATTACAAGACCGGCGCCGCGGGGAATCTGTGTTTTGAGCCTTTCTACAAATGCAATGTGACTACTCGTTCACTGAACAGCACCATCACCGATTCAGCCGCCGCCGCAAGCGCTCTGGCTACAGGTCATAAAGTAAACAACCTCACTATCTCACAAGCACCGGATGGAACAGTTTACCAGACTATACTGGAGCAGGCTGCAGCTATGGGAAAACGGACCGGTTTGGTGACCACCGACCCGATCACCCGTGCCACTCCCGCGGCTTTCGCCGCGCACGATCCCGATAGGAATAACTATATAGCCATCGGCAACGATTATCTCAATTCTTCACGTCCTGATGTAATGCTCGGCGGCGGTGGAACAGCCACGGGCGGTTCTTCTTACTTTTCTACTGGTCAGATCGAAGCAGCCAAGGGGCTTGGCTACCAAACCGTTTACACTTCCACGCAATTAGACGCGCTGGATTCGAAAACAAACCGCGTGCTCGGGCTCTTTAGCACTAATGAAATGACCTATGAGCACGATCGAGCCACGAATACCACTGAGCCGCACCTAAGCCAGATGACCGATAAAGCTCTTTCGCTGATGGACACAGACCCGGACGGTTTCTTCCTGATGATCGAAGGCGCAAAGATCGATTACGGCGCGCATGCAAACGACATAGCCCGCACTACTGATGAAGTAGTAGAGTTCAATAACGCAGTTCAGACTGTGCTTAATTGGATGACCGGACGGACCGACACGCTCTTAATAGTCACCGCAGACCACGAGACCGGCGGTCTTACTGCGACAAACAATGGGCAGGGAGTCTATTCAACAGCATCCTGGACGAGCACCGACCACACTGCGGCAAACGTGCCGTTCTACATCACCGGCGCGAATTCGGATCTGATAGATAGATATATTACAGGCGGAGTTGTAGACAATACTGATGTTTATAAAGTGATGAATACAGCCTGCGCCGTTCCTGAACCGTCTGCAACCGCGCTTCTGCCTGCTTTAATCGCCGGGCTTACAATGCTGAGGAGAAAGAAAGGGCGCTTGTGAGGACCACCGCGCCCACTTCACCTATCCTAAAAACTTGACTTTCAAATACTCCACAAACGCCTTCGCGCTCAGCTCTTTGCCGGTGATATTTTTAATCAGCTCAGGGCCGCGGTAGCGCATTCCGTGGCGATGGACGTTCTCCCTCAACCAGCCCAGCATCGATGTAAAATCGCCCCGCTCGATCTGGGTTGAAAGACCGGGAATCGAGGCATGAGCGGCTTCCATCATCATTGCGTTGTAGAGATTACCGAGCGCGTAGCTGGGGAAATAGCCCAGGGAGCCGCCGTACCAGTGCACGTCCTGCATTACCCCGTCTTTCATATCCGGCGGGCGGATGCCGAGGTATTTTTCGTAGTGTTCATTCCAGGCGGCGGGGAGGTCGGATACGCTCAGATCACCGGTTACGAGCGGCTCTTCGAGGAGCATCCTTATAACTATGTGCTGGCAGTAGGTGACCTCATCGGCCTCGATGCGGATGAGGCTCGGTTCGACCCGGTTCGCATATCTCCACAGCATCTCGGGATCGAGCGCCTTCGCTTCTTCGTGGAAATAATCAGGCAGGAGCTTACTTAGATAAGAGCAGAACTCGCGGCTGCGGCCTACAGGGTTCTCCCAGATGCGCGACTGTGATTCGTGGATCGAAGACGATATCGCCTCACCCATCGGAGTCCCTGCATATTCAGTCGGAAGCCCCATCTCATAGAGCGCATGGCCAGATTCGTGGATAGTCCCGTAGAGAGCGCGCAGGAAGTTATCCTCAAAATACCGCGTCGTAATGCGGAAATCACGAGGACCGAGCGTGGTCATGAAGGGATGCGCGGTCGTATCGAGCCTTCCGATCTCAAAGCTGAACCCGAGGTCCGCGGCGACTTTCTTGCAAAGCTCGTGCTGCGATCCCTGCGTAAAATGCCCGCTGAGCTCACCAAGACCCTCGAATTTCTCGGCAATTTGAGGAATGATCCGGCGAAGATCCTCACCCAAACCAGTGAGAAGCGGCTTCACGACCGATGTCTTGAGGCCGGGATCATGCTGATCGAGGAGCGCATCATAAGGATGCTCCTCATAACCGACTAAATCGCAAAACCGTCTGTTAAGCCTTACGAGCTTTTCAAGATACGGCTGCACGGCTTTGAAATCGTTTTCCGGACGCGCCTTTACCCACGCGCTGTAGGAAAGCGAGGATGTTTGGCTGAACTCCGCGGTAAACTCTTCCGGCAGCTTGCGCTCTATGTCAACCTGCCTCTTGATCTCGCGGACATTTACCTGGTCGGCAAGTTCGAGGCTATCACGCACATCATTAAGCTCATCGACCGCTCGCAAAAACTCCGGATCCACAGTTTTGTTGTGTATAGTAATCGAAAAATATTCCTGCTGATCAGCGCGAGCTTGAGCCGCGCCGGACGGCATATAAACCTGATGATCCCAATCCAGCAGCGCCGAAATGCACCGCAGGCGGTAGAGTTCGGATAACCTATTGTAGAAGAGCTTTAAATTCTCAGTAGTGCTCATGTTTCTCCCTCACAATATAATGTCTAATTGCTCATACCCGTTTCCCCGGATATGATTAGACGCGAACGCGGCAAATTCCTGATTGTGAGACATCGAATACAGGTTGAACGAAAAGGGCGGCCGATGGCCGCCCGGCAACTTATATCGTTATTCTGACCTAGAAGCTATATACCGCCGAAAGCGAATACAGCGATTGCTCGTTTTGCAGGGCATGCTGCAGGGCAAGTTCCGCCTGCCAGACATTATCCGACCGCGATGCGCCGAGGCCGAAAGTCAGCCAGGTCTCATCGCCATACACGTTATTATTTGGCGATTTATTCGTAAACATGCCATACCTGATCGGGAAATAAAGGCTCGAACCAGATGAATTGCCGCTCTTGTGAATCTCATACTCGCCGCCGATGTTAAAATTCCACACCGCGCTGCGCGAGAGCTGATCTCCCAAATCAGTGTTCGCGCTTCCCGAGCGGGAAACTTGAAGCGCCCACAGGACATGATTATTGGAGCCATTACCACTCGGCTGATTTTTATAACTCAGCCCGAGCAGGATCTTATCGGGACTCTCATCGCCGAACGACGCAGTGTCGATAGAATCAAAGGTAATTTTGCTCATATAAGAAGCGCCCACGGTCCACGCGCCGGCTTTACCCCATTTCGGAGACCACAGGGTTCCGAGTGAGAAACCATAACCCTTACCATCTGAATTAATACCGGTTGGAGCCATGATCGATCTGCTCGTGCTGCCGGGAACACCCGGATCCGGTTCATCATAAGTGAGCGTAGCTAATCCGGTCGAATTAATCTGCGCTTCAGCCATTACGATTCCAAAACCTAGCTTCAGAGAGTTCGAGGAAGCCCACCCGTAGGTAATAGCGGTCTGATCGATCTGCTCTTTGGTGTGTGACATATAATTCATAGCCTGCAGCTCACCGGAGCCCGGCACGCTTATCGCGTAAGTCCCATCGATTGCGAAGTCCGAGTCGAAATAACCGGCGAGCGTATGGCTGATACCGATAGTGCCATTCTTGCCGAACCCTTTACCGATCGGGGCGGTTGCGGCATAAAACGTACCCGTAGATGAGTCCGACCTGGCGCTGGTGTTCGTCGGGTTAAGATCCATCATACTGAGCTTGGCATATTCGCTAAGGTTGCTGTTTTTGAAAGTCAGCTTTCCACTCGTGCCCGGAAGGGTCTTTGTGACGGCGGTCACGCCTGCATTGGGCAGAAGAGCAAGTCCGGCAGGGTTCCAGAAAGCTGCGGTGGCATCGTTCGCCACAGCTACAAACGCATCGCCCATAGCATCGGCTCGCGCTCCCACACCGAACAATTGCAGCGTATCAGCCGGCCGATTCGAGCCCATGCACACCGATGCCGATATTATTCCAAAGCATATCGCCAACAGCAGGCAGGCAAAGCAATATCTGGTTGATCTCATAATGAAACGGTCTCCTTTCACATAGAGCTGCCCCGCCTCGTGGGGCGGGGCAGCCGGCCAAAGAACACTACCTGGCCCACACCCAGAACCGGGTAAACTCACGCTGCAGCAGATACGCTCCAAGCGGTTCGGTTGACGGTACCGGACCGGGCTTATTGGCTTGAACCTGACCTGCCACATTGGCAAGCGAAGCATAAGGAAGCTCGACCTGGTAGGCGTATTTCGGATCGACAGGTATCCAATCAGGATGCTTGGGATCCGCCTTGCCCTTGATCAGGGTGATGTCCTGGGTCCACTCGTAGGCAATCGCACGATCGGCAAGACCAACCACTCCGCTTGCCGCGGTGTTCTTGGTGCTCCACTTCCATGCCGTCGCCGCCGGCAGCGCCAGGGTGGCATGCCTGGTTTTAGGAATGCCGGTGCTTGCGCTGGCTACGGTATATTCATTCAGCACGGGTATGAATGTCCGCGCAGCCGAAGCCATCCAGTAGAGCGTATCATCGGCTTTGTAAGCCATCGATGGAGCACCCGGCACATGGAACACATTCATCGCGAACTGGGTCTTGATCGTCACTTTCATGCCCGACACATAAACAACACCATTGCCGGGCGGAGTGAGAATCTTAACCACCGGCGCTCTGAGGTTGGAAAAATCGTAAGCGCCGAAAACGCTGTCCAGAGCCGCTGCGGTTCCCGCCGTATGGGGGTGCGTCGCTGTCGCGGAGCTGACATTTCCTGCGTTATCGGCAACCGTGATTTTGAAGCTACAGTTATCGGAGTCGGTAAGGATCGCCGGATCTATATCGACATAAGAACCGGCGCCCGCGTTTGTGGTTCCGGTCTTGATTACCTTAGCTACGGGATTGCCGCTGTATATACACTGGATCGAATAGTCGTGTATATTGGCATCGGTTGCGGTGAAGTAGATCCGGTAGGAGTAGCCGGTCCGGTTCTTCCAGATAATCGGTTCATCGATGGCGGCAAACGAGCCTCCGGCAGTCTTGCGCACCTGGATGTTTATCGCAGCTACGGGTGCGATACTGTCGGAATTGCTGCTGATGGTGAACGTCGCGCTCGATGCGCTCGCGGTATTGGTGTTGCCCGCGGAATCCTGAGCGGCATCAGCTTTAACAGAGATTCCGAGCGAGCCATTCCCGGTGATGCTGGAAAGGGTTACAGTGTAGCTTGTCCCTGATCCCGTAACACCCACTGTAGCATTAGCTGTTCCCGCAGCATTCAAGGCAACATCGTTTGCCACAAAGCCTGTTACAGGTTCGCTGAAGGTGATGGTATAGCTGACTGGTCCTGATGTTGTTGCAGTAATTGAAGGAGCGGAGACAGCTACAGTCGGCTTGGTATTATCTACAGTAAATGTTGCACTTGGAGCGCTCGCGGTGCTTACGTTTCCCGCCGCGTCTTGTGCGGCTGCGGCATTTACCGTAATTCCGATGGCTCCGTCACCTGTGATACTCGAGATGGTAACGGTGTAGCGAGTGGAATCTATGGCGGTAACATTTACAATACCATTGGCTGTGCCGGTCTTATTTAGAGCCACATCAGCAGC
>Ga0207433_10005903_pt1 | contig 21597 bp, 23 predicted proteins | sample YelNatPaOPGAMG01_FD_187559 | JGI IMG/M metagenome (GOLD analysis project Ga0207433, IMG submission 187559) | Hot spring thermophilic microbial communities from Obsidian Pool, Yellowstone National Park, USA - OP-RAMG-01 (SPAdes) (version 3) | ecosystem: Environmental > Aquatic > Thermal springs... | reverse complement strand
CCTGCCCCAATTCTTGTCAATGAGGATTATTGTATCCTCCTCCTTAACCTTATCTTCCGGTTGGAAGAAGGCGGCACAGGAGAAAAAGACCAGAATCAGCGCTCTGATTAAGAATAAACGATCCTCCAAGGGCGTGGAGGGAGTAGAGGTAATCAGTAGCAAAGAAAGACCGCGTTGTCCCCTGCTGGAGGATCTTAGAAACCTCTGTTGAGGAACGACGCCAGTGTGATTGAATATTACCGGAATGGCGGTCAAAAGGTGTATGCGAAGATCTTTTTCTATGCACCTTTTGTGCCCTCTCTTTTTTCTCCGGAGGAAATTATGGAGGGAATAAAGAATCAATGGTAGGAGACTAGCCTCCGGCTACCTCTTTTGTCTAAAAGAGGCATCCCTGTTTTTTAATTTTTAAAAAGCTCGCGAAATTTTATTTTTTATGCTATTTTTAATTGCAAGGATGCCCAAATCTCTTTTTGTGCTACGTTATTTTAATCTACCCCTGGATATTATCGCTATCGCTTTGGCAATCATTCTTGGCTATTTCCTAAGAAGCGGTATTTTTGGTGCGGGTAGTGCGCCTGTCAGTTTAATTTTACCACTCTCTATCTATCTTAAACTCTATCTTTTCTCCATCCCCCTGTTTTTAATTACTTTTTCTGTCTCTGGTCTTTATAATTTAAATAGCCAGCGTTCTCTTCTAGACGAGTTAGCACGGATAATAGTAGCAGTGGCCTCGGCCTATACTTTCTTGCTTGCCATTCTTTTTGCTTCCAAGATTTTTGATATCTCCCGCTATGTCATAATGTATTCTTTTTGGTTGGCTATTCTCTTGGTGTTTTTGCTACGCGCCCTTTTGCGCATTCTAGAGATAAGGCTGAGGCGGGCAGAGCACTTTCTCACCAAGGTAGCTATCTGGGACGGTAAGAGATACGCAAGAGAGGCTTATGAAATCCTCAGTGAGTCTTCTTACTCATTAAAGCCGATCGGTTTACTTGAGAGGCTTATAAAGGATAAGGATTTTCTGAAAGGTTTTAGAGAGTTGGTTTACAAGCGGGCTTTTGATGAACTTTGGATCTTTCATCCAGAAGAGAAATATAGATATTTAAAAGAGGTAATTGCCGAATGTCAAGCCCTGGGTATTACTGTGCGCCTAATGCCATTCGGTAGCAGTCTTTTTTGGGGGAGGGTGGAGCCTGAGGAGATAGCAGGTCTGCCTACTTTGCGGGTGAGACGAACACCGCTTGAGGGTTGGAATCTAGTTCTAAAAAGACTGGTGGATATAGTTCTCTCTTTTTCACTCCTTGTTCTTCTCTCACCTTTACTTTTAATCATTGCCATAATAGTAAAACTGGATAGCAAGGGACCAGCCCTTTTTAAGCAAAAAAGATTAGGTTGTGGTAGAGAGTTTGTTTTTTATAAATTCCGGACAATGCAAGAAGGCGCCGAGAAGGAGCATGAAAGATACATAAGGAGATACGGCAATATGTTTAAGCTTAAGGATGATCCGCGGATCACAAGGGTGGGCAAGTTTTTAAGAAAATATAGCCTTGATGAGCTGCCCCAATTCTACAATGTCTTAAGAGGTGATATGTCTTTGGTGGGACCTCGACCGCCTATGCCTGTGGAATTTGCCCGCTACAGTCTTGAAGAGAAGCGCAGACTGGGCATTAAGCCAGGCATCACCGGGCTTTGGCAGATCTCAGGAAGGTCTGATCTTTCTTTTGAGTAGTGGGTGATGCTTGATAGCTACTATATAGAGAATTGGAGTTTTTGGCTCGATATTAAGATTCTTTTAAAGACGATTCCAGTACTAATCAGGGGCGAAGGTGCCTATTAAAGAGATGAAGGCAGCCATTGTCCATGACTGGTTGGTTAGCCTGGGGGGAGCTGAAGAGGTGGTTTTGGCGCTACACAAAATCTTTCCTCAAGCTCCTATTTTTACCGCCTTACTTAGCCAGGAAGGCCAATCTTACTTCCCTAATGCTCGTATCTATACCTCTTTTCTTAATAAGCTGCCCTTAGCAAAAAAGAGAAGAGAGTGGCTCCTACCTTTGCTCCCTTTTGCTTTTGAACAGTTTAATCTTAAGGATTTTGATCTTATCATTTCCTCATCAGCGATTGCTGCCAAGGGCGTGATTACCCAACCAAAACAGCTGCATATCTGCTATTGCCATACACCTACGCGTTTTTTATGGATGCCCCAGATTGATCGGCGGCTACCCCAAAATTTTTTTGCTAAAGCGCTAGCTACTTATTTACGGGCATGGGATGTTTTTGCGGCTGAGAGGCCGGATGTGATTATTGCCAATTCTTTAAACACACAGGCTAATATCTGGAAATATTATCGCCGGAAAAGCGAGGTTGTCTATCCACCCATCGAGTTTAAGCTTTATAAGCAAGCTCCGGCGGCAAGGATTACTGGCTATTATCTTACTATCAGCAGATTGGTTTGGCAGAAGCGAGTAGATATTATTGTCAAAGCCTTTATTAAGAATGGTTTGCCCTTAAAAATCGTGGGGGTGGGCAGAGAAGAGAAAAGACTTAAGGCTTTGGCCAAAGGCTACAAAAATATAGAATTTCTAGGTTTTGTAGATAGTGCTACCAAAAGAGATCTGCTCTCGCATTGTAAGGCTTTTGTTTTTATGTCTTTTGAGGATTTTGGTATTGCGCCGGTAGAAGCCCTGGCCTCCGGTAGACCGGTAATCGCCTATGGCCAAGGTGGCGCGTTGGAGTATGTGATTCCTTACAAAACTGGTCTTTTAGTAGAAGCTCAAGATGAAGATGTCCTCAATAGAGCCATTTTTCAATTTGAACATTTAACTTTTGAGTCTGAAGCCTGTCGGAAACAAGCCGAAAGGTTTGATTTTGCAATTTTCCAAAAGAGAATTAAGGAGATTATCGCGAGAGAATCCTCTTTATAACGAAGAGCTTTTTTATAGAGATAAAGGAATGATAAAAGAGGTTAGGCAGGCATTTTAAGCCCTGTGATTTTTTATTTTTTCTAAAAAGGTTATAATTTTTATAGGATGAATCTAAAGGAGCGTGTTATACTCTACTCAGCCTTTCTTTCGGCTTTTATTAGTGTTGGCAGTTTTTTAATCTACCCACATAGTCCTATACTTGGCGTGGTATTTATGGTTTGCACATTGATGCTTATGGCATATACCCTGAACACGCTTTTTGAAAGGCTCTTTGGTTACTTCGGTGGTAAAGAAGAAGGCTTGCATCTTGACGAATATTTCCATAAGCTAATCTCTCAAGAGGAATCTCTTAAGCAGCAGCGGGCGGCCATCCTTAATGTTTTAGGCAAAGTAGAGAAAGAGAAGAATCAGATTACAGAGGAGAGAGATAAGATAAACACCATACTCCATTCTATCGCTGATGGGGTATGTGTAGTGGATAAGGAGAATAAAATCACCCTCTTTAACGAGACTGCTTCAGATCTAAGCGGCTTCAGTAAAGAGGAGGCTCAAGAGGCTGAATTGCACTCAACAATCAAGATCATTAATAATAATGATCAGGAGGTTCTGCAGGATTCTTTAAAAAAGGCTAAGCTCTCAGGCAAGAGTCAGCAATCGCTGACTGAGGTCTTTTTAATTAACAAGTCAGGAAGGAAGGTTCCGGTCTCTTTCAGTGTTTCCCCCATTAAAGATAGCGAGGGTGAGGTGGTGGCTAGTGTGGTGGTTCTTCGTGATTTAAGCAAAGAGCGTCAGATTAATAAAGCCAAAATTGAATTTATCTCTATGGCTTCCCATCAATTAAGAACCCCTCTTTCTACCATTAATTGGTACACCGAGATGTTGCTTGCTGGAGATATGGGTAAATTGACCAAGGAACAGCAACAGGCGCTCCAAGAGATTCACCTCGCTAACCAACGAACACTTGATCTTGTTAACTCCTTACTGAATATGTCCAGAATAGAACTGGGTACGCTAGAGGTGGGTCCGGAGTTTACTAATCTGCCTCGCCAGATTGAGGCTGCACTATCTGAATTAACGCCAGAGATTAAGGCTAAGCAGATTAAAATCGGAAAAGAGTATGATAAAAAATTGAAGTCCGTAATCATTGACTCTAAACTCTTCCACATTATTCTGGAGAACCTGCTTTCTAATGCTATTAAGTATTCTCACCGCGGAGGAGCAGTGGTGATAAAAATCAAGGTAAACCCCTCTGAGGATGTTGTTCTTTCTGTTAAAGATTTTGGTTATGGTATTCCGGAGGAGGAGCAGTCTTATATTTTTAGCAAGCTCTTTAGGGCAAGGAATGCTAAAGCCCTTGAACCCGATGGCAATGGTTTGGGTCTTTATATTGTCAAATCTATTGCCGATAGAACCGGTTTAAAGGTTTGGTTTAACTCTGAGGAGAATGTGGGCAGCGAATTTTTCGTAGAGATCCCTAAAGAGGGTATGAAGAAGGCTTAAGCCTTCTTCTTGCTTTTTCCACCCTTTCTGCCCGCCTCTTTTGCCTCAGGGGCAGAGAATTCGTGAGCTACGCCCCTCTGGTGAGCGATTTTGCCACCCAAGCTGGCAATCTGTCGGTGCCTCTCTTCAGGCATAGCCGCAAACCCTCGCAAGCCTTTAGAAGTTTTGCTCATAGCACCTCCTTTCTTTGGGTTAAGTCTTGGTTTCTATAAAGGGAATGGTTCTTAACTAATATCAGTTTGATATAAGTATATCTCATTTTTGGTATTTGTCTATATTGACAAAAATAAAAATTTATTTAATCTTTGGAGATTCTAGATAGAGAGAGTTCAAAAGTCTCTTTCTCTTTTATGTATCTTGTCAAGATTTTGATCGCCTCTTTGGGCAGATCTCTATTTTTTAGTCTTTTTTCTAGGGCTTTTAAGTTAAGATCGCTTACTTCTTCCCAAAGACCAAACTTTTTTATTGTATTTTCCAGCTCTTTTCTTGTTTCCTCGCCCTTTTTGGGTAGACTGAAAAGTAGATTCTTTTTAATCCTGGCTACATATTCGTCACCAAAAATTCTTTCTAAACTGTGTCTTAGGGCATATTCAATTAAAGCCTCTTTGAGAAGCGCCTGCTCTTCTCTGTATTCCTTCTCTATTTGAGCAAATTCTTCCTCAAGTAGAGCCAGTTTCTGAACAAGTAGGCTGGGTTCTTCTGCCAAATGAGGATTCTCGGACTTTTGGAATTTATGTTGCCAGGCTGGGCAGATTCTCTGAAACTCGCACCATTCACAGAGGTTGGAGGGTTTAGTAGGGAATTCTTTAGTACTCTCAATTACGGCAATCTCTTGTAAAATCTCCTCCTTTAGGGAGTTCTGATCAGGAGCGATATTTTTAACAGTGATTGAAGTGTCAAATAGCAAATAATGCCAAATCAGTTTTATCTCTTTGGCATCCGGGTAGTTTGCCTCAATCGCTAATTGATAGAGAGAGAGCTGGCGATTCTCCTGATTGCTTTTGTGGGGTGAGAGTTCGCGGCTGGTTTTATAGTCGTGGATTTCATAGACCCCTCTTGAATCTTTGGCTAGTCTATCGATAATGCCGGTAAGAAGGATGTCTTTTTGGAGTTCGACTGTAATTTTATGTTCAAGCCCCAGGGTTTGACTCTGGTTGAAAGGGTAATGCCTTTGGTAATATTTTTTAAGTGATTCTTTGCTTGTCTTAAGATAATCCTCAACAGAGAGTTGTTTGCGAATTATTTGTACCTCTGGCGAGTAAGAGCGTTGCCATTCTTCTTCAAAGTAAGAAAGAAGCTCTTCTTCGCTAAGGATTTTATTGAACAGATGGTCTTCGTAGAGTTTGCGTAGGGCGCGATGGATAATCTCGCCCATAAAGGTCTCTATAGGTTTTATCTTGGGGATACGGGGTTTTTCAATATAGACAAAAGCAAATTTCCTCGGGCACTGCTTAAAAGTATTAATCTTTGAATAAGAATAGATGGGCATTTAAATAGAGGCTTCTTTTTGGCTATTTTTAACCCTTTTGAGCCTACGGCTTTTGCTATTACTTTACCTCAATATCTACGCCGGCGGGTAGGTCTAAGGCCATCAGAGAATCCATGGTTTTGGAGGTGGGATCTAAAATATCGATAAGGCGTTTATGAATGCGGACTTCAAACTGTTCGCGTGAATCTTTGAATTTGTTTGTTGCCCGATTAACGGTAGTAAGAAGTCTCTCCGTAGGTAAGGGAATGGGCCCAGAAACCCTTGCTCCTGTCCTTAAAGCTGCCTCAACGATTTGTTGAGCTGATTTGTCGATAACACGATAGTCATAAGCTTTAAGCTTGACCCTGATCCTTTGTTTGAATTTTTTCTTCGAAGTGCTCATAAAGGTACAAAACTAGCTTAAATTTACTTAAGGATTTTGGTGACTACGCCAGCGCCCACGGTTTTGCCTCCCTCTCTGATAGCAAAGCGCATCTTTTCTTCCATAGCTACCGCTGAAATCAGTTTCACGGTCATATTGACGGTATCGCCGGGCATCACCATCTCCACGTCGTTTGGCAATTCTACTTCGCCCGTGACATCAGTAGTCCGAATATAGAATTGTGGTTTATATCCTTTAAAGAAAGGGGTATGACGCCCACCTTCCTCTTTTGTGAGGATGTAGACTTCTGCTTGGAACTGAGAGTGAGGAGTGATAGTGCCTGGTTTGGCAAGTACCTGACCGCGCTCAATATCCTCTTTTTCAATGCCTCTTAAGAGTACACCGATATTATCACCAGCCTGACCCTGATCGAGGGTTTTTCTAAACATCTCTACGCCGGTAACAACGGTTTTGCGCGTAGGTCTGAGACCCACAATCTCTATTTCGTCGCCCACCTTAACCACTCCTCTTTCTACCCTACCGGTTGCGACAGTGCCCCTGCCCTTAATAGAGAAGACATCTTCGATAGACATTAGGAAGGGTTTGTCTAAATCACGTACAGGATCGGGAATGTAATTATCTAGGGCATCCAGCAGTTCCCAGATAGCCTTTTGTGCTTCCTCATCACCTTCGAGGGCCTTGAGAGCTGAACCACGAATGATAGGTACCTCATCGCCTGGGAATTTGTATTTTTTGAGCAGGTCGCGAATCTCCATCTCCACCAGATCAATGAGCTCTTTGTCGTCCACCATATCTACTTTGTTTAAGAAAACCACTATCGCCGGCACACCGACTTGGCGAGCAAGTAAGATGTGTTCTCTGGTTTGCGGCATTGGACCGTCAGCCGCTGAGACCACCAGGATGGCACCATCCATTTGGGCAGCGCCAGTAATCATATTCTTGATATAGTCCGCATGGCCTGGACAGTCAATATGGGCATAATGGCGCTTTTCGGTCTCATACTCCTGGTGGGAAGTAGAGATGGTAATCCCCCGCGCTTTTTCCTCAGGCGCATTATCAATATCTTCAAATTTTTTAGGCTCTGCTAGGCCCTTTTTGGCTAGCACCTGAGTAATAGCTGCAGTAAGTGTGGTTTTGCCATGGTCTACATGGCCAATAGTACCAATATTGATGTGGGGTTTGGTACGTTCGAATTTTTCCTGCGCCATATAATCCTTTCCGGCTTAAAAAGCCTAAACAGTTAGTTATTTTTTATCTGATTTTATTTTTTACTTTATCCAAAAGATAACACAAGATTTTTAGCTTGTAAAGACTTGCTTAATAGTAGTTTTTAGATTGGGAATTTTTTGTTGGGATTAAAAAAGATATTAAAAACCCCCGCGATTCTTATCTCTTAAAAGAATCGCGGGGGTAGGTTTAGCCTAACTCAATGTCTTGGGCGACTTTCCATCCTTCACCCTTTCTGTTGTAGAGGGTGAATCGGTAGATTACGAAGTATTTTTTACCAGCTTCGTGGCGAGTCAGCTCAACTCTCACAAAAGCAGTATTACCAATAATTTTGCTATCCTTTATCTGCCAGTTTTCGTACCTTTTCGGAAGAGGCAAGATTGTGTCCTGGAGAGCTGTTTGATAGAGAAGACCACCTGTCATTTTAAACTCTGAGGAGAAGCAGTCCTCTACAGAAGCAATATCGCCTTTGTAGAGAGACTGGAACAATCTGCGAATGGTAGCTTCTGGCCCTCTGGCCTTAAGTCTTGCTATCAGTGAAGCCTTTTGGGTCTTGAGGTTGGTGGGGATTTGCGTCTTATGGTAGCCGATGGCTCCTAGGGGAGCGCTTTCGTTAGTACTTGCAGAGCGTCCTAGGTGATCCAAATAGATAACGCCTCCTAGAATTACGAGGAGAATCCCCGTAACAATAAGACCTCTTTTCGTAGATTCAGCATCGCTGTACTGATTCATCTTTTCCTCCTTTAGGTTTTTCAGGTACTCTAAGAGTTAAGTATCCTTTTTAAAAATATAAGTCAATCGCCTGCAACCATTAGAGAATGATTCCGAAAAACAAAGCCGTTTTGCTCAAAACTTACTGCTCAATGTTTGTACCAAATTGCAGTTATTTAGTCCTCCTTTCTTTGGGAGGGGTTGAAAAGATTTAAGAAAGAACGGTTGAAATGTTAGAAACCTAAAAGATATACTGTTTTTATGGTGACTGCTTAGGGTAATTTTTTGACTTGATTAATTCTCCGATAGTGCTCTGTTGTATCTTGAACCCTGCAGAGAGCTACGCCTAGGATAACTTTTTAAGCAATCAAGTCAGCTTTTAATCCTTTTTCTATTTTTTTTAACAGCTCATTATTAATGGTTTTAAGGTTAAGATGGCAGGATTTATCGAACATTTTTTGAAAAGAAAAGATCATAAGTTTTATGAAAGCGCTTCTCTACCTGAATTATCGCAGCATCTTTTAAAATTTTCTCACCAATGTATTGAATCTCTCCTTCGCCTTTTCTCTTCTTCTTTAGAGGGCTTAAGCGAAAAAGAAGTTGAAAGACGGTTAGATCGCTATGGGGCAAATGAGGTGGTTCAACAAAAACCACCCTCCTGGTGGGAACAACTGCTGCGCTCCTTTGCGACTACATTTAATCTAATCCTGTTTTTCGTTGCCAGTATCTCTTTTTTTACAGATGTCCTCTTTGTGCCGGAAAATGAGAGAAGTTGGGCAAAAACACTGATTATTTTAATTATGATCTTAGTCAGCGGCTTTCTGCGTTTTATTGAAGAATTCCGTTCTCAAAAAGCGATTGAAAAACTGGAAAAGATGGTTCAAAACAAAGCCCGGGTTCTGCGCCGCACCCTAAAGGGAGAAACCCAAGAGAAAGAAATTCCTATCAATGAGTTGGTTCCAGGAGATATTATCCTGCTTTCGGCTGGGGATATTGTCCCGGCTGACATTCGACTTTTGCACTCTAATGAGCTTTTCGTTACCCAGTCGGTCTTGACTGGTGAATCAATGCCTGCAGAAAAGGATTGGCGAAAACTTAAGACCAAAATCGAAAGCCCCCTAGAGATTCCTAATCTCTGTTTTATGGGCACAAGCGTGGTGACTGGTACAGCCACTGGTTTGGTTATCGCAACAGGTAAAGAGACAGTGTTGGGAATGCTTGCCAAAGAAATTTCGGCTGAGCGGCTACCCACCAGTTTTGATTTAGGCATAGCCAAAATCAGCCGGCTGCTTTTAACCTTTATTCTGATTATGGCCCCTTGTGTCTTTCTGATTAACTGGCTGACCAAGAATAATTGGTTTTTAGCGCTTCTCTTTGCTTTAGCAGTGATGGTGGGTTTGATTCCAGAAATGCTACCCTTGGTGGTTTCTGTCAATCTTACCAAGGGAGCAATAAGGATGGCGAAAAAGAAGGTAATTGTGAAACGGCTCAACGCCATTGAAAACTTTGGGGCGATGAATATTCTTTGTACCGATAAGACCGGCACTTTGACCGAAAACCGCGTTGTCCTGGTTCGTTATCTGGATCCCCAAGGAGAAGAAGATAAACGAGTTCTTTATTTCGCCTATTTAAATAGCGCTTTTCAGACGGGTCTAAAAAATTTGCTGGACGATGCCGTGCTGGAACAAAGAGAAAAAATCACTACTTTCTTTTTTGAGGATTTTCGGAAAATTGATGAGATTCCTTTTGATTTTGATCGCAGGCGGATGTCAGTGGTTTTGGAAAAAGAAAACAAGAGGTTGCTTGTCTGCAAAGGTTCGCCGGAGCAGGTTTTAGAGGTTTGTCAAAAATTAGAATTTAAAGAGCAAAAACAAGAATTACTTTCTTCTAAGCTCAAAAAACAGCTCAAAGATTTATATGTCAGGCTAAGTGAGGATGGTCTGCGGGTTTTGGCAGTGGCTTATCGTTATTTACCGGTTGAGCCACGGCAAGAATACATAAAAGAAGATGAGAAAGATTTGATCTTTGTTGGCTATATCGGCTTTTTAGATCCTCCGAAAAAAACTGCTAAAGAGGCGCTGGAGTTTCTTGCCAAATATGGCATCAATATTCGCATCATCACCGGCGATAATGAGATTATCACCAAAAGAATCTGCGAGGAGGTTGGGCTTTCCACCGAAAGGATTGTTTTGGGTTCAGAGATTGCCAAAATGCCAGAGAAGGAGTTAACAAGGGTGGTCAGAGCCACCACTGTCTTTGCCAAAACCGAACCGCTGGAAAAAGCCAGGATTGTGGAGGCGATTAAAAGAGCCGGCTTTGTGGTAGGCTACCTAGGAGACGGGGTTAATGATGCTGCAGCAATGCAAAAGGCTGATGTGGCGATATCAGTGGATAGAAGTACAGACATTGCTCGCGAGTCAGCAGATATCATTCTTTTAGAGCATGATTTGAGGGTTTTGGGCGATGGGGTTTTGGAGGGTCGCACAATCTTTGGCAATATTATGAAATATATCAAAATGACTACAAGCTCTAATTTCGGCAATATGTTTAGCGTGCTTGCGGCCAGCGCCTTCTTACCTTTTTTGCCTATGCTTCCCATCCATATTCTGATTCAGAATCTTTTATATGACATTTCCCAATTGGGCATCCCTTGGGATTCAGTAGACGAAGACTTTTTGCTTAAACCGCGCCAGTGGGATCCTTCTGGGATTAGTCGGTTTATGCTCATCTTGGGATCGCTGAGTTCATTTTTTGATATTTTGACCTTTTTGGTTTTGTGGTTTGTTTTCCAATCCAATTCGCCTCTTTGGCAAGGTCTTTTTCAGGCCGGTTGGTTTGTTGAAGGGCTACTCTCTCAAACCATTATTGTTCATATGATTCGCACCGCCAAGATTCCTTTTATCCAAAGCTGTGCCGCCCCGCCGCTGATGCTTTCTACTTTCGGAGTGATTCTTGTTGGAGCAATCATTCCTTTCTCCCCTATTGGTCATTCTCTGGGTATGCAGAGTCTACCAGGAGCGTATTTTCTCTGGCTTTTGCTAATTCTGATCAGCTATATGCTGCTTAGCCAATTGATTAAAGGTTGGTATATCAAAAGATTTAAAAGCTGGTTGGCTTAAGAGCTAGGAAAAAAGGAGGAAAGATTTTTGGGCTGGTTTTTCTGTGCTTTCAAGAAGAGAGAGGGCTAAAGACTATTATCTTAACATAACGGAGATTTTAAAAGTTGTTACCTTGAAGGATTCAATGTAGTCCCAAGATAGATTGATAAATCTGGGACAATAGACCAGGTAGCGGTTCCGGTATCGTCAAAGCGATAGGAGTCTTAACTGAGCCTGTAGCAAGGTCATAAGCTTGTCAGATGGGCTGGCGTTTGGTGGTGATATAGATTTTGCCATTGGGATGAAGGAAGAGGCAGCAAGGAGTGGGCCTGTCTGGTTTGCCATTTACCACCGATACTCTTTAGTTTCCAGATTAACATCAATAATCTAATAGGGAATGGTTGAGCTGTAGAGGCTGTAGAGTTGGATAAAATGCATTTGCCCGGTGGCAAGCTCTCGAACGAAAAGACTGGAAGAAAGAGCGGATTGCTCGATCGGGCCCTGTCATCAACTCTCTACCTTGGCATTCTGGAGGTTGGGGTTGAGTTTGTAGAAGGGAAGCAACAGGGTTTTTGGAGGTAAAGATTTTGTTGGGTTCTCCTTCAGAGGGTAAGGATGAAGAAGGGGTGGGCGTAGGTTGAGTGATATCGGCTACACCCCGCTGATTGAGAGCAATTAAAAAAGCACCTATCAACAAAGCAATGATTTCAAAGATCGATAACTCTTTTCTAATCCTCGCCCACCCTCCCTTTTTAGGCATTTTCTCCAAATTTTATTCTGACACTAAACGAAAATGAAAAATATTGCAAAAGTGATATTTTTCTGCTTTTTATAGTTTTTCTTTACATTTATGTTAAATTTTGGCATCTTAAGTCTTATGAAGAAATTAAAAATTCTGGTCGCTCCTCATCCCCTTCTTAGAGAAAAAGCTAAAGAAGTAGGAAGGGTTGATGAGTCGTTGAAAGCCGTAATTGCCCAGATGTTTAAAATTATGAAAGCCTCCAAGGGTGTGGGTTTGGCCGCACCTCAGTTGGCTATTAGCAAAAGATTCTTTGTGATGGGAGGAGGCGAAGACGAGGAGAAGGTTCCCTTTCAAACCTGGGTTAATCCCTTTATAAAGCCGCTTACGAGAAAAAAAGTAATGGGGGTAGAGGGTTGTCTCTCTTTCCCAGGGCTGGAGCTTCCTATCTTAAGATTCGCCAAGATAAAAGTAAGGGGAAAAGATGAAGAAAACAGACCCAAAGAGGTAATCTACGAAGGTTATGCAGCAAGGGTGATTCAGCATGAGTTTGATCATCTTGAAGGTGTACTTTTTACAGATCGACTCAAGCCGCTTAAGCTAGTTCTTATGGGTTCGCCGGAGTTTTCCGCAGCAGTCTTTGAAGCCATCTATGCCCATCCAGCCTTTGAAATTGTTCTGGTTGTCTCAGAATCGGATAAGCCCAAAGGTAGAGGCCTGAAGATTCAGCCAACACCTGTGAGCCAATGGGCAGAGAGAAGAGGGTTGCCTCTTTATAAAGTGGCAAAGGAGGACAAATCTTTAAGTAAACTAGAGCAAAAACTAAAAAAGCTTCACCCTGATCTTTTACTGGTCTGTGCCTTTAATCGAATTTTGCCTCCTGCCATTCTTAACATCCCCAAATATCCAGCGCTTAATCTGCATTATTCGTTACTACCCAAATATCGAGGCGCTTCACCAGTCCAAGCTGCCCTTTTGGCAGGAGATGCCTATACAGGTATCAGTCTAATGCAGATGGACGAGCATTTAGACACCGGTCCTATTGTCTATCAAGAAAAAGTAGAAATTTTGCCTTCGGATAATAGCGAAAGCTTAACCTGGGAGCTTACCCAGAAGAGTAGCCAGATTCTGCCTTCGCTCCTTGTTTATTTTGTAGGTGGTCTACTTAAAGCAGAGCCCCAGAAAGGTTCCGCCTCCTATGCCCCTCGTCTAAAAAAAGAAGATGGTAAGATCGATTGGCAGAAATCTCCGGCAGAGATAGAGAGATTTATTAGAGCAATGGCTCCCTGGCCGGGTGCTTATACAGAGGTGGCCGGTCAGACAATTAAAATCCTCAAATCTCATCTGGAGGGTGAAAAACTACTGATTGATATGCTGCAGCTTCCTGGTAAAAAGCCTATTTCGGCAGAGGGTTTTAAAAGAAATTATAAATCTTTAGCATTGACCCTACCCCTATAAGTCTGCTAAAATAAATTTTGATATGCTAAAAATCCGTTTCACAAGAGTTGGTAAGAGACATTTTCCCTTCTATAGGGTGGTTTTGGCAGAGGATGGCTCTCCTGCCAAAAGTAAATTTATAGAGGTGTTGGGTTATTACTCTCCGTTGACAAAGAGGCTGGTTCTTGAAAAAGAGCGTATTTTATATTGGCTGAAGGTTGGCGCTAAGCCTTCAGAATCGCTCTATAATCGTTTGCTTGATGAAGGTCTGCTAAAAGGCGAGAAGTTAAAGAGACCAACCTTAAAAAAGAAAGGGCAGAAGAGAGAGGCTGCAGGGGCCGAGAAAGCAGAGACCAAAAGTGTTCCCGGGAAAGAGAAAGGGGTGGAGAAGGCTGCAGAAGAGGGCGCCTTAGCGGTTGAGGCTTCGCAAGAGCAAAAAGAAGGACAGTCTTGACAAAAAAGAGAATAAACGATGCAATTATTATTTTGTAGGGGTCATAGAGGATAAAGTTTAAAGCCAGAAAGGAGTAAGATGGCTGAAGAAAAAACAAAAGATCAAGAGTTTGTCGAGTATGTGGTCAAGTCTATTGTAGATAAACCGGATAAGGTAAATATTAAAAGACGGATTGATGAAATGGGAGTGCTTATAGAGCTGGGAGTAGATAGAAGCGATATGGGTAAGGTTATTGGTAAAAATGGTCAAAATGCCCAAGCTCTTCGCACTCTTCTTAGGGTGGTAGGTGCTAAAAATAACGCTCGTGTCAATCTGAAAATTTTGGAGCCAGGCAGAAGCGAAGATCAAAGAAAAGAGAACGAGGAGAAAGATACCTCCACCAAAATGGATGATGTACCAAGCGACGTAATTGTTTAATAGGGATAAGTATCTAAAGAGAGATATACTCACTTACTAGCAGATTGCCTCGCAGGATGGTATCAGGGTCACCTTTCTGGTTTTGCTTAACGGCGAGGGAAACCCTGATTGTCTGAAAAGAATTCGCTCTCATTCTCTTCTTTTCTGCTGATCGCTCTTTTGTTCTGCAGGTAGGCTTCCTTAAGGGTAGTAAGCCCTAAAGTCAAGCATTTTTCTCGGCTTGGCAGGATTTTTTGGAGTTTTAAGCTCCTTAGAATATCCTGAAGGGTTATTGTGGCCACCTTTTCTACCCTCTGCCCTAAAACTAAATCGCCTGCCATCGAGGCGCCAACGATTGTTAAAACACAGCCCTCGCCGGTAAAGCCTATTTTTTCAATTAAACCATTTTTAAGTTTAATTCTTACTTTTAACCTATCACCACAGAAGGGATTCTCTTTTTCTGCCTCAAGATTAAAGGTTGCCAGACTCTCAAAGTGTCTAGGGTTTTTATAAATCTCTAAAATTTTCTCTCTGTAAAACATCATCTTTTTAAAAAAGAGATAGCTTCTTTGAGAACTGTTATAAATTTATCGATTTCGGACTTTTGATTATAAACGGCGAGTGAAGCCCTTAGGATAGCCTCCTGACCGAAAGCATGTACAGCCGGCGCTGCGCATACTTGACCTGCTCTTACAGCGATGCCTTTTTCGTCAAGAAGTTGGGCAAGATCATGGGGATGAACGCCAGGTATTGCCAGGGAAAAAATCGCTAGCCGCGAAACCGGGGTTTTTGGTCCTATTAGTTGGACCCCTTCGAGACTTAAAAGTTTTGTCAACATATACTCACAGAGCTTTTTTTCGTGCTCAATGATCGTGGGCCAACCTAATTTTTCTATGAACCTAATAGCCTCGGCTAAACCTATGGTTTCGGCTATAGCAGGTGTTCCTGCCTCAAAACGATAGGGCGGCTGGTTAAAAACTGGTTGATGATTTTTTTTAACCGTGATGACCATCTCGCCACCAAAGAAGATAGGAAAGAGCTCTTTCTGCCTCTCTTTTTTGACATAGAGGACGCCGATGCCTGTTGGGCCATAAACCTTATGGCCGGAAAAGGCTAGGAAGTCCACAGGTAGTTTTTTAACATCAAGCGGCAAATGGGCAGCTGCCTGAGCGGCGTCTAAGAGTATGGGTAAAGAAAGTTTTTGGGCTTTTTGAACAATTTCTTCCAGTGCTAGGATTTCCCCAGTCAGATTAGAGACCTTTGTGATCGCCAAAAAACAGGCTTCTTTAAGATGTTCTTTTAGGAAATCAATATCTAGCCTGCCATCTTTTTTTAGGGGTGCACAGATGAATGAGGCGTTTCTCTCCTTGGCAAGTTGGAGATAGGACAGATAGTTAGAATGATGCTCAAGTATTGTGCTTAAAATAAGATCCCCCTTTTTTAACCTTTTTTGTAAAAATCCCAACGCTACTAGATTGATTGCCTCGCTCGTATTTCTTACGAAGATGATTTCTTCAGGAGAAGCATTGATGAAAGAAGCAATTTTTTCTCGGGCTTTTTCAAAGGCAAGGGTGGTTTGTTCAGCTAAGCTGTAGACGCCCCGATGGACATTAGCACCCAAATTTTCGTAGTAATTCGTTATTGCCCTAATGACGCTCTCGGGTTTAAAGGTGGTAGCGGCTGAATCGAAATAGATTAATTTAGGGTGGGATTTAAAGATTGGAAACTGAGATTTTATTCTCTTTATCATTTTTCAGTTTTAAATCAATTAATCTATCAAGCTCTAAGGCATACTCAAGTGGTAATTTTTCAACAATAGGTTCCACGAAACCATGGATAAGCAAAGACTCTGCTTCTCTCTCTGAGAGTCCCCGAGAGAGGAGATAGCATAGCTGCTCTTCCTCAAGCTTACCAGCTACAGCCTCATGGGTAACCCTACTCTCGGGGTTTTTTATGCTCACCTGTGGAATGGCTAAAGAGGTTGAGTTTTGATCCAAGATGAGCGAGTCGCAGCGCATATGGGCTCTTACTCCTTTGGCGCCTTCTTCAATTTTGATGGAGCCCCTAAAAGTATTTTTACCTCCAGCGATAGAGATGGATTTTGAAGAAATATCTGAAGAGGTGTTTTTAGCTTTGTGAATCATACGAGCCCCACTATCTTTTATCTCTTCTCCGCTAGCAATAGTAAATCCTCGATAGCTGCTTTTAGCATTGTTGCCCAGAAGGATCGAACTGGGGTAAACCATAGAAACAGCTGAACCCAGAGAGATGGTTAGCCAATTCACCCTGCCATTTTTTGCTACCAAGGCCCTCTTTGTGTTTAGATTATAGATATTTTTTGCCCAATTTTGGAGGGTAATATAATTAACTGTGGCGGATTCTTTAGCAAAAATCTCGACTACCGCTGAGTGTAATGATTGTTTGTGATAACGAGGGGCTGTACAGCCTTCTATATAAGTGAGAGAAGAATCTGCCTCGGCGATAATCAGGGTGTGTTCAAATTGTCCGAAGTTCGCCGAGCCTATATAGAAATAAGATTGAAGGGGCGATTTGACTTTTACTCCTTTTGGTACATAAATGAAAGAGCCACCTGACCAAACAGCAGCATGGAGAGCAGTGAATTTATTATCGGCTATCGGAACGCAATCTGTCATAAAATATTTTTTGATAAGCTGGGGATATTTTTTCACAGCTTCATCTGTACTGCAAAAAATCACCCCCTCTTGTTCGAAGTGCTTTTTTAAGCTTTCATAAAAGATTTGAGACTCATATTGACTGGTTAGTCCAGCTAAAAAACGTTGCTCGAATTCGGGCAGCTCCAGTTTTTCATAAACTTCTTTTATCCCTTTTGGCACCTCTTCCCAAGACGAAGTAGGGGTTTCTAAGGTTGGTTTAAAATAGTAGATATTGTCAAAATCAATTTGAGAGAGATCCGGTCCAAAGGTAGGAAGGGGTATTTTTTGGAAAGCCTTAAAACCTGCAATTCTTTTTTTAAGCATCCAGGTTGGTTCTTTTTTATAGACAGAGATTTCTTTTACCCTCTCTAAAGAGAGCCCCCGCGGGAAATGTCTTTCTTTTTCTGTCTTGGCGTTTTTCATTTCGTTTTCAACTTTGAGTTTAATCTATTATTATAAAATAAAATAATTTTTATTCTTTCAATTTGTATGATAACATCATACGCTTCATATAAATTGTATGAAATGTATGAAATAAAGTATGATATTTTCATAAAATTTGCATAAATTAATTTTTTATTTTAATTATATAAAAATTTTAATCTCATTTTTCAAATTCTTTGCTTTACTTGAGAGAGTTTGCCATTTTTTAGGAGATATATTGACTGGAAATCAAGGCTTTCCAAAATCTGTTTATTGTGGGTAATCCAAAGGATACCCTGGTTTTTTGGTTTATTTTTTACTATCCCTATGAGGTTTTTTAAAGTCTCTTTATCCATATTGGCGTCTAGTTCATCAAAGATTGCCAATTTTGGTTTCAGTAAAAGATATTGTAAAAGCTCCAGTTTTTTTCTCTCTCCGCCGGAAAAACCCTCGTTGACCGTGCGTTCTAGAATTTTTGGCGAGAGTTTAGCCTTCTTTAGTTGCTCAAGTAGTTGCTGATGTTGATGAATGGCGCCAATTTTTCTTAAAAAACTATAAACCTTTACTCCATAAAGCGCTGGTGGGAATTGATAACAAAGAAGAATTCCCAATTGAGCCCTTTCGCTCATAGAAAGACCATTTAACTTCTGCCCCTCAAAGTAGATTTCTCCATCTACATAAAGATTAGGATTACCAATGATGGCGTTGACCAGGGTGGTTTTACCAATAGCGTTACGGCCAAGCAGGGCAATATTCTGGTTAATATCAAGTTCTAGGCTTACCCCCTTGATTACTTCTTTATTCTGATAACTCACCCTAAGATTGCGAATGCTGAGCAGCATTGAACTAAATATTGAGAAAATCACTTAGTTTTACTTTCGAAAAGAGTTCAGACATTTTGTTTTCAGCCTGTTGCCAGGTAGAGAAGACCGGGCAATGACCAACCAGCTGACAATTGCCCCTTTCACAAGGAATGCGGAAGAATTTGTCTTTTTTGAGGATCTCTGCTAGAGAGATCTCTTCTATCTGTTTTGCCAATCTATAACCGCCGTTTTTACCCTCTTTGCTCTCAATTAGAGCTTGCGAGATAAGTTCTCTGGCGACTGCCCTCAGAAACGGCAGAGGCAGTCTTTTTTCCTCTGCAATTTTCGCAATCGAAATAAAATTGTCGCCCGCCTGCGCGAGAGCGACCAAGAGGATGATTTTTAATTCTTGAATTTTGGTAATACCCATCTCGGCAATTAAATTTATATTAATTCTATATTAGTTAAAAAAAGAATGCAAGACCCCTGTCCGGTCTTGCTCTGTTTCGTAGGCTTTTTGAAGACCTTTTGTAATTTATAAAGAGCATTTTTGCATATTTTCCTCATCACCCAAAAATGCTAAGCTATACGAGCAATATCCAAATTAGGATAATCAAAAGAAGCAAACCTTCATCTTTGTGGATACCGATTCTTCTTTTTAGTAGTTTAATATGTTATCTAAGATTCAGAGGGTAAAATGTTTTCCCCGTTACAACTAAAAAGAAAAAGAGGCTATTTTGGTATTGCCTTTTTTGAGCCCAAGTTTGAGGAGAATATTGGCACTGTTATCAGATCTGCCAACTGTTTTGGCGCGGATTTTGTTGCCATTATCGGCGCAAGGTATAAAAGACAGCCGGCGGATACCACCAAGGCAGAGAGACATATTCCCTTTTTTGAGTATAAAGACCTTCAGGATTTTTTTGATCATCTTCCACGAGGTTGCGAAGTTGTAGGGATAGAATGTGATGGCAAGCAGTCTCTAGAAAACTTCTATCATCCTGAAAGATGTGTTTACCTTTTTGGAGGTGAAGATAGGACTCTGCCACCAGAAATAAAAAAGCGGGTAAGGATTTCCACCCTATACTCTTTCCCGCTGAATGTAGCGGTTTCGGCCTCGATTGTGCTTTATGACAGATCTCTGAAGAGGAATCTGTTGAGGTATTAAGTTGGGGGTTTTTTATTTTTGTAGATTTTGTTATCTTTATAAATATCATGACTAGAACCGCTGTCATTGTTTTACCCTTAGCCCTCTTGGCTCTTTTGGTAGCAATCTTTCTATTTGTCAAATACCTACCCGGCAAAGAACAGGTTGTTTCTCCTAAAGAGATTCAATTTCAAAGCGAGACCCCACCCGCCAAACGGGTTAAGGATGGGTGGTTACGCGGTCCTCAGGATGGCACTCTGGATCTTGTGGAATTTGCCAATTTTAGCTGTCCGGCTTGTGCTGCTTATGCGCCGGTGCTTACCCAACTGCTTAAAGGTATCCCTAGTCTTAAAATTACTTACAAGCATTTTCCCTTTTCTTACCATAAAAACGATATTCCAGCAGCTATGGCTGCGGAAGCAGCGGGTGAGCAGGGTAAATTTGCCGAGATGGCTGAGCTTTTATATACTCGCCAGGATGAATGGGTAAACAGTAAGGGTAACGAAATTTTTGTGCGTTATGCCGAAGTCCTGGGTTTAGATGGGGAGAAATTTAAGAAAGATTTGGAGAACAGTGAGTTGAGGACCCGAATCACCACCAACTTAAGCGAGGCAAATCAACGCCAACTTGACGCCACCCCTACATTCTTTCTTAACGGTAATAAAATTGAGTTTCCTCCTGACTATAATCAGGCTTTCAAAATTATCACGGCTGTTTCTACAAGTAAGCAATGAAATCTAAAAAAGTCCCATCTGCTGTTTTAGTGGTCATTTTGATCCTTACGAGCGGTTTTTTCTTGCGCTCACTCTTTTTATCTTCACCAAAAGAGTATGTTTTTGACGAGGTTTATTTTGCCAAGTTTGCTAGTGCGTTAACAAGAGGAGAATATAATTATGATATTCATCCCCCCTTGGGTAAGGTATTGATTGGACTGGGCATTAGGGTTTTTGGGGATAACTTTTTAGGCTACCGCGTTATGCCTATGCTTGTAGGTACACTTTTCCTGCTTGTAGTCTATCTTTTCGCCAGAGCCTTTTTTGAAAACGAAATCACAGCCCTTATCGCTTTTCTTATTGCTTTCTGCGAAGGTACCTATCTTGTCTACTCTCGACTGTCGCTGCTGGATATTTTTATGCTGAATTTTGGTTTTACTTCTCTCTACTTTTTGGTCCTCTATCTGAAGAGAGAGAGACTACTCTGGCTCTTCTTAGCAGGGCTGTTTGCCGGTTTAACCATTTCGATTAAATGGATTGGGTTAGGAATTCTTGCCTGCGGTTTTGTTTTTTGGCTGGTTTTTTTGCAAAAGAAGACTCTTAAAAGAGTTTTACTCTTTCTGGTTGCTTTTCTGGTTGTGCCCCTTCTTATATATGTCGCTTCTTTCAGATTTGTCTTTAAGGAGGATTTTTGGTTTAATCTAAAACTCTGGCATTTTCAGTCTTGGAATTACAATATCCATCTTAGTGAAGGTCATCCTTATGGCGCAAAATGGTGGACTTGGCCGTTGCTTTTAAGGCCCATCTGGTTTTATTACAAACAGGTTCCTCCATCTAGAGTAGCTGGCATCTTAACCATCGGTAACCCGCTGCTTTGGTGGCTAGCCAGTCTAAGCGTGGTTTATGAGCTAATGAGGAACTATCGGCGAGGAGACCCAAAAGTCTCTGTTTTGCTTGCTGGTTGGGCAATCTTTTTTCTTCCCTGGATGCTTGTGAGCCGTGTTCTCTTTCTCTACCATTATCTCTTCTCTTCGGTTTTTGCCTATTTGATTTTGAGCAATGCCTTAGGTGGGCTTTGGCAAAACCCCAAAAGCCGTCCCATTGCTCAATCCCTTCTTGTTTTAGGCTTTCTTGTCTTTTTGTTTTTCTTGCCGCTCTGGGTAGGTGCGCCTATCTCCGAGAGATTTTACAGTTGGCACATCCTTTTTAGAAGCTGGATTTGATTTTAATGCTTTTCTGACCCTTAAAAGTTCAATAAAGGTTTTAAGGATTGCCCTGCCGGCTCTTAACTTAGAATATTTATGGTGCTGCCAAGAAACGCCTACTTCCTTAATCTTAAAACCCCTTTTTTGAGCAGCAGCCAGAATCGCAAAATCAAATCCCCAGCCAAAAATCTCAAGCTCATTGAATAAAATTAGCGCAGGCTTTTCTCCAAATAATTTAAAACCACACTGGCTATCTTTTATGTCTAAATCTAAAAGGACTTTG
>Ga0207433_10005902_pt1 | contig 21598 bp, 14 predicted proteins | sample YelNatPaOPGAMG01_FD_187559 | JGI IMG/M metagenome (GOLD analysis project Ga0207433, IMG submission 187559) | Hot spring thermophilic microbial communities from Obsidian Pool, Yellowstone National Park, USA - OP-RAMG-01 (SPAdes) (version 3) | ecosystem: Environmental > Aquatic > Thermal springs... | reverse complement strand
ACAAACATCAAGAAATGGGAATGGCTCGTGTCGAAGTTCCTGTTCTATACCGCCCTGCTATCCTTCTCGCTCGTCATGACATATCTCGTCGGGAGGATGGCGTTCGACATGCAATCAGTATTGACCCTGATGGCCTTTGTCCTCATGGCTGCAGGTGCGTTCGCGTTCACGGCCTTGGGCATGTTCGTCGGGATACTCGTCAAGGACCCGGAAGGAGCAACCGCCATCGCGAACGCCATTGGATTTCCTATGATGTTCCTTTCCGGCAGCTTCTTCCCGATCGAAATCATGCCCGATTACCTGCAGGCCGTCGCTTCGGTGCTTCCCCTGACATATCTGAACAACGGCCTAAGAGATACGATGGTGTATTTCAACGATGCAAGCGCGCTCGTCAACCTCGCAATCGTGATCGTGTGCGGGGTCATCTTCTTCCTGCTCGCGAGCAAATACATGTCCTGGGAGGAAAAATAGACGGGGTGATGATTCAGAATGAATCATCATGGGAACATCCTGGCTTTTCTGTCATTATCGAAAGTAATTTAGCCTATGAAAATCGACAGTCTAAACTCCAGCCCGTAGGGAAATCGCTGCAGTCGCAAGCTCGCCTGCCCTTTTAAACCCCTTCGGATTTCGTTTTTCGAATTTTCTTTCATTCTTGGTTTTAATTCGCTAATCTCCCCAGAACAAGCATATGTTCTCGAAACACCGGTTTTCATAGGATTTCTACACTGCCAATATCTGGTTGCTAAATAGTATATATATATCTCGATTTTGAATGCATGACCTCTGTCGGAAAAAAACCGATTATAATCAAAAAGGAGGGATGCACGTGGTTTTGAAGCCCATATCTCTCGAAAAGGCAAAGGAGATTGCCGCCCAGAAGGGCCTGAAACCTGCAAAGGTGAAGGGGACTTCCGAGCTAGAGTTTACGAAGAGTGGCAATGATAGGCTCGAAGTGATCGACTGGGCGGAGTTCGAGCAGATAGCCAATCAGAAAGGCCTTGTGGTCTGCGAGAGCGGCGGATTCCTGAAACTGAAAAAGAAAGCATGAGATTGAAGCGATGCTTTCTCATCCGTCCAAAATCTCTTAAGGTGAATAGAGCCTTGTCTTGTTTCTTTTTGTTTTTTCTTGATTCAAATTTTTACTATTTCCATAAATCAAAGACTCTAATGCTTTAAATATGAAAATATCCCAATGGGTCTTTGTCTCCAAATTATAATTTATAAGTGGTCATTGGCAATCCTCAAGAAGTGCAAATACTATCAAGAGGGAATAAAAATTTTCGTAGCCGAAAATGCGGATATAAACTCTGGCTAGTAAGAAAACCGCTACAGTCAAAGCCTCGTCTGCCCTCTTTAAAACTCTTCGAATTTTTATTTTCCTGAGCACACGCATCGATCCGTGGTAGTTTTATTTCGACCGGGGATATGATTCGACCCCTTTGATATGCTCGAGGATGCTCCTCCAGGTTGTGCTAGACCCGATTGTAGATGTGAAGCGAACGTATCCATTCTTTGTACTTAAAAGAGTGAGGTTTTCATCTAATAAAAGAGAGTGCATATGAAAAGGTTTTAGACTCAGAACCGTTTGATAAATGTTTTTCTAAAGAGAGGACCAACCCTTCGTCTTCCGAACAAGAAAATTTTCGCGATTGATAACAAGAATTAAATTGGCGTTGCGATGAATTACTGCCATCGGCCAAGATATTTAGGTTAGTTTAAAAAGACCAACAGTAAAGCAACTTTAATATAAAGAATGTGAACTATAGCTTTATATTCATATAGGCTTTATATTGATTGAATCTCATTAGGAATATGATCTTTATGTCATATATGATAGCCTTTAGCAAGAAAAATATATGGAATATCTATAACGTTATAGTTCTTGTCGCATTGATTCTGTTGTCAATTTTTCTGGTCAGCATTGGAAATAACTCAGCGCTCTCGCAATCGAAGGAGACTGTGGTTTCCGCTTTAGCAAATACTCCTCAAGCGCCCCAGCCACGAAATCTTACGTTCTACATGCATAATAGCACAATCGCAAAAGACGTAAACGGTGTCTCGACTCCTTACATATTTGATACTTGCCAGTCATTTGGCAAGAATAATACAGTTGCCAAACTGCAAGATGTCAAGCAAGATTGGTATTTGTTCCCTTCACTCGCGGGAAATCTGACCGTCAACGGCACAATAACTCTGCATGTTTTTGTAAGCGTCTCCCTTGTCAACAGCCAAATCACCCCGACCCTGACCATCTCGGAAATAAACGGTACGGGAAGTACCACCTGGTCCTTGCAAATGAACTATGGGTCTATTTCCTGGTGGGCTGATCCACATGACCTTGTTCTGACAATGAGCGATGTGCATCACACATTCTTGGCGGGATCCACTATCCTGATCGTGCTAGAAATTGTTTCCGGTTCCAGGATAGTCACGATCTGGTATAATTCATCCTGGGTTCCAACCCATCTAATCATTCAGTCAGACGATTTCGCCGAGGTCAATAGCATTGCATTTCTTGATCATATCGGACAGCCGCGGGTCAATTTCGATCCTCTTGTACCGAACAATACCATCCAAATTGTTGTGAATGTTACAGACCCGCTCGGAGGTTACGATATCAGATGGGTCAATCTCACAATCGACCGACCGGGCGGAGGATATGAGCTTGTAAGTGCTCCAATGACAAAGATTGCAGGCAATCCCTTTTCGTGGGTTTCGATCTATCAATTGTGGTGGAACTACAGTGGTAAGCCTGTTGGCAGATACAATGTAACCGTTAGCGTGCTTGATAACAGCGGGTTTTACTACTTTGAGGAATTCTTATCGACCAATGGGTTCTTGTCTCAAATGGATTCGTACTTCTTCATTGGCGGACTTCCAGTATATGTCAATGTCAAAGCTATTGATTCGAAAGACTATGTCCTATCGCATGCTACAATTGTATTGAAGAGTGGAAACGTTGCCGTGGATAGCAGGACAACGGATGCATATGGAATGGCAAATATGACCATGGCCAAGGGTATTTACACGTTTGAGGTCATCTGGCAGGACGTACTCGTAGCATCTCAGGTCCAGAATGTAACCGATAATATCACAGCATCGAACCCGTTGTCGATCGGTTGCAAAGTCTACTATCCGATCTTCCAAGCGCAAGATGCTGCTGGCACACCCCTTGCAGGGGCATCGCTACTCTTTATCGTTCCTAATGGCCAGAAGATCGGACCTTACAAGACGAACGATAGTGGCATTGTTGAGCTTATGCAAGTTCCTATCGGCATATACGGTCTAACTGCTAGCTGGCGCGGAGTCGAAGTTTTCCATGGAAATGAATCCGTCACAAGCAACGATGTAATCTCATTCATGACGGCGGTTTACGAGCTCACTGTGACTGCAAAGGCAGAGAATGGAGAGCTCTTGGCAGGCGTATTCATAAGTGTCGTCGATTCAGAAGGTCTCGTGTACGATGCAGGGATGACAAATTCGACCGGCACCGTTGTCTTGCGTCTGCCAGCTGGTAACTATACCTTAAAGGCGCAATACATAACCACCTATATGGGTTCGTATTACGACTCGGGTGTGCGCATGATCCCCATGAATCTGGTCAACTCCACAAGTATGACTGTCACCATCACTGGCTTCCCAATTTCTTTCACACAGACCCTGTATTTCATGTTCGCACTGGTATATGTAATAACAGTTGCGGTGCTGCTAATCGCGCTCTGCTTAGTATGGCGCAGGAAAAAAGAGGGCAGAGAGACTTCTCAAGCATCTCGCCCGGAACAAAAACCATGATTGTTTGCGGACTGCACTACTTCAAAATCGAGAAGGAAGAATTTCATCGAACCAGATCCTGAAAAGTATAACACTACTCCGCGAATAAGAATCGCGAAAAAACGCTGCTAAAAAATCGGGGTGCGGCATAGAAGGAAATAGACTGTGCTTGGGACCCTGACGAAAAGAATTTAGCAACGTTTTATATTTCATCAACCGGGATGCGCTCTTGGATAGTTCGCTGCTTGCTCTAATCATCTTCGCGGCCGTCTATGCGGTAATCGTATTGGACCTCGCGGACAGGACTGTCGCCGTGATTTTCGGGGCGCTTCTCATGGTTGGTCTCGGGGTGCTGAGCGAATCCCAGGCCATCGCGGCGATCCACTGGGAGGCGATAGGACTCATATTCGGGATGTTCGTCCTCGTCGCCGCGCTCAGCGAGAGCGGCTTTTTCAGGTGGATAGGGCTGCAGACCCTGAGAGCAACAAACTTCGATCTCCTCAAGATATTCATATCATTCTGTGGTCTCGCAGCATTCCTCTCCGCGTTCATGGACTGCATAACAGTAATGGTATTCATGGCATCGCTCACCGTTGAGGTGTGCGCGATCCTCAAAGCACCGCCCATGCCGATAATATTCGCCGAGATATGCTCCTCAAACATCGGCGGAAGCGCCACGATGGTCGGGGATCCGCCGAACGTGATAGTTGGAACGGAATTGAACCTGACGTTCATCGACTTCGTGACCCACACCGCGCCGATCGCGATGGTGGCCTTCGCCACGATTCTGCTCTTCTTCGGGTTCACATACAGGAGGATGTTCGAAAAACGGAACATCGATGTCGAGAAGATAATCGAGGAGAACAAGCATCTGGACCCGTTCAGCGCTGTTAAGGACATCAAGCAGATGAGGATGGCTTTGATGGTGTTCGCATTCACGGTTACGCTGCTCATCCTTCATAACGTTCTCGATATGCTGGTCGCATATGTCGCCATCCTGGGAGCCGCCCTGGTGATCCTCCTGGGCAGGAGGAAGATAGACGATCTCATCCAGAAAATCGATTGGCGCACGATAGTCTTCCTCGCGGGACTCTTCGTGATGGTCGGGGGGCTTGAGAACAGCGGGTTGCTGTCGAGTTTCGCGCACTCGCTGACCGGAATCTCGGGAAGGGATGCCCACCTGCTCGCAACGACTCTACTCTGGCTGGTAGCAGCAATGGCCGCGCTGTTCGATAACATACCGCTAGCCGCAGCGATGGTCCCAGTAATACAATCGATATCATCAACTACAGGGATTCCTGCAGATAAACTTGCCTACACAGCCACCCTTGGATGGGATATCGGAGGAAACGCGACACCGATAGGAGCCTCAACGAACATAGTTGCGCTGGCGGTCGCCGAGAAGCACAATCTTCAGTATTCCTGGAAGGAGTACTGCAAAGTGGCGATACCCGCTTCTCTCGTCGCATTGGTTGTCATCAACTTACTGATCTTGCTGTTATTCTTCTGAGTATGCACCGACAAGGTTTATTCTTGAAAAAGCCATTGCCGGACGTGCATTGAAATGGCCAGAGCTTCGAAAGGTAAGATGACATACGCCAAGGCCGGCGTGGATATAGATCTCAAATCCGAATGCATTTCCGCATTGGTTGATAAGCTCAAGGATAAGAGAAAAGGCAAATGGAAATTGCTCGATGTCCCCGGACATTTCACTGGCCTGATAGACTTTGGCGATCTTGCCCTGACGTTGTGTACCGATGGCGTCGGAACGAAATTGCTCATCGCCGAGGAGCTCGGAATATGGAATACTGTTGGAATCGATTGCGTCGCGATGAACGTCAATGACACGATATGCGTAGGCGCTGAGCCCGTGGCGTTCGTCGATTACATCGCGGTCGACAACCCGAGACCTGAGATTATGAGCGAAATCGGCATCGGGCTTCAGCGGGGGATCGAACAGGCAAACGCCGTCATAGTCGGAGGGGAGATCGCCGTCATGCCAGAGCTCGTGAAGGGGCTCGATCTGAGCGGCACCTGCCTCGGGGTTGTTGAAAAGAACAGGATAATCACAGGGGAGAGATGCGTTCCTGGGGACGTAATCATCGGGCTGCCGAGCTCGGGCATACATTCCAACGGCCTGACGTTGGCAAGAAGGATTGTGGAGGAAGCTGGCTACAGCTATAAGAAATACGTGCCATCCCTCGGAAAGACGATCGGCGAAGAGCTGTTGACACCGACGAGGATCTATGTGAAACAGGTCCTCAGAATTGTCAGGGAGTTCGAGGTGCACGGGCTTGTGAACATCACGGGCGGCGGTCTCAGGAATTTCGTGAGATTGAAGAAGGGGATCGGTTTCGAGATCGACCAGCCAATGGAGCCGAACAGGATCTTCACGCTGATACAGGAGCTCGGCTCGGTCGACGATGAGGAAATGTACCAGACATTCAACATGGGGATGGGGTTCGCGCTGATAGTCCCGAGCAGAATCGCGAAGTCGGTTGTGAGACGCCTCGGGAAAGGTGCGAAGATAGTGGGCAAGGTAAATGATACCGGCAAGGTATCCGTGCCCTCAAAGGGGCTGGAGTACAGCAAATATTGAAAATCAGATGCTTCCCTTGAGCCTCGTCCGGACCGCAGTGCTGATTGCCCCTACGACCGCTCCCAAGGCAGTACATGTCTCGAGCGATTTTCCTCGACCAGTCACGTCGAGGTGCAGTTTTCCGAGTTCGAACATCTCTTCGGGAAGCCCCTTCGGACCGAGACCGAAAAGCAACAGGAAGGATTCTCCGGAGATCGCTCTGGCGGCGATCTCGTCCACCGTCACGATCCTGTTCGGCCAGGGCTTTCTTGTGGTTATCACCAGAGTCCCGAGCTGCGGGGGAAAACCTCGCTCGGGGAGATCGAACACCAGAAGCCTGCCGAGCTCGGATAACTCGACCGTATATTTTCCTTCGTCGCCGATGGATGTAGTGCCTGAAATCCACTGCGCGACCTTCTCCGATGTGTCGAGCTCCTTCGGAAACGGGAATCCGAATACCGCAAGGTTCCAATCGAACGCCTCGGCCAAAGGCGCAGCCCGCGCGATTATTCGCCTGTGCGCTTCTCGGAATTGCACGAGATTGTAGGAGTTGTAAAGACCTATGGTCAGTCTGCCCAGGCGCTCACGGCATGTCGCTCTCATTTTCGACGATTATGCAATCATAATTACAATATTTTTCGCTTCTCGGAGTTCCAGCTTCATTCGACAATCGACGAATGTCGCTTCTATCAAGATTTGTAACCACGCCATCATCCTTTAAATACTACGTACTGCCCAGAGAGAAATCGAAGCTCGGGCCATGCATCAATAACGATGGTGAGAGCGCATGCTCTTGCCGGGTTCTGAACGAAAACATGGTCCGAGCAGTGTATGGCCCGGGCTTCACGAGCGAAGGCCAGAACCATGGACGGCTACCGCGATCGCAACGTCGAGCTCGACAGGATGCGAAAGCGAAGAGCATCCGATCAGCCAAAGGCATCGACGAATGGCGAAGGAGCCGGAAGGAACGGTTCTGGCAACGGCCGCAAGACCAATGGCTTCACAAACGGATTTTCTCGGAGCGGCAGGTTAGGAAGAATAAACGGACTGACGAACGGCCTGACAAATGGCATTCGGAATGCCAGGATCGGACTCTACAACGGGCTGGTTAATGGGCTCGAGCGAAAGACTGGCCTGATAAACGGGAACGGGTTCATCAACGGTTTCAGGCTGACGCCATTCCCGCGGAAACTGCCGCTCAGGCGCAAGAAGCCGGGTATGAGGCTTGCGGCCTCCCTCGCTCTCTCCGCCATAATCATACTCGTGCCATTCCTCCTGATATTTTCTATGCCGCCCTCGGCCATCAAGATCGATGGCTATTTCTTCGATTGGGACAGGGCAGGCTATCTGACAGAAGACGCACCGACGGCTGACCCGTTGATAGACATCATGCAGTACTCGATGGTCCGCTGGAACGATGTCGTGTACTGCTACGTCGCTACAACGGAGAAACCTTTCCTGCCAGGGAATTCCACTCCTGTTGCGATATACGCGATGATCGATATTGACAATGACATGAGCACCGGATATTCCGTCGGCGAGCTCGGCGCGGACAGGATGATAGAGATAATGGGCTGGAACGAGACCGTCCAGTCCGCGAAGGTATACATCTTCCCCGAGATGGGGAATACGAGCGATTTCAATTCGTTCATCCCGGATGGGAACGTCGAAATCGCAAGCTCGGGGAACAAGATCGAGTTCTCCTTCGTGGAGAATACAGGTGCGGACCCGACCATCAGGTTCTTCTCAAAAAGTCATTCTGGCTCCCAGGATGCCGCCAGGTTCGCCATAAAGCACGATCGGCCGGCCCTAAGGGCCGAGATAAACCTGGGAATGCCCGAAGTCGTTCTCCCCGAAATCCGCGAGAAGGTGATGGATATAACGATAGAATCCAAGAGGGGGAATGCCCGCCTGACCGCGCTGAACTTCGAGCAGCTGGGGAATGCTAGCTCATACCGGTTGCTCGTCTATGACGGGGACGAGTTGATTGGCCAATCGACCTCTGACAGGGTCCTGATAGAGCCGTCGGTCGAAATCATCGAGGGCTTTCCGAAGACCCTGCATGTGTTCGCAATCGTTGGAGATGGCCAGAACACGTCCTCGTTCGGCCTATCGCTGCTGCCAAACAATATAACCAATGAGGGCGATCCGGTAATCCTGGAGGTCAGGCAATCGGGTGCAAAGGTTTCTTATATCGGACAGATACCCGACAGGATCGTCATTGACGGCGCATTCGCCGACTGGAAGAACGGATATGTGACAGAGGACCCGGTCGGAGATGTGAGATTCATCAATTCGACGATCGGCAAGGACCCGGCAATCGATATCACGCAGTACGGGATGTACTCGAATGGAACCGATGTAGCGATGTATCTGTCAGTGGTAGACAACATCGCGAACGGCACGTACCTGCCGCGTGACATCGCCCTGCCAGTGCCCTCGCAGGGCCTGCCCCCAATCAAGTCCCCCGAGCTGATAGGAGCGGATATCGCAGGAGCCATCCTCGATACCGACCTGAACGTCTCCACAGGCGCGAATGCGAGCGATCTGCTTGGTGCCGATTACCTTGTATTCATCGCCGGGAAGAAGGGCATGATATTGGTCTCGGAGCTCTACAGGTGGCAGGGCGGTCCCGATGATGGCGAGTGGACAATCGTCGGCCCTGTGCAGGTCGCAATAGATGTCAGAAGGATGGAGTTCGCGTTCAACATCTCCTGGATAGGGCTTGGTGACCTCGACGTCGCCGCGGTCATGTTCTTCATGACCGATTGGAAAGAGGGCGGGGACATGTCCGACAGCATCCTGCCGCTTGCGAAATGGCAGCAGGACCTCTACAGCAGGGCGTTCGGCGGCATCATAATCAACGAAGTCTATAACGTCAGGAATCAGCCCGATTGGGTGGAGCTATATAACACGGGGAGCGAGCCGATATCGTTGAGCGGATGGACATTGTACGATGGAGACCGACTCATTGCTGTCTTGCCGGACATCGTATTGAATCCCGGAGAATTCTATGTGATATCTGGATTGAATTTGCAAAAACTCGTGGCGATACGGCTGTATGATAACAGCGGTCGATTGCAGGATGCTGTGAAGGTCGCGGAAAGTCCTTGGCCGAGATCCTGGGGCAGGACAGGTGATCCGCCGTATTACAAATGGACATGGCTCGTTCCGACGCCTGGAGAGCTGAACCCAGGACAGGTTGCGATACCGGAATTTTCAAACGTGATAATTCCGATATTGTCCATCATGGGGTTCTTTGTGTTCATCAGATTGAGAAACCGGAGGAAATGCGATGGGCGAAGCTGATGACCGACGGAGAGCCCGTGAGTCCGAGCACGAGACCCTCGATCTCGAATTCCGAAAGGGCGAACCTGTCCGCCTTATATCGATGTTCGGGGGCTACAGGCACGAGCAGATAGACGACAGGCGCCAGATGACGGAGCTCGGCAACCCGACGATAATTCTGCTACTGGCGTATCTGCTTACCTTGCCGGGAATCATCCTGACATTCTTTGCGTTCAAACCGCTGTGGTACTACGGGTTCAACGTGTACAGCATCTATGTGTTTCTTCTTTCGGCAGGATGCATAGCGGCCGGTTTGTACCTGCTTTTCAGGAGGATTGCCAGCAGCCCGAGATCGAGCCACTACGTGCGCGACTTCCGGCTGTTCGCTTCTGCTGGCTGTGTCGCGTCAGGGTCGATATTCCTGCTGATACTATTCGGGCCAATTTATCCTGAGGCTGCGATACTCTTCTCGGTCATTTTCGTCGCGGCGATGATAGCCTGCATAGCCTCCGCGAGGAACATCGAGAGGGAAGACATGGTTCCTTTTGCGTTCTACGGAATAGGAGCGACCGTCGTCGCGCTCGTCCCTGTCCATCAGGCATTCGGCCTTTGGGGAGGTGGCGGAGGCAGCTTTGAGTTCACGATATTGGATGGCATGCTGATCGTCGTCGGCGTCACCGTGTCCCTGATATCCCTGAACAGCATCCGCAACCGAAGCGGATACCTTGCGGCCTGGCTCATAGGTGCGATGCTGATAGCTCTGGTGTCGTATCATGAGCTAACGGGGATAACCGCCTCGGGCTCGTTCGAGATATATGACCAGGCATTGGCGCTCGAGGGGGCCGTGTACTCGCTCATACCCCTTTCATTGTATCTCATAGGCGAATATCGAAGCGCCAAGCTCTGGACTCATGTCGTGAACACGAAACGCGCCTTGGATTCGAACGATTACGACAGGGCGTTGAGGAACGGCGAGCGGGCGATCGAAATCCTCTCGAGCTCCGGGTTCTCGAACAAGGTCAGCTTGCCTTGGAGCTTATATGGGGATGTGTTTTACAAATTGGGGAAATTCAACAGGGCAAAGACGCTCTACGACATCGCCCTACAGATAGACCCGTACGATTACGAGACCTGGTCCAACCTTGGAAATATGTATCTCGTCAAGGGATACAACGAGCATGCGCTTATGGCGTTTACCCGAGCAGCGGAACTCAAGCCGGATGATGCAAGGATCCTGAACAATCTCGGCGTCGCGAATCTTGCCTCGAAAAGGTACGATGAGGCGCTAAGGGCGTTCCAGAAAGCGACAGAACTGGATCCGGAATTCACGATCGCACGATACAATGCGGGCATACTGCTCCTCAGGCTCGGCCGGCCTGGAGCGGCGATGAAGCATTTCGAGATCCTGATGAGGCTCGCGCCCAACGATGAGAGCTACAGGAAAGCATATGAGCGAACCTCGCAGCTGCTGGTATATTTCCAGCAAGCAGCTGGCTGGAAGATGCTCGGGGCGGACGTGTCAGGCTTGGTAAATGCCATCGTCGAGAAGCACAGCAAGTTCAACGACCATTACTCGAAATTCCTAAAGGGGATAGCCTCGGATCTGAACAAGAAAGCAACCAACGGGGATAGGTCCGAGTCTGCGAAGCTCGCCCTGAGGCTGTTGAGGGAGATAGGTAGCGAAGGCACCAGAATAGACGACCTGAAAGCCAAATCGGGCATCCCGCAGGATCAGCTGATGTACTCTGTGGCAATCCTGGCACTCACGAACAGGGTCAGATTCGACACCGTGAACAACGAACTCAGATTGTTGCCTGTGACTCCTGCGACTCCCGAAGAAGGATCACTGTCCGGCGCCAAACTGAAGAGACATCATCTCGTATCCGGGAACAATAGTGCGTGACAATGCTGATATTATGTGGCGTGTGTTGAAACCTATACTCATCGTCGTAGCTTTGACCGCGGTCTCCCTCTCCCAGGGGTTTTTCGCATCAGGGCTTCCCCGGATGACCGAAGCCTTTTCATCAGACGATGCGAACCTCTTCCTAATGATCTACATGAGTGCCGATACCACCGGTTCTCCTCTGGATTGGACGGGAGATCTGAACGAGATGGAGAATGGTTTGATAAACAACAACATCACGGTCCTGGCATTGGTTGATCCGGAGGGCATTGGAGATTCGAGGGTATATCTCGTGAGAAGAGACATATCGGGCTCAGAGCAGATCATCTCGACGAAGCTGGAAAACCCGCCTTTCTTGCCATCGGATAACGAGGCGAATATGGGCGATCCGGATACGCTCTCCGGGTTCGTCCGTTATTCCCTGGCCAATTATTACAACGGTGGGACAATCGGGCTCGTCATCTGGGGTCACGGTGCGGGGTGGGCGGGAGTGGCGATCGACAAGTCCGATTATCTCACTCGTGCAGAATTGGCGACGGCTCTAGAAGAGATCGACAACACAATCTCTCGGCCAATCGATCTGATAATCTTCGATGCTTGTAGCATGGGGTCGATCGAGTTCCTGTCAGGGTTATCCGGTCTCGTCTCGCTGGCCGTCGCCTCTGAGATGGAAATCCCGGCAAGCGGCTTTCCTTATGATACGATATTGAGGAGGATATCCCTGAATCTCCCGATGCCCCCTTCGGAGATCGCCTTCTCATTTGCGGACGAATATGTCAAGCTGAGCGCCCTGATAACTGAATCGAGCGCTCAAGCATCCGTGATAGACCTGAGTGCGCTCCCGGAAGCTCAGGAGAGGATCGCGAGTCTATCACGGACATGCATCCTGTTCGATCCCCTATTGCGAGACCTGTTTAATGATACGAGGGATTTGAGCGCAGCCATACAGGCAACTGGCTCTATCGATGTGATAGATTACCTGTCTCGATTGTGCGAGCACGATGACGTCCCGAGGAAGTTATTGAGACCTGCCATCGCTGCCAAGGAGGCTTTGTCGCTCTCCGTGCTGCGCAACAGGGTGTTCGTATCCGCCTCGGACCTGTCTATCATCAGGCCTGAATCCCTGAGCGGGTTGACGATTTATTACCCAGATGTTCCAGTGTCCCTGACAGCATACCGAGAGACAAGCTCACTGGCAGAACTTTGGGGGGAATTCCTCAAGAGGGTGATGTCCGCGCATCCAGGCGCGCCGCCGGTGACCGGTCTCTCATTGCTGACTAGAGATCTCAGGTTCGACGACGGCTTGAACGATTCGTTCGAATTCGAATGGGAGGAGACACCCGAGGTGGTGAGCTGGGAATTCGAGTTCTGTCTCTCAGGATCCATCGATCCCGCCCTCGAGCGTTCGGCCAACGATACGGATATGCAGATACTGGTCGATGCCCTCGAAGCGGGGTTCTACGATGTCTTTGCGTATGGATTGGATGGTAACGGCGAGTACGTGTTTTTCGAGGGATTCCTGGGGCAGGCAGTCTCGAGATTCATAGATATCACCGCTCGCGTGCCTACCACGATCGACATTCGCGACACGCAACTGCGGATCACAAACCTGGGGTCCGGAGAGGTCACCTATGTCTCGGTCAGCCAGTACGACATTCCTCTGAGCTTTGCAGTGCCGACTCCGAACGCGATCGGGGACATCATACTCGTGGAGCTGTGCCGGAACGATACCGTGCTTGCCAGAGGCGTACTGATCCTTGACACTGGGACCTTCGAAATGCGGCTTTTCTCCGAGCCGACTGTTTCCCCAATATCGCTGTTCGTCCTGACGATGATCCTGGCATTCCTTTCGGCTTTCTCGGTACTGCATTTCCTTCGCATCAGGCACGAAAGGAAATCCCGATCGGGGAGATAGGACGGAAGCGCATCAGGTTTTTCTGTTTTGCCCGGATTCAATTAGGCGAGACAACCGCAACAATTCATCTTTCAGTTTTCTCTGGCGGACATACAGGTAAAGAAGATACGCCATGATTGCGCTCCACGCAAACAGCATCGCGATAAGAACGATCTCTATGCCCAATTCATCTCCTCCCGCTCTCGAGCTGGTGTATTCCGATGACGACATCCTCGAGATCCGACCTCAAGGATATGATAAGCATGCTCAGAGTCATGAGACCTATCACGCCGATCACCGAGAACCAATCGATATCCGATACGATACCCCAGATAATGGCGGAGACAGAATCGAAAATGAACATATTTCCCTGTGCGACGCTCACCAGAATCCAGACAATTATCGACGAGCAGGCGACCAGGGGCATCGCATCGGCGAAGACCGTCATCCAATGCTCTTTCATTTCTCGCATCACCGCTGCGACGATCATAATAGCCGCGGAGAGGAGCAAGAAAAAGGTGGAATAGGCAAGAATCAGGTGTTCGGAGAAACTGAGTGATGCGAGTATCAACATAGCTGCAAGGCCGAGAAGAGCTGTGACCTCGGTTGCCGCGTGCGAGAACATAGTGACCTGCAGACCTTTGACCACATGAGAGGCTATCGTCAGGAGGGATATCAGAAACACCGATAGGATAAAGCATATCAGGAACAGCGCGAACAGCCGAAAGACCGAGATAGACCACGCGCTCTCGAAAGACAGTTCGCCGATGGCTCTCGGAGATATCTCATCAGCTATCAGCACGGGTCCGATGGAGCTTTCCACGAGCTGGCCATGCGCTCTGATTTCAACCCCGTCTGGCGGGATCATGCCATTCACGGGACAAACGACGTATATCCGATCGCCGGTATCCGCATCTACCATCTCGAACCCGGACGAGCTCGCGTTCTCGGTCATGCCGAAAACATCCAATGTCACACCGTATAAAGAAGGAGCCTCGTCGATGACCGAAGAAATCCCGCAGGGCCCTTTTGTGAGGATGAACAGATTCGAGTAATTGAAGACGGTCAGCAGGACGATTGCGGAGATGAACAATGATGCTCGGAGCGCGTCTCGCCTTCTCGGTCCAAGAATCTCCTCACTGGCATCTGTCCGCTCGAAGAAAGCACTGGAAGACATTGACACCTGGAGTCGAAAATAGTTTTCGGACTATTAACAGTTGGCTCTGATGTGTCGGATAGAAATTGCAAAATCGATGATTATGAGACGGCGGAGAACATCTCCGCCCTCAGGTTTCTCGCTCCTGCGATATTCCGATTGCGAGAAGCGCTCAACTGCCGACAGCCCCGCGGCTGAGATCAGACAGCCTCAGGACATATAGAGTCGTTTCCTTCTCCCCTTCGGAGTTTTCCCGTTGGACTATTTCCCAGAAGATGTGTCCCCATTCCTTCTTGAATTGCTTTACGAGCTCGCGTCCTTCCTCGATATTGCCTACCCAAACGGTCACGCTGCTCGGTGTCGATTCTGTATAGTATTTGTCCAGGTTTACCATCCTAATTCCTCTGCATTTCTATTTCCGTTCATCTCAAGAGATAGGGCATTGAAGACGCTCATCATATGCTGCATGAGATCGTTCCCGTCCTCACCCCCATTTCATGAGATGCTCTTTTCTTTATTATGAGCTGCAAGATTATAAGCATTGCTATGCTGGCATTGTGATCGATTAAATCGTTTTCACCCGTGCTGAGCAGAAGAAAAGACCGCTTTTGGCGGATATTTGTGCACGATTTTCAAAGCAGTTGAAAACTCATGACGATTTCTTTTCATGGCGCTTCCGGGGACGGCTGCATATCGCGTATTCGTCCCCGTCAAAGAAGACATCGAGGTCCGGGTTCTGCTCCTGCAATTTCTTGATCTTATCTAAAACCTCGGATAGGCTCATATCCGTCGTCTTGTCGAGGACGATATGGATCTTCTTTTGCATAACCCTGCTCCCGTGCCAGTCCCTTGGTTTGTTATTGGGCTACTATGTACTTGAATGTTATTGCCGCCCTCAGAGAGTCGCCGGAATGGCAAGATGTGTATTGCCAGTATCGGACTCATCATCCATATGGAGATGATGGTTCTGCCGATGACCAAGGGGATAAAACCAAATATAAGGGCGAAAGATAATTAAGTATCCCGTTGCGTCCAGACGTAGCGGTAGGATTCGCCGTAGAATAGAAGATATCAGAAGGTGCGTTGAAAACCCCGTAATCAGGAACATGGTGATTCTGGCTTGTCTCCCACTGCAAAGAAGAAGATGATCACCTGCACGGAGTGCGGGAAGAGCTATTCCTCCGAGGAGGAACGGTGTCCTTATTGCGCTCAGGAGAAGGCGATGCCGGGCCAGCCAATCGATACCGGTCAAAAGGCTGAGACTCTCCCCCAAGAACTGTCCGTGGAGACGCCGAAAAAGGACGATCAGGAAGAGATAGCGAAATGGCTTATGGGGGAGTCGGGCGAGTTCGATTGGGGTAAGGAGTCACCGGGTATATCGAGCGCCGAGGCCGAATCAGGGACAACGTCCGAGACGGATGACAGCTCAAGGATAATCGAGGATTGGCTGAAAGGGAAAGTCGTGGATATCGCTTCCTGGTTGACCGCAGAAGCGGGAACGGAAGCGATACCGGGCGAGGAGATACCGGTACCTTCTGAGGCAGAGCGGGAAGAACTCGAGAAGGCCCGGGAAGATCTCAGGACACTCATCAACGACTTTAAGACGGGCAGGATTCCGATCGACGTTGTCGCAAATAGGATGAACGAAATATTGGCCTCGATAGAGGCATTGAAGGCTGAAAACAGCCGGCTGAAAGAGGAGTTGGAAAGCGTCAGGAAGAGCTCAACCGCGATCGCGAAGTATTTCAAGGCGGTGTACGGCAGCGAGAACATCGAGGCGGGGGAGATCGCGGACAGGCTCGCGCAGGAAATGACGGCGAGAGAGCAGCTCGAGATGGAGAACCTCAAGCTGAAAGCATCGCTTGAGCTCTACAAGGACCAGGTCGAGAAAGGTCTTTTGGCACTCCCCGCGGACGAGCAGGAATTGAAGAGACGCCAGCTGGAACTCGAAGAGAAGGAGCTCGCGCTCGAGGAGATGAGGAGATTCCTAGAAAAGAAGGAGAAGGAGCTGGCTTCTGAGAAGATGGACACGACGGCCGAGATGAGAGAGCGGTTCTCAGCGGAGCTACAGGAGAGAATATCAGAGTTCGAGAAGCGCGAGGCGAGCCTGAAGAGCGAGCTCGAAAGATTGACCTTCAGAAACAGGGAGCTGGAGCTATCGCTGAAACAGAAGGACGATGAGATACAATTGCTGATGCAGAAATCGGGAGCGAGCGAGTTGAGCGAGGCACTTAAGCAGCGGCTCACAGAGCTGCAGCGCTTGGAGCGCGAGCTCGCGCTCAGGAACGAAGAGGTCATCATGCTCAGGGAAAAGCTGCAGGCAAAGGAGGATGAGATGAACGCCCTGAAGGAGCCGATACGATACAAGGAGGATGAACTGCTCCGCAGGGAAGAGGACCTGATGCATAGGGAGAAACTGCTCGAAGAAGAAATCAAGAAACTCCAGCAACAGAAGGCGGAGTTGGGCTCGATGACGGAGATCGAGCTCAAGAAGAGATTGGAACAGCTCCAGGCGGAAATCGCCAAGAAGGAAGAGGAGATCAAGGCCAAGGAGAAATACCTGAGGGCGAAAGAAGAGGAGCTGAAGCTGAGGGAGGAAGGGGTAATCAGCAAAGAAATAGAGCGGAGAGAGGAGGAGAGGGCCCTCGAATTCAAGATAGAAAAGGTCAAGACTGGCACGCCGAGGCTGGACGACTTGCTTATGGGTGGCCTGCCCTTCGGGTCGAATGTCCTGATCTACGGTCCGCCGTTCATGGGCAAGGAGGTGCTGGTCAATTGCTTCGTCGCGGAGGGCATTTCGAAGGGCGTGCCCGTCATATGGGTGACGACGGAGAAGACCCCTGCCGAAATTAGGGAGGAGATGAACTTTGTCATCAGCGGGTTCGAGGAATACGAGAAGCTCGGACTGGTGAGATTCGTCGATTCGTATTCGAGAAGTATGGGGGACCAGGCGAACGATCCTAACGTTACATACATCGAGTCACCTACTGATTTCCAAGGGATCCAGAACGCGATCGAGGCGATCGCGAAAGAGCTGCTGCAGAAGCACAAGTACTACAGGTTCGTCTTCAGGTCTATCTCCACGATGATCGCCTATCTGGACCCCGCGACCGCCTTCAGGTTCCTGAACCCGATAGTGGGCAGGAGGAAACGAGACAAGGCGGTCAGCATGTACCTGATCGAGAAGGGAATGCACGGCGAGCAGGAGATACAGATGGTCGGGTCGTTGATGGACGGAATGATCGAGTTCAAGGTGGAAAACCTGAACACGTTCCTGTCGGTAAAGGGGATATGCGACGTGCAGTCCCGGGCCTGGATCAGATATACGGCCACGAAGAGCGGCGTGAGCATCGGCTCGTTCGCTCTAGACCATATCAGATGATACTGCGATACGATTCACCGGGATGGCAAGAAGCGCCAGTCCCTCAGATAATCTCCGGTGAGCTCCGTCTCGAATCCTTGGCGTCCGGTTTCTTTTGGGACATCTGCAGCGGCTGTATCGGCGGCAGTGGCGGCGGGAGCCCAATATCCTTCGAGACGACGACGGCTATCGGCATGCAGTTCGTTATGACCGCCCCATGCACGAGGTTCGCAACATCCGGAGGCATGTTATTCGTCTTCGACCACATCTCATAGAGCTGTTTCGCCTCGCCTTCCAGAAGCAGCCTTCCCTCCAAGCGTATGATGCCGACACCGGCATAATTCGCCGTGAACCTGAATTCAACTGTTGCCTGGGTTTCGCCCACGAGGGTTATCGAAGTAATCGTGCTGTTGTTGTCTATCCGGAGATTCTGCACCTTCTCGCCTGGTTTAGTGAACCGCTTCGCGTCTACCGAATTCACGTCGAAACCCTTGATCTGCATTTCCTATCGGTATTTACATACTCGATCCTGCTCTTTAATCCATCCATCGGACAACGTTCAGAACGGGAATATTTTCCGCGTTCTTTCCTCCTGAGACGTGCCACAGTATATATATTGCCAATCTGCTTTATCACGATACCCCCGGATACGTATCCGGGGAAATCAAAGACAACAGGAAGAGTTTGGCATGACTGACGGCATGATGAAGATCGAGGAGATCACACCCTCGAGCAAGCAGATAAACGTGATGGCGAAAGTTGTGAGCGTAGGCGAACCGAGGGAGATACCCTCCAGGTTCGGTCCGAGCCGAAAGGTCGCGGACGCGGTCATAGGCGACGAGACGGGGACCGTTATCCTGTCCCTTTGGGAGGACCAGATAAACCAGGTGGCCAAGGATGACATCATCAAGATGGAGAACGGCTATGTCTCGTTCGTCAAGAGCAAGGAGAACCCCGGCAAGGGGCATATCCGGCTGAACGTAGGAAAGTACGGCAAACTCGAGAAGCTCTCGGAAGGTATTTCCAGCGTGAACGAAGAGGTAAATCTGAGCGCGGTCGAGCATGACCTGCCGGACAGACCTCCGAGGAGGCGTGGCGGAGGAGGCAGGCGGAGAAGCTACGGCGGCGGCTCAGGAGCACAGAGGGACGACAGAGACAGGTTCTGATCTCTCCTCTGTCCCCAAAACCCTTTGACCCTTCTCATTGGATTGTTACTGGAAAGTGCGGACGGAAAGGATATTGAAAGGTGCCGTGGGCCGGACTTGAACCGGCGACTTCAAGATCTTCAGTCTTGCACTCTCCCAACTGAGTTACCACGGCCTATCCCGAAGCGCATCGATATGAATGCCAAGGGCGGATTTAAAATATTGTCCTTTTTCGTCGCGCAGGAATCGTGACGACGGGACGATGAGTGCGGGCGACTAGCAGTCGAGATATCTGAGACGACAGGGTTAAATATGGCACCGTTGTTTTATGAGTTGTTCCAGATAGAAAAATCTCTCGCAGCGGTATTGGTGGTGAGCATATATTGTCGAAATGCGAAACTCGGGCAGCTAGCAGAGTCCGCGGAGAACCCTTTTCGTTCGAGATAAGGCGTAAGAAAAGTTGGGACGATGAGGGTGTCGCCGCGACGGTCGGGACTATCCTCTCCCTGATGGTGTTTCTGACCGGCTTGGGCATGTTCACCAACCAGTATGTGCCGGTCTGGATGGAAGACAACGAGAGTTCTCATATGAACTCCATCATCGCCCAGTTCAGCATGCTCAAGGCGGGAGTGGACCTACAGATATTGACGGCAATGGAGAGCGGGGAGGTATCCAGTGCTCCGATATATACCCCGTTCAAGCTCCACGCCGATGGCGTCCCGGTGTTCGCGAGCCCGACAGCTGGGCTACTGGCACTGACTGCCGATTCGGCATACGGATACCCCACGTTCGCTATCAGGTTCAATTACACCGTCGGTAGCGGCGCCTCCGCACGCAATTACGAGCTCAACGCGTCCAACGGAGGCAAGACCGGAGGCAGCCTCGAGTTCTATGGAATGAATAGGTTCTACGTTCAGCAGACGCTGTCCTATGAGAACGGCGCGATTATCCTAAACCAGACGAACGGCGAGATCGTCCTGAGCGGTATGGCGATAAGGCTCGTGAGCTTCGGCGGTGAGCTGATGGTCAAGATCACGCAGGTGTCGCTCGCAGGGGTCAACAAATCCCTCGGAGGTTTCGGCACGAAGAGCGTGACGTCGGTCCTCGAATACGCGAATTATGGGAAGTACCTCAATTCCAGCGGCACCACGCTCTCGCTCATAATAAATACGAAATACGGAGATGCCTGGGAGAAGTACTTCCGAGATATGCGGGACGCGAACACCGCCGACGTCCCGTCGTCGTATTGGAGCATAGCGAAAACTTCATTTACCGTGGGAAGCGAGAGGTATTACAGGCTGGTCATCACGATTGACGGCGTGACATCGCTCGAGTACACGAAGGCGACCGTGACTATGACCATGGCGGATATAAGTGTCTGAGGTGGAAAATGACAGAAGCCGTTGCTCCGACAACCGAACCCTTGGAAGAGAAGAAGAAAGGCAAGGAGAAGAAGGATGTCGGATTCGGGTCGAAGGCCCTGGCGGGATATTTCAGATTGATGATGAAAATAAAGAAGACTCAGCTGCCAAAGAAAATGCCTTTCAAGGGACCTGTCGGCGAGTATTCCGAGGAGGGTTCGGAATATACCAAGGTACCGAAATTGACTGACCCCAATCTGCAGCAGGTGAGTTTCTACCCGGTCAAGAGCCCCTTCAGCTTCGTCAGGATCGTGCTGAACAAGATGTCGAACGAATACTTGCTGGAGGTCATCGAGCCCCAGTTGGATAGCAAGGAAGAGAAGCTCCTGAAGACCATAAAGGAATCCTTGGACAAGACCTTGGCATACGAGTGGGACAAGCTGACTACGATGGACAAGCAATCATATCTGGAGAAGAGCGTCGAGTCGTTCCTGCGGACGAGGGGGATCAAGCTCGATAGGGTATCGAAAGAGAAGGTGAGATATTACATAATCAGAGATTTCATTGGCTACGGCCCGATCGACGCACTCATAAACGACTCGTACATCGAGGACATCTCATGCGACGGCGTCAACATCCCGCTGTTCGTATATCACGGGAAGTTCGAGAGCCTCAAGACGAACGTGATTTTCAAAGACGAGGAGAGCCTGAACTCATTCGTCGTCGGGCTTTCCCAGAGATGCGGCAAGCAGATATCGGTTTCGAACCCGATATTAGACGGTACCTCTCCCGAAGGACACCGTGTCCAGGCGACATATTCCAAGGAGGTCACGACGAGAGGCTCGACCTTCACCATCAGGCGCTTCAAGGAGAAGCCGTTCACACCTGTTGAGCTCATCAAATATAAGACCGCGAACGAGGAGATGGTCGCATACATGTGGCTCGCCGTCGAGCACGGTGAGTCGGCAATAATCGCAGGAGGGACCGCTTCCGGGAAGACTGCGACTCTGAACGCGATAGCGCTCTTCATCCCGCCGACCGCGAAGATCGTAAGTATGGAGGACACTCGCGAAATCAACCTTCCGCACGAGAACTGGATACCGGGTGCGACGCGGTCTGGGGTGGGCGAGAGAGGGGC